>Ga0209096_1001078_pt1 | contig 31767 bp, 18 predicted proteins | sample AD_UKC034_MetaG_FD_184407 | JGI IMG/M metagenome (GOLD analysis project Ga0209096, IMG submission 184407) | Active sludge microbial communities of municipal wastewater-treating anaerobic digesters from USA - AD_UKC034_MetaG (SPAdes) (version 2) | ecosystem: Engineered > Bioreactor > Anaerobic >... | reverse complement strand
GTAGAGCCCGAGCGGGCGCACCGCGTCAACGGTGAACTGGGGACAATGAGTCTGTCACCTTGTTTGCGGCACTCCCCCCGCTCCGGGGTCGCAGGGGGAGGGAAGAACCGGCGCGCGGACTCGATGCGGGAGTCGGCGTTCGCGAACTGCTGTTCGCCGCAGGCGGACCCCATGTTCCCAGCGCAGTCTGGGAAAAGGCGTGGAGTCCTCGACTTGTGAAAGTCGATGCGATTGGGTCAAGTTTGGTCCCTGCTGTTCCAGGCCTCCCCTCCTTCCGTCGAGGACTCTCCATTAGCGAGGCGCGGAAGAGAGGGTCTGGAAAGGCAGGAAGGCTTCATGGGATCGCGGACTTCGTTAGGTCTGAGGCGGCACCTCGCTAGCGGCTGCCCCCAGCCGCTTTGTCCGGCAACTGGAACAGGAACGGCTCGTCGCGCGGGAACCCGGCGGCGCGGTGAGGGCCGCCGACTTCCGGCCGTGTGCGAACCATGAGGGTCGCTACGTGCGCGCTTGCCAATCTGCGGGGCTTTAGGGAATCATCAGCACCGTAACAGGACCGACCAGAGCAGCAACGAAAGCGCTTTTCTTTTCACCATGAATGCATCTCCTTCGAGCGAATCCAGCGGCACGACGCGGCGTGAGTTTTTGCGCACCTCGACCCGGGCGGCGGCAGGGGCGGCATTGGCCGCAGCGGTTGTTCGTCCCGGGTACACCGCGGAGGACAACACGCTCAAGGTGGCTTTGATCGGCTGCGGCGGCCGGGGGAGCGGCGCCGCGGCCCAGGCGCTCTCGACGAAGGGGCCGACCCGGCTGTGGGCGGTGTGCGATGTATTTCCGCAGCGGTTGCAGGGGACCCTGGGACAGCTCCGGCAACGCTTCTCGGGGCAGGTGGACGTGCCTGCGGAGCGCCAGTTCGTGGGACTGGACGGCTACCGGCAGGCGATTGACTCGTTGGGGGCCGGCGGCGTGGTGTTGCTGGCGACGCCGCCCGCGTTTCGGCCGATGCACTTCGAGTACGCGATTGGGAAGGGGTGCCATGTCTTCATGGAGAAGTCGTTTGCCGTGGACGCGCCGGGGATCCGCCGGGTGCTGAAGACCGGCGAGGAAGCCACGCGCAAGAACCTGAAGGTTGCAGGCGGCCTGATGAGCCGCCACTACCGCCCGCTCGAGGAGGCCGTGGCCGAGATCCACAAGGGGTTGATTGGCGACGTGATCACCGCCTGGGCCTATCGCATGCACGGGCCGGTGGGTGTCACCCCCCGTGCCGCCGGCCAGAAGGAGGTGCCCTATCAGATCGCCAACTACAGCTGTTTCACGTGGCTGAACGGCAGTTTCATCGTCGACTGGCTGATCCACAACATCGATGTCTGCTGCTGGGTCAAGAACGCGTGGCCGGTCTCGGTGCAGGGGATGGGCGGGCGCCAGGTGCGGCAGGATGCCGATCAGCTCTTTGATCATTACGCCGCCGAGTACACGTTCCCGGATGGCACGCGGCTTTTCGCCCAGGGCCGGCACATGACCAAGTGTTGGGATTTCTTCGGGGACGTCATCCAGGGGGCGACGGGGTGTGCGGTCCTCGGGGAGGGGATTCCCAAGCCGCGGATCTACCGGGGGCACGAGCAGAGCGCCGCGAACCTGGCCTGGCAGTACAAGGGGCCGGAGTGCGACGCCTACCAGGTCGAGCACGACCTGCTGTTCGACGCGATCCGCTCGAACAAGCCGTACAACGAGACGGAGCGCTGCGCCAAGGGGTGTTTCACGGCCATCATGGGCCGGATGGCGTGTGAATCCGGCCAGAGGATCACCTGGGAGGACGCGATCCGGTCCGAGCTCGAGCTGGCACCGCGGCTCGAGTCGCTGGACTGGGACGGTCCGGCGCCCGTCATGCCGGATGCGCAGGGCAGCTACCCGGTGGCGGTTCCGGGGCAAACGCAGGTGCTTTGATCGTTATGCCCGAAGCCCGAAAGCGGAGCGCGATTGCTCCCGAGTGGTGGGACTACACCACCCTGGACACCGAGTTGGTCAGCGAAGTGGCCCGGCTGACGCCGCGCGATCTCGAGCGGTTGTCGCGGCCGGGTTTTCGCGTGGTGTTGTACGACACCCTCGAGGAGTTCTACCTGGCGGAGGCGCTCGAGTACATCGACGCCTGGCGCCAGAGCACGGAGGACAACCCGGCGGGGGTCTGCGGGCCGATTGGTCCGACGGAGCAGCTGCCGTTGGTGGCCCGGATCGTGAACGCCCTGGGACTGGACGTGCGGTCCGGCCATTTCTGGGGGATGGACGAGTGGTTCCTCGACGGCTGCGAGGTGCCGGTCACGCATCCCCTCTCGTTCGAGCGGGCGGATCGCACGCTCTGTTTCGACCGGATCGACCGGCGGCACCGCATGCCGGACGCGCACCTGCATTTTCCGAAGGCGGACACCGCTCCCTACCGTCGGTCCTGGCAGGCGGGGGTGCGGTGCGTGGTGATGCAGGGCGGACAGGGCGACGTGAAGCACTGGGCGTTCAATGATCCGCTTCCGCGGCGTGGCCGCTGGAAGGACCAGCCGCCGGCACCTGCGGAATACCGGAAGCTCGCCACCCGCGTGGTGGATCTCCATCCCCTGACGATTGCCCAGAACGCCCGCACCAGCGGCGGGGGCAACATAGCCCTGGTCCCGACCCAGGCGATCACCGTGGGCCCGGCCGAGACGTGGCAGGCGGAGAAGGTGTCGATCTGGCAGGCGGGCACCCACGACAATCCGTTCGGCCAGCGGCTGACCGCGTATATGATTGGCCGGCGGCTTGTCGATACCGCAGTCCCGATGTCCCTGCTCGCGGAGCATCCCAATGTCCAATTCAACTACTACCGCGGCGGCCTTGGCACGTGCGCCGTGGCGATGCACTGACCGCGCCCTGGACCGGAGGTCGTTCGTCCGGCGCGCGACGGCAGCCTTGGTGGCAGGCGCGCTCGCGCCGCTGCCGGCGTGCCGCACGGTGGCGCCGGGGTCCCGATGGCAGATCGGCTGCTACACCCGGCCGTGGGATCAGCACGACTACCGGGTCGCGCTCGACGCGATCGCCGAGGCCGGCTTTCGGTATGCGGGCATCATGACCGCCAAGGGGAAGTCCTGGGTGATCATCAGCGCCGAGACCTCCCTCGAGGCGGCGGCGGACGTGGGCACCGAGGTCCGGCGCCGCGGACTGCGGACTGCATCCGTGTACGGCGATTTCAAGCCGACTGCGGACGTGGCGTCGAACGTGCGGGCGCTGAGCCGGCTGGTTGGGCATTGCGCCGCCTGCGGGTCCCCGGACCTGTTGCTCGGCGGCACGGGCGAGGCGAGCCTGCACGAGCCGTATTACCGGGCGATTGCCGAAGTGTGTCCCGAGGCTCAAAGCCGCGGTGTCCGGCTCACAATCAAGCCTCACGGCGGCCGGAATGCCACAGGGCCGCAATGCCGCGAGGCCATCGAGGGGGTCCGGCATCCGAACTTCCGGCTCTGGTACGACCCGGGCAATATTTACTACTACTCGGACGGTGCGTTGGATCCGGTGGCGGATGCGGCGACGGTGGACGGCCTGGTGGTGGGCATGAGCGTGAAGGATTTCCTGCCGCCCAAGGAAGTGATGGTCACGCCGGGGACGGGCCGGGTGGATTTTGCGGGTGTGCTGCGTCGTTTGGGGGCGGGGGGCTTCCGGGGGGGGCCGCTGGTGGTCGAGTGTCTGGCGCGGGGCGACGGGCAGGATGTGCGGCGGATCACGGCGCAGGCGGTCCAGGCGCGGCAATTCCTCGAGTCGCTGATCTCGGGTCTGGCATGACGGCGCCCTTTGTCTATCGCCACCGTGTGACGTATGCCGAGTGCACGCTCGGGAACCACGTCTATCACAGTCGGTACCTGGATGTGCTCGAGCGGGCCCGGGGGGAGTACTTTCGGGCGTTGGGGCATCCGCTATTGCCGTGGCAGGAGCGTGGGTTTGCGTTTCCCATCATTGAGATTCGGCTGCGGTACGAACGCCTGGCGCGCTATGACGATCTGCTCGAGGTCACCGTGAGGCCGAAGAGCCTGCGGGGGGCGCGGCTGACGATAGGCCACGTCGTGCGCAGTGCCGGCGCGCTGGTTCTCGAGGGGGAGACCGTGCACGTGTGCACGGACACGAAGGAGAAGCCCCGTCGGTTCCCACCGGAGCTGGTGGCGGCGCTGGAGCCGGAGTGGGCCGGGGACTGACCAGCGCGTGCCCGCAGCCAGCCCCGCGCCTGCACGTGCGCCCGGGTGCAAGACAGGATGCTCGGGGAGAACTTCGATTGGTGGTTCCCATCCTGTCCATCTGCTGGAGAATCCCGTCGTGCACCTCCGCTCCGCGCCTCCGCGCCCGCTGGGTCCCGTTTTCGCTTGAGTACCGCAGGCGATTATGGTGCGGTTTGGCCACGTCGAAATGGCGAAACCCCGTCCGCTTTCCCGGAAGAGCGAGGATTGATACTCATGATACGAATTCTCTGTTCTCATGTCATGATCCTCGCTGCCGCCGCGCTGGTTCTGGCGGGTTGTGTCATCGGTCCCCAACCGCGTCCCCAGTCCGTGCAGGGGGAATCGGTGGTGTTCATCGGGGAGGAACCGGCGGCGCTGGCCTGCGTCCCGGTTCAGGGGCAGCCGCTCGTGGTCCGGAACACCTACGTGCCGGAGCCGGGCAGTGTGGTGTATGTCGAGGGCGGAGACTACGTTGTGGACTATCGGGCGGGGACCCTGCGGCGCGTGCCGGGTTCGCGCCTGCCGGATTTCCGGACGAACGTCCTGTTCGGGCAGGAGGGATTCGATCACACGAAGTTCCCGGGTTTTGGCAACAGCGGTTTTTTTGCGTTTGTGGACTACGCCCATGTTCCGACGGGACCTTGGCTGGTGCAGAGCCCGCAGACGCGGTTTCTGCGGTCGACGCAGGCGAAGCTCGAGTCGGGCGGGGCGGTGAAGATCGTGGCGTTCGGAGACAGCATCACGGCGGGGGGTGACGCGTCGCGGCCGGGATTGATCTTCTGGCAGCGCTGGGCGGACGCCTTGCAGCGGCGGCATCCGAGCGCTCGCGTCACGGCGGTCAACGGGGCGACGGGCGGCGACTCGACGGTTCAGGGCTTGCAGCGGCTGCAGGCGAAGGTGCTCGATGAAAAGCCGGACCTGGTCCTGCTCGGCTTCGGCATGAACGACCACAACGTGGGGGGCGTGCCGATCCCGCAGTTCGAGGAGAATCTGCGGCGGATGATCGACCGGATTCGGGCGGAGACGGGGGCGGAGGTTGTGTTGTTTTCGGCGTTTCCGCCCAACCCGAAGTGGCGGTTTGGGACCCACCGGATGGCGGAGTATGCGGAGGCGACGCGGCGGGTGGCGGAGGCCACGGGGAGCGCGTATGCGGATGTCTTCAGCCACTGGCAATCGATGGCGGCGCGGAAGAAGCCGGAGGATCTGCTGGGCAACAACATCAATCACCCGAACGACTTCGGGCACGGGATCTACTTCCGGGTGCTGGACGCGATCGGTCTTTGATCAGCGGAGGACGGCCCGGTAGAACACCGCGCGGACGGGGATTCCGGGCTCGCGGATTTCGAGCCAGCCGGTGACAGGGAGGATGGTGCTGGTCACGACGGACCACGAGCCGAGGTCGGTGGAGCGCTGGAGTTCGATCTCCTGGCCGGGGGTGCCGCGGTATCGCAACCGGCAGTCGTCGCCGACGAGTTCGACGGTGAGGTGATTCGGCTCCGGGATGGCGCCCTCGGCGACCACGACATGGACGCTGCCGGTCGCACGTCCGCCTTGGTCGTCAGCCACGACGTAGTGGAACTGGTCGAAGCCTGAGAATCCCGGGTCGGGTCGGTACTCGATGCCGCTCCCGACCGGTGTGAGGACGCCGTGGCTGGGGCCGGGGCCGATCCAGCTCTCGATGGCGAGGGGATGGCCTTCGGGATCGCGGTCATTGGCCAGCGCTTCGGCTGCGATGAGAACGACGGGATGATCCACCGGGATGGCGAGGGTGTCGGCCTGGGCGACGGGGGGTTGATTGACGGTGAGGCGGGCGGGGGCGCTGACGGTGGATCCGAGGGGATTGCGGACGGTCACGGAGTAGAGGCCGGCGTGGTCGGGGCTGACTCCAGTGAGTTGGAGGGAGTCGGCGGTGGCGCCCGCGATCGGCGTCCCGTTGAACCGCCATTGGTATTCGAGGGGGGCGGTGCCTGCGGCACGGCAGGCGATCTCGACGGTGTCGCCGGCCTGGGCCAGGCGGTCGCGGGGATCCGCAAGCACGATGGGCTCGAGAAAGGTCTGGTTGGCCGTCAGCACCAGGTCGAAGCTGAGGTCGGTGCTCGTGGGGCCGTTTTGGTGAATCTCGACGGCGAGCACGTTGCGGCCGTTGCGGAAGCGGCCCGGGGTGACCTGCCGGATGTAGTAGGTGGTCTCTTCCGTCCCCGAGGCGGCGTTGCTGGCCCTGGTGAGATAATCGACCGGCGTCGACGGCATGTTGCTGCGGAACTCCTCGGTGCCGTTCACGTGGACGATCCCGCCGTCATCGCGCAAGAGTTGCAGGACGCCATCCGAGTAGTCAGCCGCCTGGTCGAGGGTGAAAGCGTGCCGGAAGTAGCTGGTGATGTACTTCGTGTTCGCGTCCGGCCCGTAACCGATGCGGGTCTTTTCGGGGCGTCCGTCGAGATCATCGCCGTAGCCGAGCTCGGCGGCGCCGGTCTTCCACCGCTCGTCGGGGAAGTCGAGGCTGGTCCAGTGGGTCCCCTGGTTCGATCCGTCGTCGAGGTAATTCCAGGTGGCTCCGGCGGGGACGAGGACGACGTTGGTGCGCCGGCCGCCGGTGTAGGCGACGGTGACGACGGCGGAGGTGGCGGAGCGGCCGTCCGCATCGGTGACCACGGCGGTGATGGGGTAGACTCCCCTGACCGAGCTGGACCAGGTGAACGCGTAGGGCGACTGGGTGAAGTCGGCGAGCGGCAGGTTGCCGGCCAGGAGTCGGACGTTCCGTATTGGGGCGCCATCGGGTGTGGCCTCGGCGGTGAGGAGGACGGACGAGCCTTTGAGGAGGACGGTGCCGTCCGCCGGGCTGGTCAGTCGAATGCCGAGCGGCGCGGGCTCGATGGTGACGGTCACTGGGTCGGATTCGGCGGTTCCGTAGCGGTCATCGAGGGCGCGTGCCGTGAGGACGTGCGAGCCGGCCGGGGTGTTGGTCCAGAGCCAACGATAGGGAGGCGCGGGCACACGGCCCAAGAGGATGCCATCGGCGAGGAACTCGACGCCGGTCACGGCGCCGTCGGCGTCGCTGGCTTCAGCGACGAGGGCGACGTCGACCGGCATCGTGTAGGTCGCGCCGTTGCCGGGCTCGGTGAGGGCGACCGTGGGCAGCCGATTGGGCCGGTTGGCAGCGCCAGGGCTGGGGACCGTGGCGATCCAGTTCGTCGGCTCGTTGGCATAGGCCGCGAGGGCCTGCCGCTGCAAGGACGCGCCGAGGCCGTCGGCTTCGACCGGCCACGGGCTCTGGTTCCGGTAATGGACCTTCTCGATGAGGACGTAGGGAACGAGCTCGTCCTCCGCGGTGTCGGGAGCTTCGAGCTCAATCGTCTCCCCGTCGTTGGCCAGGCCTCCGGTCCAGGGGCCGAGGATGGTGAGTGGCGACGTGATGCTGTAGCGAGCGCGGAAAGCGTCGAGCGAAGCGGGATCCGTTGCGGGATCGAATCCCACCACGATCAGATGACCGCCTGCGGGGAGGACGGTGTCCTGGGGGAAATCGAAGTCAACGGCGTTGCGGAGGCGCCAGGTGTTGGTGGTTTGGGTCGGGTGCCGGAGGGGGACGGGTTGGGCGCCGAGATTGGCGAGCTCGATGTAGCTCGAAGGCGGGTCATGGGTGCCGAGGGGGGGCGGGTGAAACATGATCTCCGAGAACACGACGGGTCCGACGCGCGGGGCGGCGTTGGTCGCGCCCAAGGTGAGTTGGGACTGGAGGACGTAATCCACCTCGCCCGCGGTGTTGAGGATGCGGCCGAGGCTGACGCCGGCGGGGGTTGCCCCGAAAGCCGTGCCCGCCAGATAGCCCGTCAGGGCACCAGCCGCATCCGCGGACAAGAGCCAGAGGCTGTCGCCGTCGGCGCCCAGTCCGAAGCTCGACGGCGCGCCGGGGACCGCATTGAAGTCGGCCTCGGTGAACACGCGGAACTCGCCTGGGGCGAGGCGGGTATCTGGGGGTATCTGGAACTTGCGGGGCTCATCGAGGTCATCGGTGAGGAACCAGCCGCCGAGGTCGGCCTCGATCGTGTCGAGGTTGTGGAGTTCGACGGCATCGACGAGCGGCGGGTCGGTGTGGGCGAGGATCTCATTGATGACGACCGCGGGGGCTTGGGGGAGGGGGGCATTGGGCTGTCCCGGGGTGCCTCCGAAGGTCCCGTTGAGGCGCCATTGGGCGGCTGTGGCCCACGCCGAGGGTTCGGCGGCGGGATCGACCGTCGCTAGGGCGAATCCCAGGCCGTCGGCGAGGCGATGCCAGGCATCGTCGTAACTGAAGTCCAGGATGGTCTCGCCGAAGCGGTCTTCGACCCGGAGGCGTTCACCGGCGTTGTCGAGGCTCCCCGTGTAGGCGCCGGCCACGGGCCAGCCCGGACCGTAGCGGTCGGCGAAGGCGCTCGCGTTCTTGACCAGGAGCAGTCGGGCGCCGGGGGCGAGTTCGGTGATGCTGGCGTTGTCGAAACGGAAGGAGATGCCCTTGGTGAAGGCGACCCCGTGGAGATCGAGCGCCGTGGATCCCAGGTTCTCGAGCTCGAGGAATTCGTATTCCTCGGCGTCGTAGACGTCGCCGGGCAACGAGGCGGGGTGGAAGAGGAGTTCACTGACGCGCAGGAGTTTCTGGGCGGGGCTGGGGTCAGGGGCATAGCTGTGGGTGGCCACGAGCCGCCCGCCGGCATCACGCAGTTCGAGCGATTCGCCCCACGCGGAGAGATCGCCGTCGTACGAGCCCACGACCAGGCGGCGCTCGGCGCCTTTCGGGGTGGTGGTCCGGGCGCGAAACGCGGCCGCGTTGGGCGAGACGTACAGGGTCGAGCGGTTGGGAATGACCGTTCCCCCCTTGAAGGTGAACCGGACGCCGCCTTCGAGGCGCCACCCGGAGATGTCGACGGCGTAGGCATTGGGGTTGGTCAGGGAAAGCCATTCCTCGAGGGGGATTCCAGCGGCGGACCGGAACTCGAGCGGTCCGAATCCGACGAAGGCATTCGAGGGTTGGGGCAGGGGGAGTTCGCCGGAGTTCGTGACGGACGAATTACGGAAGACGAAGGTGCGGCGGCCGGGGAGGAACTCGTTGTGGATGCGGTCGACGGCCTGGATGATGGTCTCGCGTGTGCCCCAGAACCCCCACTTCTGCAGGTCGAGGGCGGCGTCGGGGGCGATGGCGTCGCGCAGCGCGAGGGAGCGCAGCCGGATGAAATCGTTCGAGGCGGGCGTGCCGGGGGGTTGGAGGAGGGCATCCATGAGCGTCCGCAGCCGGCGGAAGTACATTTCGCGGGTGGCGGGGGTGGCGAAGACCGGGTTGATGACGGTGTGTCCGGAGCCGGTGAGCAGCGACTGGGTGGTGTAGAGGGTCTCGTCGAAGTAGTTGAGGCAGGGATTGCCGCAGGTCCAGACGCGGCCGAAGCTCAAATCGACATCCCAGGGCATGAGCTGCCATTCGCCGGAGCCGTTGGTGTCGCGGTAGAGATAATGGTTCTTGTGGCAGCAATCGACGTCCGCGGTCACCACCCGGGCGGCGAGGCAGTTGACGAACTCCGGGAGGTCGAGGTGGTCGTACATGTAGGTTTGGCGGGCGAGGGCGGTGGACTGGGTCATGCCCGTGATGAGGGCCTGGAGGTCGGCGGTGCCCTCATACTTGCGGGTCTTTTTCTCCGCTCCGGCGGTGTCTTCTCCGGCATTGTACATCTTGTAAAGCGCCCCATCAGGATCCAGCCCCAGGCGCTCGAGGAAATGGTCGTCGCCGTTCTCGACAAGGTTGGCGACGCTGAAGAAAGCGCCGTTTTGCTGGACGCGAACGGCGAACGCGAAGTGGCCGGGGCAATCGGCGCGCTGGTAGATTTCGTAGGCGAGCACGTTGCGGAGGTGGCTCTTGTCGGCCCAGGTGGTCAGGAGGTTGAAATCATCGACCGCGGGCGCGTCCTCCGACCATCGGAAGTTGTCGCCGGGGTTGAAATCGAAGTCGTAGCTTTTCTTGGGGAAACCGCGTGTGGACTGTCCGTGGACGGTGACCCCGATGTTGTCGTAGAACCGGTCCTTGAAGAAGACGGAGCTGCGGGCGGGCGTGTCCGAATTGGCGGCGCTGGGCGACTGGATGAACCAGTGGAGGACGGGGAGGGGGTTGGCGGCCAGGGCCGGCACGTCAACGATCGTGCCGTGGTATTCCGGACTGTTGATGGGGTCCGGGTACGGGGGTGATCGCATCGCGCGATCCTCGGTGTCCGTGGCGACGATCGCGTACCGGATCATCTGGCCGGGCACTGAGAGGTCCGCGGGTATGACGCCGCCGTAGATCCCGTCGCCGGCGAGGCCATCGCCGTGCGCGCCGTCGTCCGCCATGGCGATCGACGTCTCGGCACCGTACTGGATGCGGCAGATCAGGGTGGCGCTGGCAACCGGCAGGAAGGTTGGCGAAAGCCGGGCGGTGATGAGGAGCGGATCGGCGTCTCCTGGCACCGGGGGTGTCGCCCGCACCTCGCTGATGATGGGTCCGATGGCGAGCGTGCCCGGGCCATTGGCCGCGCCGGGTGTGGGCAGGGTGAAGTAGACCCGCTGGGCGGGGTCGGCTTCGAATCGCGTGCCCAGCAGCTCCGGCACGAGGAGGAAATCGGGATCGTCCGGGGCGACGTTCAACGCGTGGAAGGCCAGGATATTGGGGCCGGCCCGCAGGAAGTCGCGATAGGAGGTAAGGTCCAGCACTTCGGGGCTGGCGGCTTCCGCCGCCGATCGGGAGGCGGTGGCCGTGGAGTTCCAGGGGAGCGGCTGGGGGGGGTCTTCCGCCGCCGGCGCGTTGCGCCGGGCCACCTCGGTCCCGTTGAGATAGGCCACGAATCCGTCGTCGTATCGGATCCGGAGACGCAGCCGATCGATGGCGGCAGGGTTGTCGACGGCGAACGGCAGCCGCAGAAACGCCGAGGCGTTGCGGTTGTGCAGGAGGGCGTCGACCGGCGTGGTCACCCAGGAGCCGAGCGTTCCCGTGCTGCACACGGTGATCTCCCAGGAGGCGCAATCGCCGATGTCATCCATGGCGCTGCTCTTGCCGATGGGCGTGAGCGCGAAGTCGATGAAATCCCCCGGGGCGACCGCCGGGAGCAGGTTGGTGCGGACCACGCCGGCGGTGTCGGTGCCAAGGATGGTGGCGATATTCCGGAGCACGCCGTTGTGATAGAGGCGGGCAGTGACGCCGGAGCCGCCGGAGGTGACCTTGGCGAGGCGCCAGACGGCCTCGAGGTCCCCGTGCACGGGACTGATCCAGCGGCGAATGACCCAGTGTTCGCCGCCGCTGTTGGCGCCGTTGGGATATCCCTGGCTGGGGCCGATCATATCCCAGGGCTGGGTCGCTGATGGCCATCGGTAAGCCGCTCCGTTCCAGTAGTTCGCCGGTCCGTGAGGCCCCTCGGTCCGGGGGAAGAGGATGAAGTCGTTGGTTTGGAAACCTGCCACCGTGTCCGCCGCCTTGTTGTAGTATCCGTACCACCATCCGCGGTACCCCTGGATTCCGTCGGCGTTCCAATCCTCGACCGAGTCGGCCACGGGGACCAGGAGCGGTTGCCCTGTGAAATCGAAGCCGACCCCGGTCGGCGTCTCGAGCCAGGCGCCATCGGCGAAGTCCGGCCGGGTCCAGGCATTGCCGAGAGCGTCATCCGCAGGCACCCAGAAGCGGCCGGGAGCCTCCCGCGGGACCAACCGGCTCTCCTGCCAGTTCAGGGGCAGTCCATAGGAGACACCGGTGGCCTGGGGTGGGAACGTTGGGGCGTACTCCGACGCCCGGGTGGATCCGTCCGGTTCGACCAAGGCGAGGTACTCCCCGCTCTGGCTCAGTTTGAAATTCGTGTGGAGCGGCTGCCCGGGGACCCGCCGGTCTTTCTCCGAGGCGAACACCAGCACGAAGCCGCCCGGGGGGAGTTGAGTCGCGGGGAACACCCATTTCCGGAGGCGGTCCGGGTTGTCGGTGAGCGACCATCCCTCGAGGTTCGCCGTGGACGACCCGACGTTGACCAGCTCGATCCAATCGCTGTAATGGCCATCCTCATCCGCCAGCACCCGGCCGTCCGCGGCAAAGAACTCCGAGATCACCACCTGGCTGGCGGCGGGATACAACCCGCTCAACGCCAGTGAGACAAGTCCCAGGAGCACGTGCCGTCGCCCGATCATCATACAGCGCATCGAATGCAAGAGCTGTACCAAAAGCACCGGGGACTTGACGACTCCTGATTGCGCTGCGGTTGCCCCCTCACTTCGGCCCGCTTCCCGGACGGCGCTCGAGCTCCTCGGCGAGCTGTTGTTTCGCCGGACCGAGGGCGGGGTTCTGGACCGAGCCGAGGTGTTTCCGGGCTTCCTCGACACGCCCGTGGCGCAGGCAGACGCGGGCCAGGTGGAGACGCACCCCCTCCCGGTCGAGGTCGTTGCGGGCCAGGCGCAGCGCATCGCCCCACGCCGCCAGGGCCTCGTCCGCCAGTCTCGCTTCGGCGGCTTTGTCCCCGGCCGGGGTGGAGCTCAAGTGGTAGTAGACCTGGGCCAGATCCGCGGCGAGGGTGAAATTGTCCGGATCGAACCGCCGGGCCTTGCGGTAGAGGTCGAGCGCACGCCGGAGCACCGCCTGGTCGTCTTCGAGTCGGTACGCCTCCCGCGCCTCGGCACGCTGCAGCAACAGCAGCGTCGCCAGATTCCGACAGTAGACGGGTTCTTCCGGCTTCAGGGCCAGCGCCCGGTCCAGGCATTCGAACGCCTTCCGGATCGGACCGTTCCGGGCATGGTAATCCGCCAGGTTGTTCCACACCGCCGGGTTCTTGGGATCCTGATCCCGGACGCGCTCCCACTGGACCCGCGCTTCGTCGTCACGCCCGAGGCCATTGAGGAAACTGCCATAGGCCAGGCGGGCGCGCGCATGGCCCGGATTCCGCAGCAGGAAGTCCCGGTACGCCTTCTCGACCGGCTCGAGGCGGCGTTCGATTCGCGCGTTGAGGGTGACGTGGGAGTAATCCGCCCCCTGCTCGCTGAACGCCGCGTTCTCGCGGATCCATTGGTCCACTGCCGCGTGCGCGGCGTCGTCCGCCTCGAGCAGTCTTCGGTATTCGGCCTCGATCGGATCAGAAACCGTCGCCTGGGCGGCCGCGGGCGGGTTGGCCGGGGGATGGGATGGCGGGTCGGCGGGCTGCGCCGCGATGGCCGCCACGAACCACGCCGCTCCCGCGCCGACTGCCGTCCAGCTTCGCTTCACGGATCCACGATACCCCAACCGGCGGGGCGGGACAAACCCCGCCTTTTTCTGGTTCTGCCCTATTGCGCCCGGGGCGGGTTCTGGTCAATAGTCGCGCGGTTTTGGGTTGGGCTAACACAGAGCATTAACGAATTGATTGGATCCGGGATGAGCAACGAGCAGGTTCGGGGCCGGGGCCGGGGGTGCCCGGGGCGGGGGTTGGGGCCGCCGCCGCGTCAGGGGCTTTACGATCCGGCGTTCGAGCACGAGGCGTGCGGGGTTGGCTTCGTGGTGAACGTGAAGGGTCGGAAGTCGCACCAGGTTATCCGCGACGCGCTGCAGGTGCTCTTGAATTTGAATCACCGGGGGGCATGCGGGAGCGAACCGAACACGGGGGATGGCGCGGGGATACTGCTGCAGATGCCGGACCGGTTCATGCGGAAGGCGGCGTCGGGGGTGGGGGTACAGCTTCCGGCGGCGCGGCAGTATGCGGTGGGGATGGCATTTCTGCCGCCGACGCCGGCGGAGCGTCGGAACTGCCAGCGGCTGTTCGAGGTGATCGTGGCGGAGGAAGGGCAGGAGGTGTTGGGTTGGCGGACGGTACCGACGGACCACTCGCTGATTGGGGCGACGGCGCGGGCTTCGGAGCCGTTCATGGCGCAGGTGTTCATTCGTCGGAGCCCGGACCTGGCGGACGACATGGCGTTCGAGCGGCGGCTGTTTGTGATTCGGAAGCGGGCGGTGCGCGAGATCCGACATTCCGGTCTCAAGGGGAGTGATTTCTGGTACATGCCGAGTCTCTCGCACCGGACGATGGTGTACAAGGGCATGCTGACGTCGGAGCAGCTGTGTCCGTACTACCCCGATCTTGGGGATGCCGAGCTCGAGAGCGCTTTGGCGCTGGTGCATTCCCGGTTCAGCACGAACACGTTTCCGAGCTGGGAGCGGGGTCATCCCTACCGGTACGTCGCCCACAATGGGGAGATCAACACCCTGCGCGGGAACATCAACTGGATGCACGCCCGCGAGGCGATGTTCCGGTCCGACCTGTTCGGGGATTCGCTGCGGGAGCTTCTGCCGGTGATCAGCCCCAACGGCAGCGACTCGGCGATGTTCGACAATTGCCTTGAGATGTTGGTCCTGGCCGGCCGTTCGCTGCCGCACGCGATCATGATGATGATCCCGGAGCCGTGGGCCCACCACGAGAGCATGAGCGACGAGAAGAAGGCGTTCTACGAGTACCACGCCTGCCTGATGGAGCCGTGGGACGGTCCCGCCTCGATCGCGTTCACCGACGGCGTTCGCATCGGCGCGGTGCTTGACCGGAACGGGTTGCGGCCGTCGCGCTACTATGTCACGAAGGACGACATGGTGATCATGGCCTCGGAGGTGGGCGTGCTGGATCTCGCGCCGGACCGGGTTCTGCGCAAGGGCCGGCTGCAGCCGGGCCGGATGTTCCTGATCGACACGGAGGAGGGGCGGATCATCGCGGACGAGGAGATCAAGCACGCGGTCGCCTCGGCGCAGCCGTATCGCCAGTGGCTGAACCGCCACCGGGTCGAGCTCGCTCACTTGCCGGACCCGCCGTCGCTGCCTGAACCCGATCATGAGACGGTGCTCGAGCGGCAGATGGCCTTTGGCTACACGTTTGAGGACCTGCGGATCCTGCTGGTGCCGATGGCTCGCGACGGCGTCGAGGCGGTCGGCTCGATGGGAAACGACACGCCGCTCGCGGTCCTGTCGGATCGTCCCCAGCTTCTTTACAACTACTTCAAGCAGCTCTTCGCCCAGGTGACCAACCCGCCCATCGATTGCATCCGCGAGGAGATCGTCACCTCGACCGAGACGACCATCGGTTCCGAGCGCAACCTGCTCGAGCCGGTGCCCGAGAGCTGCCATCTGATCCAGCTCAAGACGCCGATCCTGACCAACGAGGAACTCGCCCGGCTGCGGCACGTGGCCCAGGGCGATTTCCGGTCGGTGACGCTTCCGATCCTGTTCGATCCGGCGGAGGGCGGACTGGGGCTGGAGAAGGCGATGAGCGCGCTGTTTGCGAAGGCCGACCGTGCGATTGGCGAAGGGGTCAACATCCTGATCCTCTCCGACCGCGGTGTGGACGCCGAGCATGCGCCGGTGCCGGCGCTGCTGGCGGTGGCCGGCCTGCATCATCACCTGATCCGGACGGGCAAGCGAACGCGCGTGGGGCTGGTCCTCGAGTCGGGGGAACCGCGGGAGGTGCATCATTTCGCGCTGCTGCTGGGTTACGGCTGCGGGGCGGTGAATCCCTATCTCGCCTTCGAGACGCTGGACGACATGATGCGGCAGGGGCTGCTGCCGGGGATCGACCACCGGACCGCCGGCCGGAACTACGTCAAAGCGGCGGTGAAAGGGGTGGTGAAGGTGATCTCGAAGATGGGGATTTCGACGATCCAGAGCTACCGCGGGGCCCAGATTTTCGAGGCTGTGGGCCTCCACCACCGGGTTGTCGACCGCTACTTCACGTGGACGCCTTCCCGGGTCGAGGGCATCGGCCTCGACGGCATCGCCCGGGAGGTCCTGCTCCGGCATCGCCGCGCGTTTCCGGACCGGCCGGTGAACGGGCACGCGCTCGAGCCGGGCGGCCGGTACCAGTGGCGCGACGACGGCGAGTTCCACCTGTTCAATCCGGAATCGATTCGCACGCTGCAGCGGGCGGTCCGGACCGGGAGCTACGCCTTGTTTCGGGAGTACTCGACGCTGATCGACGATCAATCGCGGCGCCTCTGCACGCTGCGGGGGCTTTTGACGTTCCGGCCGCGGACGCCGGTGCCGATCGAGGAAGTCGAATCGGTCGAGAGTTTGCTGAAGCGATTCAAGTCGGGCGCGATGAGCTACGGCTCGATCAGCCAGGAAGCGCACGAGACGCTCGCCATCGCCATGAACCGGATTGGCGGGCGGAGCAACACGGGCGAGGGGGGCGAGGATCCCGAGCGCTACCGCGGGTCGAATCCCGGGGGCGACTCGAAGAACTCAGCGATCAAGCAGGTGGCCTCCGGCCGGTTCGGCGTCACCAGCCATTATCTTGTCAACGCGCGGGAGCTGCAGATCAAGATGGCCCAGGGCGCCAAGCCCGGAGAGGGCGGCCAGCTCCCCGGTCCCAAGGTCTACCCCTGGATTGCCCGGGTCCGCCATTCCACGCCCGGCGTCGGTCTGATCTCGCCGCCGCCGCACCATGACATTTACTCGATCGAGGATCTGGCCGAGCTTATTCACGACCTGAAGAACGCGAACGAGCACGCGCGGATCAGTGTCAAGCTGGTGGCGGAGATCGGCGTCGGCACCGTGGCGGCCGGGGTGGCCAAGGCCAAGGCGGACGTCGTCCTGATCAGCGGGCACGACGGCGGCACGGGGGCGTCGCCGCACACGGGGGTCCGGCACGCGGGCCTCCCCTGGGAGCTGGGTCTTGCCGAGACCCACCAGACGCTCGTCCTGAACAACCTCCGCAGCCGAATCGTGGTCGAGACGGACGGCCAGCTCAAGACCGGCCGGGACGTGGTCATCGCCGCCTTGCTCGGCGCCGAGGAATTCGGCTTCGCGACCGGGCCGCTGGTGGCGATGGGCTGCCTCATGATGCGCGTCTGCCACCTCAACACCTGCCCCGTCGGCGTCGCGACGCAGAACCCGGAGCTGCGACGCCAGTTTGCCGGCAAGCCCGAGCACGTGGTGAACTTCATGCGGTTCGTCGCCCAGGAGGCGCGCGAGTGGATGGCGCGCCTCGGTTTTCGCACGCTCGAGGCGATGGTGGGTCACACCGAGGTGCTCGAGATGAACCGGGCCATCGACCACTGGAAAGCCCGCGGCCTCGATTTCTCGAACATCCTCTTCCAGCCCGAGGTCGATCCGGCCGTCGGCCGGTATTGTCAGATGCCCCAGGACCACGGCCTCGACCAATCGCTCGACAAGCGGCTGCTGCTTGGCCTGTGCGCCCCGGCGATCGAGCGCGGGGAGAAGGTCCGCGCCGAGCTGCCGATTCGGAATGTCAACCGTGTTGTCGGCACCCTGACCGGGAGCGAGATCACCCGCCGGCACGGCCCCGAGGGGTTGCCCGAGGACACGATCCAGCTTCAGTTCAAGGGGTCGGCGGGCCAGAGTTTCGGGGCGTTCCTGCCGCGGGGCATGACGTTCGTCCTCGAGGGCGATGCGAACGACTATGTTGGCAAGGGCCTCTCGGGGGGGAAGATCATCGTGTTCCCGCCCGCCGGCTCGACCTTCCCGCCGGAGGAGAACATCATCATTGGCAACGTCGCGTTCTACGGGGCCACGGGCGGCGAGGCCTACATCCGCGGCATGGCGGGCGAGCGGTTTGCGGTTCGCAACAGCGGATTGAGCGCGGTCGTCGAGGCTGTCGGCGATCACGGCTGCGAGTACATGACGGGCGGCCGCGTGGTGATCCTGGGCCCGACCGGCCGGAACTTTGCCGCCGGGATGTCCGGGGGCATTGCGTACGTCCTGGACGAGACCGGCGACTTTCCGCGGCTTGTCAATCCGCAGATGGTCGGCCTCGAACGGCTCGAGGATCCCGGCGAGATCGAGGCGGTCCGGCACCTGATCCAGCGGCACGCCGAGTCCACCCGCAGCGAGCGCGCGCTGAAGGTGCTTGTTCTCTGGGAGGACTACGTCCCGCGGTTCATCAAGGTCATGCCCAAGGACTACAAGCGGGTTCTCCAGGCGCTCGATCGGGTGACGGCGGCCGGGCTCAGCGGCGACGAGGCCTGGATGGCCGCCTTCGAGGAGAACGCGCGCGACCTCGCCCGCGTCGGCGGAGGCTGAGCCGGACGACACCCCGCACCCGAACCTTCATTCCCACCCCGATCTCATCCTCCCATGGGCAAACCCACCGGATTCCTCGAATACCCCCGAGCGCTGCCGTCGGACCGCCCCGTTCTCGAACGGATCAAGGACTGGCGCGAGTTCCATCAGCCGCTCGACGAGCGGGCGCTCCGGGAGCAGGCGGCGCGCTGCATGGATTGCGGCACGCCGTTTTGTCACACCGGCACGCTGATCAGCGGCATCACCTCCGGGTGTCCCATCCACAACCTGATCCCCGAGTGGAACGACCTCGTCTACCGCGGCCTCTGGCGCGAAGCCCTCGAGCGGCTGCATCGGACCAACAACTTCCCTGAATTCACCGGCCGCGTCTGCCCCGCGCCGTGCGAGGGATCGTGCGTCCTGGGCTTCAACAACCCGCCGGTCACAATCAAGAATCTCGAGTGCGCCATTGCCGACAAGGGCTGGGAGCAGGGTTGGATTCATCCCGAGCCGCCCCCGGTTCAGACCGGCAAGCGGGTGGCTGTGGTCGGGTCCGGTCCGGCCGGTTTGTGCGCCGCCGCGCAGCTCCGTCGCGCGGGCCATGCCGTCACGGTGTTCGAACGGGCGGACCGGGCCGGCGGGCTGCTCATGTACGGCATCCCGAACATGAAACTCGACAAGGCGCTGGTCCAGCGCCGGCTCGATGGCCTGGCCGCGGCGGGCGTCCAATTCCTCACCCACACCGAGGTTGGCGTCAACTACGCCCCGCGCCGGCTCCTCACCGAGCACGACGCCGTGGTTCTTTGCACCGGGGCCACCCGGCCGCGCGACCTGGCCGTGGACGGCCGGTCGCTGGGCGGGATCCGGTTCGCCATGGACTACCTGACGGCGAACACCCGGCACCTGCTCGAGGCCCAGCCCCCGCCGCCGGATCTCTCCGCCGCCGGCAAGGACGTCGTCGTGATCGGCGGCGGCGACACCGGCACTGACTGCGTCGGAACAGCCCTGCGCCAGGGCTGCCGCAGCGTTGTCCAGGTCGAGATCCTGCCGCGCCCGCCCCTCGAGCGCGCGCCGGACAACCCCTGGCCCGAGTGGCCGAGGATCTTCCGCCAGGACTACGGCCAGGAGGAAGCCCAGGCCCTGTTCGGCGCAGACCCGCGGACCTACGAGACCACCGTCAAGCGCTTCCTCGCCGATGAAGCGGGCCGGGTGCGCGCCCTGCTCACTGTCCGCGTCAAATGGGAGAAGGACGCCCAGGGTCGGTATCGCCCCCTCGAAATCCTCGGGACCGAGAAGGAACTGCCGGCGCAGCTCGTCCTGCTCGCCATGGGGTTTCTGGGGCCCGAATCCGCCCTGCTGGACCAGCTCGGAGTCGAGCGGGATTCCCGGAGCACGATCAAGGCCGAGCACGGCGTGTTTGCCACGAACGTCAAAGGCGTGTTTGCCGCCGGCGACTGCCGGCGCGGCCAGAGCCTGGTCGTTTGGGCCTTCAACGAGGGCCGCGGCGCCGCCCGCGAGTGCGATCGGTATCTCATGGGCGACACGCTGTTGCCTTGACGGGCCGTCCCAGCCTGGACCTGGAGTTCCCGGACACAGACGGTTTCCGCAAAGATTCGGGGCGGATCGCCGATTAACCGACCCGCACACGCGGCTTCGCTTCGCCCCCTCCTGCAATCTGTGCTCCGCCCTGAATCGGCGAGGAATCCAGATCGAGCAGGTATTGAGGACGGGATCATTGGAGGGGTGATTGCCTCCCGTCGGCCTTGGTTCCTGGCTTGCCTGGCAACCCTTCCTTCCGCGCCTCGCTAATGTAGAGTCCTCGAAGGCAGGGGGGCAGGGCTGGAACGGCAGGGGCCACACTTGACCTAATCGCATCGACTTTCACAAGTCGAGGACTCTAGACTCCGGGTTGATGGAACTGAGCGATTTCATCGGTGTCGCCCAGGCGGAGCCACCGCTGATGTTCCTCGTTATCGGCGGATATGCAGTCGCGGCGCATGGCCACGCGCGAGCCACGTTTGACGTTGATTTCCTGGTGAAACGGTCGGAGCGGGATCGATGGTTCGCTCGGCTCGCCGCAGCCGGACTGAGCCGGTGTGGCGAGACGCAGGCGTTTGCCCAGTTCACGCACCCTGCAGGGGGTGAGGGCCTCGACCTGATGTTCGTCGACGACATGACATTCGATCGGATGCAGCAGGCTTCAGAAGAGCGGGACTTCGGCGGCACCCGTGCGCGTGTGCCTTGTCTGGATCACCTGCTCGCCCTGAAGCTGCACGTTCTCAAGCAAGCGCTGCCGCACCGCACATCCAAGGATGCCGATGACGTGGAAATGCTGGTGCGGCGCAATGCTCTGGACTTGCAGGATCCGCGGTATGAGCAATTGTTCGTCAAGTATGGCACCCGGGGAATCTACGAAGCCTTTGTCCGGCTCCTGCGCAATCCGTGACGCGGGCCGTCCCAGCCTGGACCTGGAGTTCCCGGACGCGGACGGGTTCCGGCCTTTGCCACCGCCGGTGTCGCTCGCGACCCTGATCCGGCGCAACCGGCAATTCCGTCGGTGGTTCCCGGCCGGCGTGCCCAGTCCGGCCGAGCGGTGGCGAGCGAAGACAACCGCCGTGTTCCGGCTTTGAGCGGAACGGACCGCCGATTGACCGACCGGCGCACCCGGCTTCGCTTCGCCCCCTTACAATCTGTGCTCCGCCCTGAATCCGTGAGGGGGTTCCGCAACGCGTGCGACCGCCCAATTTCGTTGACAAGAGGGCCTCGAGTCCTCGATGTAGACCCGATGAATTCGCTCGCACTGGCGATCGTGTCGGGAATGGGGATTGGGGTTCTCAGCGGGTTGCAGGCCCAGGAGGATCTCTTCGTGGCCAAAGGCCGGGTCTACTCACAAACGTCGGCCGCCGCCCCGAGCCCCGTGGCCACCTCGGGCGCGCTCTTCGTGGCGCAAACGTCGGACATGGCGGGGATGGTCACCGACGCCAGCGTTCAGCTGCCCGGCGGGTCGGTGCAGGCGCTCACCCACTACGCCGGCGAGGAGGTCTACCGGTTCGTTGCCACCGCCAATTCGCCGGCTGCACTGTCGGCCACCTACCCCGCGGGGACCTACCAGCTGAGCCTGGGGCTGATGGGTTTCCCGATGACGGGCGTGGGCACCCTGACCGCGGACAATTTCCCCGCGCCGCCGCAGGTGGTCAACTACACGGCCGCGCAGTCGATCGACGCCGCGGCGGACTTCGAGTTCACGTTCCAGAGCCTTGCGGGCGCGACTGAAGAGCAGACCGTGCAGATCACCCTGCTGCAGGGCTCGACGGTGATCCTCGCTGACGTCGTCAGCGCCACCGAAACGGCCTGGACCCTCTACGCGGACACCCTGGCCGCGGACACGGCCTACGAGTTGCGGCTCCGCTATGGCCGTTACGAGACGGATTACAGCGGCATGCTGCCCGCGTCGGCCGGCTTCTTCAGCGAAACACGCTTGGCCGTCACGACGGCCGGCGGCGGCGGCACCGACACGACCCCTCCGGTCCTCATGGCCTCCTACCCGGCCGACGGCGCCACGAATGCGTCGCCGATCGTCCCCGTCTCGTTCGCGTTCAGCGAACCGATGGATCCGACCAAGATCACGATCACCTGGAGCTCGCTGCTCGACCCCGCCAAGTTCGGGTATTCGTGGACCGACGGAAATCAGGCCCTGGTGTGCACCTACACGGGCGGATTGCCGAGCGGGACCCACACGTGGATCCTGAACCCGGTCCCGAATGGCCCCAACAGCTTCCGTGACGTCGCCGGGAACCCGCTGCCCACCACCACGGGTTCCTTCAAGGTGTCAGGAGGCGGCGGCGGATGCGAGGGGGAGACACCGATCGAGCTGGCCGGGTTCGCCCTGTTCAAGGGCCTGAGCTATGTCCAGAATGGCACGGGAACGCCGCAAACCGATCCGGACGGCGGCGGGATGTTCATCGGCACCTACGGCACTCCGATGGGTGGCGGGGGCGAGGTGAATGTCACCCTCGAGTTCCCCGCGCCTCCCGCGCCCCAGCCGCACACCGTCAAGACGTACACCCAGTCCATCGCCGGCTACGCTTACTTGATCGAGGAGTTCGCAGACCAGGCGCAACTGGACGCGGCCTACCCCAACGTGGCGTACGCCGTCCAGCTTCGGAATGCGTCGGGCACGGTCACCAACTCCGCCACCCTGACATTCACGGCGTCGTCCTACCCGCCGATCCCGCGTTTTGCCAACTTCACCGCGGCGCAAGCCGTCGATCCGGCCGCCGATTTCACGCTCTCGTGGGACGCCTTCACCGGAACCGGCACGAACCGGTTCATCACCATCCTGGTTCTGGATGAGACCGGTCAAATCGTGTTTGAACTGCCCGACGCCTGTGCCGGCCGGCTCCTTCCGGTCACGGCGACTTCGGCGGTCATTCCCAGGAACACCCTTGCCACGTGCAAGACCTACACGGCCAGGCTGACGTTCTTCAACCTGGTTGACCAAGGCAAGACCCTGGCCGGCAACACTGGGGTCGCGGGCGCCGACCGGCAAACGGACATGCCCTTGAAGACCACGGGTTGCACCCCTGCATCCCAGCCGAAGTTTTTGTCCATCAAGAACCTGGGCGGCAACCTGGTGGAACTGAAAGTCGAGCTGACCGCAGGCCGCCCCTTCACTCTCCTGCGGGGCGCCTCACCGCTTCTCCACGACGTGACGGTCCTCACGACCAACCCGCCCAGTTCGCCCATCACCCTCACCGTACCCATGGTCGGCAAGAACGCCTCCTTCCGGGGGCGAACCGATTAGCATCATGGCTGGATCGTCCTCAGCGACTGGCGGTTCGCGTGGACTTTGGCAAACGCCTCGGCGATGTCGTCCATGTCCGCCAGCGGTCCCAGCAACAGGTTTTGTTCCAGCCAGGCGCCCTGCTCGGAGCAGAGGGTCTCGCACTGCGGACAGCGCACTGCCCCGTAATCGAGCGTCTTGCGGGCGTCAGGGAGGTATGGGCCGAACGCTTTGTTGAGAAACAGCGGCTGCCGATACAGCGGCATCGCGTAGCCGCCGCACACCGGGATGCCCTCGGCCTGCAAGGCCTTCAGGACCGCAGCCCGCGGCGCGCCGAACGCCGGCGCGTCGATCCGGAACAGGAACAGGTGATAGCTGTGGCGCCTGGTGGACTCGAGTCGTTTTTGGGGATGGACACCGGGGATCCGGCTCAATTGCGCGGCCAGATACTGGCCGTTGCGATCGCGCGTTCGGGTTTGTTCCTCGAGGCGCTCGAGCTGCGCGTTGAGCACCGCGCCCTGGAATTCGCCCAGCCGGTAGTTCGCCGACATGACATGGTGTTCATACCAGAGCCCGCCGGGAATGCGCCCGCAGTTGTGAATCGAGCGGCAGGCCTCGGCCAGGTGATCGTCGTGGGTCGTGATGGCGCCTCCTTCCCCGGACGTCAGGTTCTTGGAGGACTGAAACGAGAACGAGCCCATGTGGCCGATGCTGCCGGCCGGCCGGTCCCCGTAGAGCGCGGCGTGGGCGTGGGCGGCGTCTTCGATGACGACGAGGGAGTGCTTCCGGGCGATGGCCATGAGGGCGTCCATGGCCGCCGGTTGACCGCCCATGTGCACCGGGATCAGCGCGCGAGTCCGCGGGGTGACGGCGGCCTCGACGGCTGGCGGATCGAGGTTGAACGTCTCGAGGTCGACGTCGGCAAACACCGGCACCATGTTGGCCTCGACCACGGCCGTCGCGGTGGCCAGGAAGGTGTAGGGGGGGACGATGACTTCGTCCCCGGCCCCAAGGCCGGCCGCCATCAGGGCGATGCGCAGCGAGACCGTGCCATTGACCACGCCGAGCGCGTGTTGGCAGCCGTGCAGGGCGGCGAACCGGCGCTCGAACTCGGCCACGGCGTTGCCCTGCAGCTTGCCCCATTGGCCCCCGCGCAAGGCCTCCAACAACCGTCGCTCTTCGGGCTCGCCAAAGACCGGCCAGGTGGGGAAAGGCCGGGTGCGCACCGGCGGTCCCCCCAGGAGGGCCAGGGAGGGTGTCGTCGTGCTGTGGTTCATTGTGCTGATTCCCCTTCCGGTTTCATGGTTGATGCTGCCACGGTCTCTGCTGCCAGAATCCGTCTCAACAGCCAGGCGCCGAACACCACCAGTCTGCGGCGCGTTTTTTGCTTCCTCAAGATCGGAAAATGTTCGTTGTCTTCATGGGCTTTGGTGTGTTTGCTGAGGTGCGAGGGTGGATGTGGAACGACGAGAAGACGTGGTTTGGCAGCGGAACAGGTAGGTCGGATTCTGGACCTCAGTCGGGCATTCCCTGCAGACCGTTCGCCCTTGCCACACAGGAACCGAGGTCGGCGGCTCATTCGTGCCTTCGAGCCCCCCCCTTTTGCGACCTACTCGAAGCAGCAGAGGGCGGCTTCACTCTGTACTCTCCAAACCCTTCGCCCCCCTGCCCGCTGTCCTGAACACCCTCCAAGGTTCAAAACCATACTGTAGTGCCTCCAGACGCAAATGCGGGCACGACAGGCGGCGTCCATCGCCCTGAGGAGTCGCCAGCGGGCCTCCTCCACCGTGGGCCGGCCAGATTCCAAGTTCACGGCATGCATACCCAAGTATCGTGGGGGCCCATCTTCTCTGCTGGTGGAGCGTGCGGTCACGGGGATGACGAGACAAGGCGAAAGCGGCCCGCTCCGGTGCACTTCGGGAGTTGCGTCCCACCGTTGCTCTGTGGATTATCGGCACTGGGCACCCGCGGCATGAAACTCGAGGATCTCCAATCGAGCACGACGGTGCGGGGCATTCTGCCGGGCGGCGTCGTCACGGTGGTCAGCGTCCAGTGGCACGGGTCGAATGCGCTCACCCTGGTCTATCGGAAGGCCGAGGGGCGTGTGGCCGACCAGATCCTCTTCCGTCACGACGAACCCCGGATCGAGATCGTCGAGGCGGGTCGGCCCTGGAGTTTCGACGGCGATGGCGCTCTCTTCCGGCTGGTCTCAGAGGCTCACCGAATTCGTCTGGCCCACCTCTTTGACCCGCTGCTTGCGGTCCACACGTCGCAGGTGGAACCGCTTCCGCACCAGATCACAGCCGTCTACGAGGTGATGCTGCCCCGGCAACCGCTCCGGTTCCTCCTGGCGGACGATCCGGGTGCCGGCAAGACGATCATGGCAGGGCTCCTGATCAAGGAGCTGATCGCCCGAGGCGACCTGAAACGCTGCTTGATCGTGTGTCCTGGAAGTCTGGTCGAGCAATGGCAGGACGATCTCCATCGGCGGTTCCATCTGCCGTTCGAGATTCTGACGAACGACAAGCTGGAGGCCGCCCGTACGGGCAATTGGTTTCGCGAAAACTCGCTCTGCATTGCACGCCTCGACAAGCTGAGCCGTGATGAGGAAGTCCAGGCCAAGCTGCAGGATACGGAATGGGACCTTGTCGTCTGCGACGAGGCCCCCAAATGGTCCGCGACGTTCTTTGGCGGTGAAGTCAAATGCACGAAACGTCACCATCTGGGCTGTCTGCTGGGCGGCGCTGGCCGCCGAGCGTGCCTTGAGTTTCGAGCCAACCGATGCGAGCGGCGACGATCGCGGCTACGATGTGGAGTCGCGCGGGCCCAACACCGGCAAGCTCCGCTTCCTGGAGGTGAAAGGTCGCGCGGCGGGGGCCGATACCGTGACCATCACACGCAACGAAATCATGACCGCGCTCAACAAACCCGAGGACTTCATTCTCGCCATCGTGACGTGGATGGCGAAGCCACGGAGCCGCGTCACGCGGGCGAGCCCTTCCAGCGCGAGCCGGACTCTGCCGTGACGAGCGTGTCCGAGCGAATCGCCCAGGCATTCCGCAACGGCCATCGAGTCCAGCTCTCCTTCGCCAACGTAGAATTGACCGTCGCCGCCTTCCTGAACGTCACCCTTGGCCAGCTTTACGGCGAGTTCAACGAGGAAGAAATCCGTGCGAGGCTTTCCGTGACCGACATCGGCCAGCCAGACCTGGCACCGGTGAAACTGGTCGTGGACAGCGCCAAGGCGCATATCCGCCGCCAACGGGCAGGCTCCTCGGCGCTCCAGAACGAGCTTCAAGCGGTGACGGCTGAAGCGGTATCCTCCACTTCAACGAATTGACGAAATGCTGACCACAGAACAACTGAAAGCGCTGATGACCGACCTCGAATCTGACCGTGCCGAGAGGACAATCTCGACGAAGAGCACGGACAAACTCGGAGAAGCGGTGTGCGCCTTCGCCAACGACTTCCCCAATAACCGGCAGCCGGGCTACCTGCTTGTCGGGGTTGACAATGGCGGCAAGCCTAGCGGGCTGAAGGTCACAGACGAACTCCTCCTCGATCTCGGGGCGCTGCGCTCGAATGTCAATATCGAACCCCTCCCGGCCATCGTCGTGGAAAAACACACCTTGCCCGACGGTGATGTGGCCGTAGTAGAAGTCCTGCCCTCGGACCTTCCGCCCGTCCGCTATAAGGGCCGGGTGTGGATTCGCATCGGCCCCTCTCGGCGCGGAGCCAACCAGCAAGAGGAACGGATTCTGACAGAGAAGCGAACCGCTCTTCAGAAAACGTTTGATGCCCGTCCTTGCCGAGGCTGCTCGCTGGACGATCTAGTCCTCGATTTGTTCTTGGTGTCGTATCTTCCGGCGGCTGTGGCTCGGGAGGTCATCGCTGAGAATAGGCGCAGTCCAAAGGAACAAATGGCCTCGCTTCGGTTCTACGACGTCGTCGCTGACTGCCCGTCCAACGCTGGTGCTTTGTTGTTTGCCAAGGAACCCCTGCGATGGATCCCCGGCGCCTACATTCAGTTTGTGCGCTGGGCGGGCACCACCATGTCGGACGATCCTGTGGATGAAAAGCGTTTCAGCGGCGATCTCATCACAGTGCTGCGCGAGCTCCAGGCGTTTCTATCGCTCCCCACGCAATCCTATCCCGTGCCGGCATCCGCGCTTCGCGAACGAACCGAGACCGACTACCCGCCCGTCGCGATTCGCGAATTGCTTTGGAACGCCGTGATGCACCGCTCCTACGAGTCGAACGCCCCCGTGCGCTTCTACTGGTATGACGACCGCATCGAGATCCAAAACCCTGGCGGCCTTTACGGCATGGCGTCGCCCGAGAATTTTCCCAGACAAACGGACTACCGCAATCCGGTCATCTCGGGGGCCATGGCCACCCTGGGCTATGTGAATGCCTTCGGCCGCGGCGTCATCCGCGCGCAGGAGGTGTTGCGAAGGAACGGCAGTCCGCCAGCCGAATTCACGTTCGAGACATCGCATGTCCTGGCGACCATTCGGAAGAAGCCATGAAAACCATCGTTTTCTTCAACAACAAGGGCGGCGTCGGGAAGACCTCGCTGGTTTACCACCTGGCGTGGATGTATGCGGACCTGGGCGTCTCCGTCGTCGCTGCGGACCTCGATCCGCAGGCCAATCTCACCGCCATGTTCCTGGACGAGAATCGGCTCGAAGAGTTGTGGCCGGATGGCGATCACCCGGACAGCATTCTCGGTGCGGTTGCGCCGATCTTGCGAGGCCTGGGTGACATCAAGGACCCGCACGTCGAGAAGATCACCCGGGACTTGGGTTTGCTGGTTGGCGACCTCGGTCTGTCCCGCTTCGAGGCGAAACTCTCGTCGGCCTGGCCGGACTGCATGAACCGTGACGAAGCGGCCTTTCGCACCGAGTCGGCTTATCATCGCGTCATTCTCAAGGCGGCGGAGACACGGGATGCGGAGATTGTCTTGATTGACGTGGGTCCGAACCTCGGCGCGATCAATCGTGCCGCGATCATCGCGGCCAACTTCGTGGTGGTCCCGCTGGCTCCCGACCTGTTTTCCCTTCAGGGCCTCCGCAACCTCGGACCCACGCTCCGTGACTGGCGGAGCGAGTGGCGGGACCGGCTTGGCCGTCGTCCGAGTGATCCAAGCTTGAAATTGCCCGCGGGCGACATCACCCCGGCGGGCTACGTCGTGATGCAGCACGCCGTCCGGGCTGACCGGCCCGTAAAGGTCTGCCAGAAATGGATGAGGCGCATTCCCGAGGTCTATCGCAAGGAAGTGCTGGATGACAGCAGCGGCTACGTCTCGCCGGGTGTCCCAGACCCGGAGTGCATCGCTACCTTGAAGCACTATCGCAGTCTGATGCCTATGGCCCAGGAGGCGCTCAAACCGATCTTCCATCTCAAAGCAGCAGACGGCGCCCTCGGAGGGCACATCTATGCCGTGCAAGAGTGCTATGAAGACTTCAAGAAGCTGGCCACCGCGATTGCGGGGAAGTGCGGCGTTGCCATGCCATGACTGCTGCTCCGTCCCCTCGTCTTGCGCGCGAATCAGCGAAAGTGCCTGGGCTGGCATCGAGTCATCGACCGGCCCCGGGGCGTTGTCGATCAGCCACCGCAGGGCCGGCATCTGTAGGGCGGCTTGGGGGTCATTGAGGATCGCCCCATAGACCGCGCGTTCGAGGGCGCCACCGTCGCTTATTGGCAATCGGCCGGGCGATACGGGTCGGCCGGTGTTGCGGCGGCAGTGGTGGGGGCCGTTTGCCGTGCCGTGGCGTCGGGCCCGAGGCGGGAAATAGGCTCGGGGCCAGGACTCATGGCGTCCCTCCGGTTGGCGGGTTGCCTTAGAGCTTCAGTAGCCGGTCGGGTTCGGACCTGGGCATCAGCGAGACCACGTTCGGGGCCGTGGGCTCGGCGTTGGGGGAGAAGCTGACCCGTGCCGCCATCGCGGCGCTGTGCTCGGTGCGAAGGTGCGAGTAGGTCTTGAGCAACAGCGCGCCACCGTCCTTGTGGCCGAGCCAAGCGGCGACGGTCGCGACGGGGACGCCGGACTCCAAACAGCGAGTGGCGTGGAAGTGGCGCAGATCGTGGTGCGTGAGCCTCGGAATCCCAAGCCGGTCGCACGCCCGGTGCAGCGACTTCAGGCACTCGCGAACGACGAGCACCGGGGCGCCGTCGGGCTCGTTCGGACGCTCGCTCCTGATGCGCTCGAGCAGGGCGCGAAGTTCCGGATTCAACGGCACGCGGCGCGCTTCCCAGTTCTTCGTCCCGGCCTTCGGATCGCCACGGACGACCAACTCGTCGCGTCCGATGTCCACGTCGGCCCAGCGTATTTGGTTTGCCTCGGCGATGCGGCAACCGCTGAAAGCGAGGAACCGCACCAAGTCGGCGCAGTCGTGGCTGAACCGGCCGCCGGCAGTCTCGATGTTGCGGACCAGCGCGGCGAAGGTCGCGACGCTGGGGAGCTTCAGTTCCTTCCGTCTCACTCGGGCTTTGCGGACGCTGGACGCGGGGTTGCTGGTCCGAAGGCCCTTCTCGACCGCCACCGCGAACAGCCGCCGCAGGATCCCCACGGCCGCGTTGTACCGGGTGGCGTTGTAGCGCCGGGCGAAATCCCCCGCCCACGTCAGGCAGTCCTGGGTTTCGATCTCGCGCACGTCCCGGCCGGGCCGGTCGAAGGTGCGCTCGATCTCGACCAGGACCTCGCGGTAGAACTTCCGGGTCGCGGGCTTCAGGGTCGCGCTCGCTTCGACCCTCTCGCGGTAGAGCGCGATGCAGTCACACAGAGTCAGCTTCCGCCCGGCGTCCAAGTCGCTGCGACGGGCCGCAGCCTGCCGAATTGCGCCTAGTTCCTTGGCGAGTCGGAGGCGGCCGACCGTGATGGACTTGGTCTTGAGCGACTTCCGAATTAGCCTTCCGTTCAGCCGGACGTTCAAGTAGAGTGAGCGGGAATTGCGATGACGAATGAGGAACGCGTGGCGGGTGCTCTGCCAGAAGCTCGGTTTACCGGGTTTCGTCTCCGTTTCGCTCTCTTGCATGCGGTCAGTATGCAATTACGATATGCAATTGTCAACGGAGGCACCAGATCGCCATCGCAAGTCATTGATAACCAACGGCGCCCCCATAGCTCAAATGGATAGAGCGGCGGTTTCCTAAACAAGGGCAGATTTATTCCCTCATAAAACACCTGTAAATAAAGGAATAAACCCGGTTCATTTCGCAGAACGTCAGCAGTGTTTGGTGTGGTAAAATGTGGTACGAGATCGGCTTCGTGAGGTTCATTTAGAAATTCCCGTGGAGCCTGGATTTCGCATCCAAAGAATAGCCCCCCCTACGCCCAGACCCCCCCTGAAAACGCCCCACAACCGATCCTGGACGCATTACGGGGGTGTCTGGAGTCGCTGCCGCTGACCAGAGAACGCCATCCAGGACTCCCCTGACGTCGCATCAGGCGGGGAATTGACCGGTGTCATTTCTGTCACCGTTCCGTCAACCGGGTGCGCATTCCGGACGCTGTCGGCCAGGCATTTCGATGGCTGTCGTACACCCATTCCAGAATCGTCAGTCTCCTCACACCACACCGGATCCGCTCCTCCTGAGCAGAACCGGGGGCTGGTTTCGGCGACTCCCCCTGGCTGAGCATCTCCTCGGTTCAACGGCAGCCTGCTGTTCCTCAGACCACCTCTGGATTCCGGTTTCGTCTCGACCGTGTGGCTGCGCTCGTGCGAGTGTCTCGGCTCGTGAATGGAGACCGTGCCACTTGCGGGGGGCAATCGGCTTCACCGGACAGATCCACCAAGATCCGCAGGTGCAGAGGGGGAGGATACGCCGTCATGCGGGTTCTTGGCTTGGTGATTATGGTTCCAAGCCTTCCGTCTCTCGTGTTCCTTGCTCTCTCGTTCTCTGTTGGCGACTTCAGAGTGGACGGCGTGCTCGTTCAGATACTCTGCTTCTGTGCGTTCTGGGCGATCGTCGGCACCGCCCTTGTTTTCCTGGGAGAGACAAAAGGCTGGTTCTGCAAAGCGTGTGGCACCTCCATCACGGAACACATCACGGCATGTCCAAAGTGCAATGCCGAATTTGATTTGCCCTCGTGACGAAGCCCGGTCGGGCCTCATTCCCGCCCCAGTCTCGGCAGCTTCCGGTAGAGCCCCTCCCGGAACTCGTTCCGATCGTGCCCGTGGTGGCATCGCCGATGGCAGTTTGGGCACAGGGCAACAGCGTTGGAAATCTGGTCTGAGCCGCCGTCGGCGAGTTGGCGAACGTGATGGATTCCGAGGAATGCTCCTCCCAGAATCCACTCCGCCAATTGTGGGTCTGGCGTAGAGAACTGAATGCGTCGACAATACTTACAGTTGTGCTTCTCGAAGAAAGATGGTGTGCTGGACCGTGAACTCTATAACACACTGGAGCGGAGCGTGTTACGCCGTATTCCTCGCCTGTCTGCCGCCTTGGAATCGATCTTGCTGCTCCAAAATCCACCATGAACGCTTGTTGGGCTAGCGTTGGCGTTGTTGTCGTCTTCTCTGCGATTAGCCTTGCTGACCCGATCACCCCACCGGTCACGGGTAGTGTGACACTATCCTCGCCAGACTCCCTTGGACGAGTTGTGGCGACTGTGGACTTTGGAATAGTTGTGAATTGAGTGCGCCCAGCGTAATTGGTGGCAGGAAGCCAGCTCTTGATCACGGTGGGTGAGGGAAAGGGGGGCACCGGCCTCGCTCTGGGTGATCGGAAGAGGCTGAGGAAATCGGCACATGAAGTCCCCG
>Ga0209096_1001074_pt1 | contig 31837 bp, 19 predicted proteins | sample AD_UKC034_MetaG_FD_184407 | JGI IMG/M metagenome (GOLD analysis project Ga0209096, IMG submission 184407) | Active sludge microbial communities of municipal wastewater-treating anaerobic digesters from USA - AD_UKC034_MetaG (SPAdes) (version 2) | ecosystem: Engineered > Bioreactor > Anaerobic >... | reverse complement strand
ATACGGAGACCCAGGAAATAAGGGGCGACCAGTCTGTGCGGTCCATTTTATTGAAAAACAACCAGACCGGACAAACCACCGAACTGGAAGTCAGCGGCTTTTTTGTAGCCATCGGCCATCAGCCGAACACTTCCATTTTCAAAGGTTGGATCGACATGGATGAAAGCGGTTACCTCCTGACCTTACCGGGCACTTCCAGAACCAACCGGGAAGGGGTCTTCGCTTCAGGGGATGCCCAGGATAAGATTTACCGCCAGGCCGTTACGGCAGCCGGCTCGGGTTGTATGGCCGCCCTCGATGCCGAACGTTATCTGAGCGCCAGGGGAATTATTTGATTTAAATTATTAATTTTCGATATATCATGATCAGCACAAAGCTAAAACCGGGGGTGATCTTTGGTCCCCAACTGAAGGAATTATATGACTATGCCAATGCGGAAGGCTTCGCCATCCCCGCGGTCAATGTGATTGGCACCAATACCATCAACGCGGTCCTGGAAACCGCCCGGGAGGTGAACAGCCCGGTGATTATCCAGTTTTCGCACGGAGGGGCTTCCTTTGTGGCAGGCAAGGGCCTTAAAAATGAATTCCAGCAGGCCTCCATCCTGGGAGCCGTTTCCGGGGCCATGCATATCCACATTGTAGCCAAGACTTATGGGGTGCCGGTGGTCATCCATACCGATCATTGTGCCAAAAAACTGCTGCCCTGGATCGACGGCTTGCTGGATATCGGCGAAAAATATTTTAAAACCAGGGGTTTCCCCCTGTTCAGCAGCCATATGCTTGACCTTAGCGAAGAACCCATCCATGAAAATATTTCCATCAGCAAGAAATATTTTAAGCGGATGGCGCGGATCGGCACGGGTATAGAGATTGAGCTCGGGGTCACCGGTGGCGAGGAGGATGGGGTCGACAACAGCGGTGTAGAGAACGCAAGGCTGTATACCCAACCGGAGCATGTGGCACAGGCCTATGAAGAAATGTCAAAAATCAGCCCCTTATTTACCGTAGCCGCAGCCTTTGGCAATGTACACGGGGTTTATGCCCCGGGTAATGTGGAGCTGAAACCGGTTATTTTAAAAAATTCCCAGGACTATATCCGGGAGCAGTATAAAACCAATTCCGGGCAACCGGTCAATTTTGTGTTCCATGGCGGCTCCGGTTGTTCCAGGGAGGAAATCCGCGAAGCGATCGGTTATGGAGCGGTAAAAATGAACATTGATACCGATATGCAGTGGGCCTTCTGGGAAGGGATCAAAGATTATTACGAACAGAAAAAGGACTATCTGCAAGCCCAGTTGGGTAACCCTGAAGGGGCAGAAAAGCCGAACAAGAGCCATTATGACCCTCGAAAATGGCTTCGGGCCGGAGAGGAGAATTTCAAAAAAAGGCTGAAATCCGCTTTCGAAGATCTGAACTGCATCAACCGGAACTGATCAATGCAAGGCGGCCCTCAAGGGTAATGAGGCGATAATCCGGCCTTCCTGTTCAATCCACCAGCGGAGCCGGTCATAGACTTCTTTTTCATCGAAGTATTGTAAAGCCATCTTTACATAAATATTACCATGTTTGGCCTCTGAGGTCCAGAGCATCTTATAAAACCGTTTGAGTTCAGGGTCCTCCAGAGCCTCTTCCACCAGCCGAAATCGCTCTGCGCCCCGCATTTCCACCAGGGAGGCCACCAGGAGGCGGTCCAGGAAACGCGGCAGGACCGGGGTTTTCATGAGGGCCATCAAGGCCCGGATGTAGGGATCTTCGGGCATGGAGGCCGGGAGTTGCACACCGCGCATCTCCATGATCTGATATACGAGCTTAAAATGTTCCAGTTCTTCCAGCGCAGTATCGATGAGGTCGGGCAGGATCGCAGTCCGGTCGGGGTATTTGGCCACCATGCTCAGCGCCATGGCGCTGGCTTTCCGTTCGCAATCCGCATGGTCCCTTAAAAAAGCATCAAAATCATCCATTACGGCCTTTATCCATCCTGGAGGACTGGCTTCCGCGATATCCAGGCTGAGTTTCATGTGCTCTGGAACAAGAGGTAGATGAGCAGGAACAGGACCAGGGTGATCACGATCACGACGGTGAAAAAATTTTTCATTTGCCTGGCATCCTTTTTAACGAAGGATTTTTTAGTACCCGATTTTTTCATATAAAATAAGCGGATTTATATTCCCAAATCTAATGAACTGCCTTCAATTCCGGGCCGGGTCCATGGTTTATATTCAGCAAGTTTAATTTTCCGGATGGACTCATAAAACTCGGTCACTCTTTGGTCCACCAGGATGTCCGCAGGCATGAGAGGCCTGCTCAATTGTATGCCTTCGAGCGTCCTGCACCTGGACAGGGCCACATAGGTCTGGCCAAACTCGAAGGCCCCCCGGCCCAGGTCGATCCGGATCCGGTCAAAGGTCTTTCCCTGGCTTTTGTGTATGGTAATGGCCCAGGCCAGGCGGATGGGGTATTGCCTGAAGAGGCCGGTCACTTCGGCTTCGAGTTCCTTTTCTTTATTGAGGCGGTAGCGTACCATTTGCCATTCCAGGGGAGCGAGGTCAAGGATCCGGGTCCCTGCATCCTTTTCAATGCAAACCCTGATCCGGTCGTGTTCAAGGCTCGTCACCTTTCCGATACTGCCATTCACAAATTCTTTGGCGGGGTCATTCTTTACAAACATCACCTGCGCCCCTTCCTTCAGCACCAACAGAGGGTCTGTCGGATAGCTGTTGGCATTAAATTCTCCCTCCACGACCGCCTGGTACTGATAGGATTTGCCTTCAAGCGCCATTAACCTGGAAGTGTTGATCTGGTCCGCGATCCGGTTGGTTGAAGACAGGGTGATCACAAAATCACTGGTCAGCTCATGGGTCCCGGCTCTTTCATTGATCTGGTCAAGGTCATCCGGATCAAATTCATGCGTACGCACCCGGTCCAGGAGCTGGATAAACCGGAATTCAGCCTGGCGGTAAACATGATGCAACTCGATGAGCCTTACCTCAAAACCCTCCTTGAATACCTTGGCGGAATAAAAATAGGGCGTGTCGTAAATCTGGCTCAGGTGGTCGCGTTCGGCCTGGGTGGCCAGGACCGGAGGAAGTTGGTACAGATCTCCGAAAAATACCAGCTGGACGCCTCCGAAGGGCTCGTCCTGTCCGCGGTTGACCCTTAGAAACAGGTCGATCTGATCGAGCAGGTCCGCCCTCACCATGGAAATTTCATCGATGATCATCATTTCCATGCGTTTGTACAACTGGTAATTGGAGAGCCGGTGAATTTGTTTCCGACCGAGGGGGTATGGAGGAAAACTGAAAAAACTATGGATGGTTTGTCCTCTTACATTTAAGGCTGCGATCCCGGTAGGGGCCAATACGACCACTTTTTTCCGGGTCGTGTCCTTAAATAACTGCAACAGGGTGGATTTGCCCGTGCCGGCTTTCCCCGTGATGAAATACGATCCATCCGTATTTTCCAATAAAGCAAGACATTGACGAAAGTCGGATGTCAGCGTTAATGGTTCGAACCTGGAGGAGGACAAATCGCGGACAATATTTTTTCAAATATATGCATATAATAAGCGCTTAACTAAGATCTTTGCGCGCCGGTATGGCCCGGATGATTATGGAGGAAACAAAACCTTTCTTTTTCAAACAGTTTAAGGTTGCCCAGGACAAAGTAGTCATGAAAGTCGGGACGGACGGGGTATTGCTTGGCGCCTGGATCGATGTCACCGGTGCTGCGACCATCCTGGATGTGGGGACAGGATCAGGTCTTATCGCCCTCCAGCTTGCCCAGCGCCTTGAGGGCAAGGCTGATATTCACGGCATAGATATTGACCCGGCAGCTTGCGAGCAGGCCAGGGAAAACTTTACGGCCTCCCCCTGGGGGGGCTGCATGACCGTGATTCAGGATTCCATACAGGACTACTCGGGCAGGGAATCAAAAAAATATGAACTGATCGTCAGCAACCCGCCTTTTTTCACCGGGGGGCTCCTTTCCCTGAATCCGGATAAAAACGATGCGCGGCATACGACAAAACTCCCTCACGGAGACCTTCTCAGAGCGGTCAGCAGATTACTGAAGCCGGCAGGGCGGCTTGGCCTGATCTTGCCTTATTTGCAGGGACTGAGGTTTATAGAAATATCAGAGTCCTATAGCTTATTCCCTTTGAGGATCACCGAGGTGAGGACCCGGGAAGATAAGCCGGTCGAACGGATGCTGATTGAATTTACTTATGATAAAAGGGTTACTCCGCAGGGAAATACCCTGGTCATCCATCAGGGTGAAAACGACTTTACCCCTCAATACAAGGACCTCACCCGGGCTTTCTACCTTAATTTTTAAAAAACGGCGATGAGTTTCAGTCCAATCCCCTGGATCTTTAACAGCAATATTTATGAGGTAAACCTGAGGCAATACACGACTTCCGGCAGCCTGAGGGCCTTTACCGGCCATCTCCGGAGACTTCGTGACATGGGTATTGAGATCCTCTGGTTCATGCCCCTGACGCCCATTTCGATAAAAGCGAGAAAAGGCACCTTAGGCAGTTATTATGCAGCCTCGGACTTCGCGACCATTAATCCAGAATTCGGCTCGGAACAGGATTTCCGTGAACTGGTCGACCAGGCTCACCGGCTGGGTTTGAAAGTCATCATAGACTGGGTGGCCAATCATACCGGGTGGGACCATACCTGGACCCGCAGCCACCCGGAATTTTACCTGAAAAACGATGCCGGTCAGTTTTTTGAAAAAAACGGATGGGAGGATGTCATCGACCTGGATTATAACTCCAAGGCCATGCGTCAAGCCATGACGGAAGCCATGGCCGGCTGGGTCAGACGATTTAACATTGACGGATTCCGTTGCGACATGGCCATGCTGGTTCCCCTGGATTTTTGGGTAGAAACCCGTAATGCCCTGGACAGAATAAAACCCCTGGTCTGGCTCGCTGAATGTGAAGACCCCGCCTATTATGCCGCCTTTGATACCATGTACGGCTGGGAATGGATGCATGCCACCTCGGCGGTTTACCGGGGACAACACGATAAGTTTCACCTGGAACATATTTTATTCAAATACCGGGACCGGATGCCCCGGGGCAGGAGGATTTGCCTGTTTACCAGCAATCACGACGAAAACAGCTGGAACGGTACTGAATTTGAACGTTATGGCGATAGCGCCCTCCTTTTCGCGGCACTGAATATCATCCTTCCGCTGAGCATACCCCTTATTTATTCCGGGCAGGAATTGCCCCTCAGGCACCGCCTGAAATTTTTTGATAAAGATGAAATTCCATGGTCAGGCTCACCCGACCTGGCTGATTTTTACGATGGTCTGCTTGAGATTCGTAAAACCAATCCCCTTTACGGACTTCCCGAAGTGGCTCTTTCCTTGAATAAACTTTGTGATGATCCCCGCATTTTATCCCTGCAGGCAGGAATTCCCGGACAAAGGGATGTTGCAGGAATATTTAACCTAAGCCCGATGGAAGTGAGTTCACAGTTGAACGGATATCATTTACCGGGTGTTTATAAGAACATCCTCACCCGCGAATCCTTTAACCCCGCTTCAAACCACCCCTTCAAACTTTCCCCCTGGGAATTCAGATTGTTTGAAAACACCAGTGTGTGACCCGAACTTTTCCTTAATTCGACATCGCGTGCGTCTGGCTGATCAGCTCTTTTGCTTTTTGAAGAATAGTGCTGTCCTCCAATTCCACTATGCCGCCGTTGGGGCCGGGTTGAATATGTTGATCCACTATTTTACCATCAACAAATTTCTTGGCTCCAAAATAATTTCTTACAGTCTGCTCGTCAATATTTAAATCATGCGCAATTTTGGAAACACCGCCAGTGGGCAGACTGTGTTTGATTTGTCTCAGTTCTTCAAAAGTGATATGCATATTCAAGTGGTTTTGGATTAGGAAAATACTTTGAACACCTCAATTTAAATTCTTTCCATCCGAAATGCAAGAAAATGATAATATATTAACAATAAATTGCGCCCCATTACCCTGCCCTGATCTGATCGAAGCCGGACGCAAAGTTCAGGCTTCAAGTACCGCCTCAACAGGCTGGTAAGGGAGGTCGAACGCCTCCGCAACGCCCTGGTATACAACCTTTCCGTCCACAATGTTGAGCCCTTTGCGCAGCCCGGGATTTTCGTTGCAGGCCTTTTTCCATCCCTTGCCTGCCAGTTCCAGGGCATAGGGCAGGGTAGCGTTGGTCAGCGCGATGGTAGAGGTGTAGGGCACCGCACCGGGCATATTTGCCACACAATAGTGGACAATATGGTCAATGATAAACACCGGGTCGGCATGAGTGGTCGGCCGGCAGGTTTCAATACATCCACCCTGGTCAACCGCCACATCGACCAATACGGTGCCCGGACGCATGGACTTGAGCATTTCCCTGGTGATCAGGTGGGGCGCTTTGGCTCCGGGGATCAGCACGGCGCCCACGATGAGGTCGTGGTTCCCGATTAGCCTGCGGATATTGTATTCGTTGCTGTACATCGTGACCACGTTTGGGGGCAGGATATCGGCGAGATGCCGCAACCGGTTGAGGTTTACGTCCAGGATGGTCACCATAGCTCCGAGCCCCGCTGCCATTTTTGCCGCCTGAGTACCTACAATCCCCCCACCCAGGATCAACACTTTGCCGGGCGGAACACCGGGAACTCCGCCAAGCAGGATCCCACGGCCCTGCGAGGGCCTTTCCAGGTATTTGGCGCCCTGCTGGATAGCCATCCGGCCGGCCACTTCTGACATGGGTACCAGGAGGGGCAGGGAACGGTCCGGCGCTTCCACCGTTTCGTAGGCCAGGCAAACCGCTTTATTGCTGATCATCGCGCGGGTGAGCGCTTCACTGGAGGCAAAATGAAAATAAGTGAACACCAGCTGCCCGGCCCGGATCAGGTCATACTCAGACTCGATCGGCTCTTTTACCTTGAGAATCATATCAGAGCTTCGATAGGTATCTTCAATGCCGGACAAGACCTTAGCTCCGGCTTTGAAATAGTCTTCATCTGAAAACCCGCTGCCTTCACCGGCGGTGGACTGGATCTGGACGGTGTGGCCCCTTTTACTCAGTTCCATGACACCCGCCGGGGTCACAGCTACCCGGTTTTCGTTACTTTTAATTTCTTTCGGAACTCCTATGATCATAAGGTAATGGTATTTGGTCAGTTGAATGGTCGGGGCCAAAGATAGTTTGTTTTGTTTTAAAAAAAACAGGCCCCTGATCGCTCAGAGGCCTGTATCTGGTACTCGGATGATTCGTTTCTTGTCAATGGGTACCCATCAGGATCATCTTCCGGGTTGCTCTTTCTGCAGCGGTTTCAATGGTATAATAATACACCCCGGATCCGCCAACAACCCCTTTGTCCAGCCTGATCTGGTTGAACCCTTTTATCCCGTTCATTTTCTGTACATGGATGGTTTTGCCGGTCAGATCGGTCACCCTGAGAGTGATGGTTTCTTCCCTGGGCAGGTCAAAGGAAATCAGGGTATAGGTTTGGAACGGATTGGGTACATTCTGGTAAAGGGAGAAATGCGCTTCGTTTTCCTGGTTGCCAAAAACGAGTCGTACTTCGCCCGTTTCCTTTCCATTAAAGGATTCTGAACGGGTGTACATGCTGTTGATGGCAAGGTTATCGCTGAGCCGCAAGGGCTTCAGGGCGCGCACCCGAAGAGTAAACAGGGGATGGCCTGCGGCGATGGTCTGTCCGGAAACATGGTCCCAACTGGCGGTTAGATAATTATTCCGGATATGACCAATATGCTGCTGATCTATGGACAGGGAGCCGCCCTGGATGTCCAGGATTTGCAGGCCCTCATGTTTCAGGCTGAACTGGAAAGCCTCGATATCCCTGAAATTGGGCGAAGTGAAGGTGATGGTTGCTTCTTCGCCGGAGGTAAGGGTCAGATCGGTTGTCTGGAAGGTGAGGGGTTTGACGGCCGACCTGATTTCCATCCCCAAAAGGCTGTGGGCTTGAACGGTATTGTTCAGGTCCCCGATTTTAATGCCGGTGAAGTCACGGTTCAATTCGTCAGAGGAAAGGCCTTTGATATCAATCATTTCCGGGAATTCATAGGGCTTGGCCATATTGAACTTGAAGGATTTGGGCACAAACCTCCAGCTTTTGTTTGCAGGAAAATCATTGTACAGGAACAGGACCAGTTTCCTGAGTTCAATGAGGTCCAGCGCCGTGATTTCCCGGTCGTTGTTGACATCCGCGGCAACCATGTCGTACCCGGTGCTGAAAGGTTGAACCCCCAGGATGTGTTTTTGAATCATCAGCAGGTCAATGGTGCTCACCCCGTTGGAGGCTTGGTCGTTCCTGGTGGGCTTCAGTATATATTGACTGTGCATCGGCAGGTTCACAAAGGCATATTGACCGCTGACCGAGGTCTTGAACGCGGGGATGGGCAGATTCGACTGGGCCTCCACCAGGACGTGCTCGACCGGTTCATTCTGCTGGGTCCGGACCATTCCGGATATGCTCCCGGCAACACTGGCCGCGTCATCACAAACATCCCCGGCGCCATCCTGGATGCTGATAAAGGTCGCACAATAGTCAAAATTGCCTGCTTCATCCCATACATAGATATCGATCTGTACCGTAAAACTGATCCCGTTTGGAATGTCTTCGCATTTGAAGACTTTGCAGCTGTCCGCGATGCTGGGTCCAAAACTGAACTTGAGGTTTTCCCTTGCAGTACAATTGTCATAACTCCCTGCGTCCAGATCTTTGGCCCAAACCTTGATCTCCCCGGTAGTGGGCATGATCACGGTGGCTACGCCGTGATAACAATAAGGAGTGGGTTTTTTACAATCGCGCACCCGGAGGATAAACGTGCAGGTGTCTTCATTCCCGCAGTTGTCCTCGGCAATCACATGGACCAGGGAAATCCCCTGCGGCTGAACAATGGAAAGCGCTTGCTGCGGGCCGGAACTCGTTTTGTCAATGCTGGATTTGTTATATCTCTTTGCAACCGTGTCGGCAGGGGAGGGGTTTTCATCAATTTCCCATCGATAACTGATCAGGCTGGGCGCTGTGCAATTGTCGGTAGCCGTGAAGGGGATATAAATCGAAGGCAAAGCACAATTTTCATCGTAAATACAAACCGTGGTATCCCGGCAGGTAGCCAGGGGTGGGATGGTATCCCGGATCAGGATGATCTGGGTATAGGTCATGAACCCATCCCCGTTGTCTTTCAGGTTGCGGTACACGCAGGGTCTTTTGACCTCATCGGCAACCAGCCGGTCATCAACGATGATGTCCTGGTCGCGGCTATGCTGGCTGGGATCAAATTTGCACCAGTCGATGATTTTCCATGTCCGGATGATTTTGTAACAGGCGTCGGGTACGATATCAAAACGCTGGTCTTCAAAGTTGACCCCAACCAGTTCACATTCATCGTCCATGATCATGGGCCGCCCGATGGCGTCCGGGGATACATCTTCACCAAGATCGCAGACCGTGATTTTATCGGCTGGGAATACGACTTCAAAATCAGACCGGTGTTTGGTCACGATTTTTTGATCCACGGAGACCGTATTGCCGCATTTATCCCGGGCTGTCCAGGTACGTTTTACCCATCCATTGTTGCACTTATCGAAATAGGATTCGTCGGTATAGGTGAGGCTGGAATCGTTCATCCAGCAATTGTCCCAGATCCAGAATTTTCCTGCGCCGGGGCTCGCATTTCCCGGGTTGCCATCGTTCAGGACCGGTTGGCTGAATTGGGTCAGGGGATCAACCCGGGCACCGGTGTCGGAACTGTCTTTCAGGAGCCAACTGCGGCAATATATCGGGAACCAGGTGTTTGCTTCCGGTATGCAGGGGGCAATTTCTCCGTGCTCATCGGGGTGGGAGGCCCCATAGATGTTGCAACCGTACCAACCATAGGCTTTTTTTGTAGGATCGATGGTATCCCCCTGATCACTGTCGTTTTCAACTATGGATTCGATGGCGTTGTAAGGTTTGTATTTCTGATCCTGACAACGCAAATCCTTGCCGTTGTCGGGCGTCCAGGAATCGTCGTCGCATTTGGCATATTCATTACTGTATTTTTGTTCACGGGCGCTGTTGTCGCAATAAAGGAACAGGTCATCCGGTTTTTCAGCCACCGGTGGGGTTTTATCGTCCACAAACACCGTGACCATACAATCACTGTACAGCCTTTTGCTGCAGGTGTTGCCCGGGGCATAGGCGGGTTCGGATACCGCCTTCTGAGCCGGGTTGTAAAACTCCGGATAACAAACCGCCGGACCATAAAGCAGCTCCTGGTCGGGAATCAATTGGGTTGCACCGGCATATTTGGGCCTCCAATAATCCTTTCCGGACTTGTAGATCAGGTGTGAAATGAGTTTCCATTGTTTATCCAGGCAGAGCCAGGGCAGGGGCGTAAGGCACTTCCTGGCCGGATCGGTATCCAGAATATAATTGTGCCACAACATATAAGAGGGGTAGGTATTGTAGCAGAACCAGGAATGCGGGCTGCAGGAATAAATGTGTTCATCGTACCTGGGAACCCCGCAGGCTTCGTAGACCCGGAGCACCAGTTCATTTTCATTGCAGTCTGTGAGGTCGACGTAATCGTTGAATACATAACAGTTGATCCAGTTCTCGATGATCTCAGCATACTTTTTCCGGTGTTTGTCGTATTCCGCAGTGCCGCAGGAATCTTTGATCTGCTGGGCATATCGTTCCCGGTAATGGGTGATGGAATCCATGTGGGCCACAGCGAAATGGAGGAGCTCGCAACAATTGTCCCTGCTTCCATTATCGAGGTCTTTGGCATATATCCTGCTCCAGCACTGTTCAGGGTCAAGGGTGGTTTGGGTGTATTCATCACAGACGGGGTTGGGAGGGGTCTCATCGGAAATGCAAACCAGGATAATTCCGGCAAAGTTCAGCGGATTTTCCGCCACCAATTGACCGGTTTTACGGTTAATCAGTTTTGAAACACCTGCAGTGGTGTTAAAACATTCGTCCCGGGTCTGAATAAAAAGGGGATAGCAGTTTCTGGGCCAGGAGATTTCCTTATAATGTTCAAGGGGGGTGCCCATCACAATTCCTGAAAAAAGGTAATTGTTCGGGGCGCCAGGGAGGGTGAAACAATCCTTCGGTCCTCCGGTCCTATGGACGATGCTGTTCCCGCCATTGGGATCTGTATAAGTAAATTCATAGGTTTGGGTCACCTTGCTGCAATCCTCCGTTGTGAGGCTGTCGAGGCAGAAGGTGCGGTTGCAGTCGTGGGTATTCGTGACCAGATCCCTGCGATAACCCGGAAAAACAAAGTCATAGAGGGTATCCTTGATCTGGACAGGAATGCTAAAGCTGTTTTTGACCACCGGAGCCTGTTTGTCCAGAATGTTGATGTATTGAATGCAGACCGTGTCTTCTCCGGTACACCAGTCCGTAAATCTCCATTCCCTCCGGATTTTGAAACCCGTTCCGCAGATGGGGAATACCAAGTCCGTGTAATAGAACACTATTTTACAAAGGACTGCGCCCGAAGGATACATGTTTACGCAGGTGTCGATGAGTTCCCCTTCGCTGTTGAATACACTGTCTTTGATAAACGGCACTACCTTGAGCAGGGGCGATATGCACTTGCGGTCGCCGCTGTTGAAAGTATCTCTTTTTTGAAGGTCCAGGAGTTTTTCGGGTGTCGGGTAGTAGGGGCTGGAAGAATTGGAGGAGAAATAGATGAGATCAAAATTCTTAGGGTCGTTGTTTGCCCCGTCATTGTTTGGTTTTTTGCACCGGACCAGGCAATTCAGGGTCACCATGTCCGGGCACTTGATCAATTCAAAAGAATCCCGCCGGATGGTGAGCGTGTCAATGCAGGTCCCGGAGTTTCCCCAGGTATCGAAAGACCGGATCTTGCGGATCACATGGCCAATCCCTACCGGTGAAGTACAACCTAATTCCTCCCACCGCAGGGATTCGATGATGGATTTGCCATCCTCCGCGCAATTGTCCACGATCTTTTCCACCAGTTCATTGTAGCGGGCGAGCTGGAAACAGGAGATCACCGCATCCTGGCAAAAGGGCTGCGGCGGGGCCTTGTCTTCCACCGTGAGAAAACCCCAGCAACTGTTTCCAGGAGCCGATACGCTGTAGATCATGGTGTAACCAATGTGGGAACGGTTGACCTCTGTGCCGTTCAGCTTGGCCGTCCCGAAAGGGTAGGTCAGCTTGACGGTATAGGCACAGGAAGGGTCTGGATTTTCCAGGAAATCGTCTGCGTCGAACGTCCTGTTACAACCGGTTCCGGGAAGGGAAGCGTGGATATGATCGTTGCAAATCAAATTGCACTGGGCGTGGGCAGGGGGGGTGAAGAAACCGGCACAAACACTTACAATTAAACAGAATCTAAATAGGCTTTTCACGGTGATTATGAATTTGTTATAAAGTCCGAAATTTAAAATAACCTTAAGCAAAAATCATGCTTCAAACCCAGCTATTTGGAATATTCCTTTAACTTATACAAGCTAGTTTTAATGCAAGGATCTAAGGGTTTAAATCACAGCGAATGACATAGATAAGGGGCCGTAATATGTTTAAATGGCAGGAGGGGCTCAATCGTTAAAATCAAAGGGTTTAAAAAAAAAGGACCCGGCCGCCGGCCGGGTCCTTTAATCAAGACAACATTTCTAAAAAAAGATCAATGGTGAGATCCTTTTCAAATAGGCTACTGGAATTATTCCACCAACAACATCTTTTTGGTATCGCTGAATGATTTCGTTTTTATGCTGTAGTACAGGACTCCGGCGCTTCCAAATTCATTCCTGTTGACCACCAGTTGGTTGGCCCCTTTCACCCCGTCAATCTGGTAGGATTTAATGAGCTTGCCGGTGACATCCGTGACGCTAAGGGTTACGGCTTCGTTTTTGGCCAGCTCAAATCCGATCAGGGTCTGGGCTTTGAATGGATTGGGCGTGTTTTGATAGAGGACGTAATTGGAAGGTCTTGAGCTTTTTCCAATCTCCAGGCTTACCCCAAGGTATTTGGTATTATTGCCGTCTTCGGCATAAGCTTCCGCACGGGTGAATCTGGAATTGATTTTCAGGCTCTCGCTGAGGGTCACGTCTTTCGTTGCTTTCACTTTAAGGCTGAATGCAACGTCGTTCGGGTTCAGGCGGGCGCCTTTTTCCTTACTCCAGCTGGTCGTGAGGTAACCCTGGTTCAGTTTTGTCAAACCAAAGTTGCTGGCATCCACTTCCAGGCTGCCCTTTTGGATATCCACGAGGGTCAATCCATGGAGCGCGAGGGAGAACTGATAACCTTCAATACCTGAGAAGTTGTCCGCACGGAAATCAATCGTTGCGGTTTCACCGGCTTTGAGCTGGCGGTCCTCCGTTCTGAATTGCAGGGTAGCGCTTGCCTCCCGGGCTTCGGCACCCAGCAAGCTGTGCGGGGTGGCGGTGGTGTTGACGTCGCCGATCTTGATGCCCACAAAGTCCCTGTTCAGTTCATTTTGACTCAGTTTGCTGATATCAATTTGTTCCGGGAAGGAGGTCTTCAATGGGTTTTTACCGGCTTCAAACTGGTAGGTTTTCGGTACGAATCTCCAGCTTTGATTATTGGGCAATTCATCGTAAACGGCCAGGATCAGTTTTCTCAATTCCACCAGGTCGAGTACCGTGATGTCGGTGTTTTTGTCGACATCGGCGGCAATGATCTTATACGGGGAATTGAACGGACTTGAACCTAAGATGTGTTTTTGGATCAGCACCAGGTCGATGGTGCTTACGCCATTCATCGGGTCGTCGTTGCGGGCGGGGATAATGCTGTAATCCGCTTTCATGGGCAGGCCGCCAAAGGAATACTGTCCTTTCACATCGGTGAGGTAGGCCGGCATGTTTTGAGGCGCTTTCACATTCATTTTCACCTTTTCCACCGCATCGTCATTTTCCGTAGAGATTTTGCCGGCTATAGATCCAGCGTTTTCAAGATTATCGGTGCATTTGTTGCCAATCCCGTCCTGAAGCAGGAGGTAGGTGCGGCAATAATCCTTGTTATCGTAAGCATCCCATACGTAGATATCCACCTCAATGGTGTTTGAAGTCCCGTTCGGAATATCGGCACAAGTGAAGACCTTGCTGGTCACACTCTTGTCGGGACCGAAACTGAACACCAGGTTGGATTTTGGTGTACAGTTGTCATAACTTCCGGCATCGAGATCGCTGGCCCAGATGGTGATTTCACCGGTCGAGGGCATGATGACCGTGGCTATCCCGTTGTGGCAATAAGGAGTGGGTTCCTTGCAGTCTTTTACAGTCAGGACAAAGGTGCAGGTATCCACATTTCCGCAATTGTCGGAAGCGATGACGTGTACCAGGTGGGTTCCGTCTTTGATGGTATTGGAAGAGAAGGCCGTCACCGGCGTATAACTCTTGTCATCGATGCTCGCCTTGTTGTATTTGTGATTGGCAACGTCGCTTGCAGAGGCATTGAGATCCAGTTCCCAGCGGAAGGAGATCTTATCGGACGCTGTACAATTGTCGGTCGCGATGAAAGGCACGGAAAGGTTGGGGGCCGTACAATTGGCATCGGTACCGGTATACAGGCAGATGGTCGTGTCGGTGCAGGTGATCACCGGTGCGACAGTGTCGATGACCTTGATGATCTGGGTGTAGGTGATGTATCCGTCCCCTTCATCCTTCAGATGTCTGTACACACAATAACGATCGGTGGGGTGGGCTACTTTCCGGTCATCCACGATCACTTCCGGCTTGCGGTAGTGCGCGTTGGGATCGTATTTACACCAGTCGATCAGTTTCCAGGTCCGAACGATTTTATAGCAGGCGTCGGGAACGATGTCATAACGTACGTCTTCATAATTGACGCCAACCAGTTCGCATTCGTCGTCCATGATGATAGGCCTTCCGGTGCCGTCCGGGCTAAGGCTGCCTTCGACATCGCAACTCACGGTGAGATCCGCGGGGAATTCCACTTCAAAATCAGAACGGTGCTTGGTGATGATTTTCTGGTCGCAAACGACCGGGCTGCCGCATTTGTCGGTAGTCGTCCAGGTCCGTTTTAACCAGCCGTTACCACAGTTGTCCACGTAGGATTCATCCACCGAGGTAATAGTACCGATCCAGCAATTGTCCCAGATGATGAACTGTCCTTCATCCACATCTGCGCCGCGTCCGCCGCTCCTGAGAACAGGAGTCCAGAAAGCGGTCTTGGGATCCACTTTGGTACCGGAGTCTTTGCGGTCCAGGCAGAGCCAGGTATGACAATAGATCGGGGCCCAGTTGTCATGGTCATCTTCACAGATTTCCTTGTAATAGCCATGCTCATCCTGGTGCGCCGGGCCATAGATATTGCATCCGTACCAGCCAAAGGCTTTGCCTGTGGCATCGACTGCATCCGTAAGGTCGCCGTCAAATTCTTCTTCACATTCAATCTCGTTATAAGGGGTGTAATCGTACCTGCAGGAACCGTCATCGGCATGCAGGGTGGGGTCGTAATCGTATTTGCCGTTGCCGCTGGCAAGAATATTGTCGTTGTGGTAATCGATGTCGCATACGGCATGGGCATATTCGAGCCGGTTGTAACGGTGGCCGCGGATAAAGTATTTTTTGCCCTTGATCTCCCGCGCGTCGGCTACGTTGTCGCAGTACCAGTAAAGGTCGGCAGGTTCTTCGCAGACCGGCGGGGTTTTATCATCCACGTAGATGATGACCATACAATCGTTGTACAACCTGGCAGAACAGGTGTTTCCAGGTTCCAGGCCTCCGAAATTATTGGTGGCAGAAGGCAGGGATTCTTCATCTCCAAATTCAAACTCGCAACTCCGCACATAGGTCTCGGAACCGGGATATCTGCCACTGTAATCCACAGACGGCGGATCCCAATGGGTCGGTTTACAGAACGGTCCAAAACTGCTTGTACAGTTTTTATAATTCGGACTGGTTTTGTCATTCAAGTAGAAAAACTTGTAATTATGCCACAACCTGGAAAGCTTAAAGGAATTGTACGTAAACCAATCGTGTTTGCTGCAGGGGAAAACATGGGGATCGTAAAGGGGTACCCCGCAGGCTTCATACACCCTGAGGACCACCTGGTTTTCACCGCATTCGCTGAGGTCGATATAGTCTTTAAAAATGAACACATTGATCCAGGCTTCGAGCCAATCGTCCCAGCGGTCTTTATATTTCCAATAGGTTGAATTGCAATTGGCCGTCCAGTACGATTTCCACGCATTCCGGGCAGCTTCGATGGTATCCATATGGGCCACGGCAAAATGCAATACATTGCAGCAGTTGTCCCTGCTTCCGTTGTCGAGATCGGCGGCATAAACCCTTGCCCAACAAGTGCTCGGATCCACCGTCGTACGGGTGTATTCATCGCATACCGGATTCGGGGGGGTCACGTCGCTGACCTTTACATAGATCGCGGTGTCCGTGCGGTTCAGACAGGCATCCACGATGGATACTTCAAGGCGGTGAAAAGCTTTGCCTTTGTAGTCTGATGGGATGGCCGGAAGGCTGATTTTACCGGGCAAAGTACCGTTGATCACGTTGATCTTAGCCGGATGGCTCTCCAGGGTGTATTGGGCAATATAACTTTGTTTTGCATTGACATCGCAATCGTCCACGATCAAAGCATCCAGGTTGATGTTGGCATAACAATTATGAGGACTGGTATTTGCTTTGTAATAAAACTTACTGTTGGATTTGACGATGGGGTCTTCGGAATCCTCTACTTTGATGTATTGAACACAGGTCGTGTCCGTACGATTACACCAATCCACGATCAGCCACTCCCTTCTGATTTTAAAACCGGTACCGCAAATCGGGATGATCTGGTCTGTCCAGGTCAGGCTGGTCTTGCAGAAACCACCCGGAGCAGGATACATGGCTACGGAAGAATCAACGAGTATGCATACTGATCCTTGCATGACCAGCACGCTATCGTCGATGAATGGAACCACTTTGAGTCCTGCCGGTACACATTTGCGTCCGCCGCCAGCCGTATCTCTTTTTTGAAGATCAAGCAAAAAATCCGGGGATGGGTAGTTGGGACTGTTTTTGTCTTTGGATATAAGGGTGATCCCTTTGCCCTGACAGTTGACCCGGCAGCCCAAAACGATGGGATCCGGGCAGGTGACGTTGGACAGGGAATCCCTTCCTATGGTGAGGGTATCTGAACAAGTGGCGGAATTGCCCCAATCATCCCAGGTCCTTATGGTCCGGATCACCCGGCCAAGGCCCGAGACGCTGTCGCAACCCCAATCCGACCACTGCATGCTCTCAATGGCAGAAGAGCCGGCCTGGCCGCAATTGTCTATGATTTCACCCACGATTTCTGACAATCGTGCTACCTGGAAACAGGAGACCCTTACATTCTTGCACACCGGTTGTGGGGCCGCCTTGTCTTCAATGGTGACATATCCCCAGCAGCTGTTCCTGCTCACCGTCTCAATAACCCGGTAGATGAACGTATAACCGATATGGCTTCGGTTGACCTGGTCACCACCTGGTAATTTGGCCGTACCATAAGGATAGCTCAACTCCACATCATAAGTGGTGCAGGTGAGACCCGGATTTTCAAGGAAATCATCGGGCACAAAGGTTTTAAGACATCCATCAGCCGGCATGGAGGCATTGACATGATCGTTGCACACCAGGTTGCAGGTATCCGCCTGGGCACTCATGCTCAATGAGTAGAACAATGCCAGGACCACCGGCAGCCAGCATCGTTTCAGACATAGGAAGGTAATTGTCTTTTTCATTCTAGAAAGTGTTTGATTGAATCAATAGATTTAAAAAATTTAAACTCATAAAGTCGATTTGCTTGCCCTAGCTGTTCCAAAACCATACCAAAACGCGGGGTTTAAAAGACTGGATTTCAGGAAAATAAGCCCCGAAAACAGATGAGTTAAAACAATTACCTATTATAGTATGTTAAACAGTTTTTTACATATTGCACTATTATTTAATATGAATAATTCATTAAAAAAAATCATTATAAATTTTTTTAGTAATATGACTTTCACGGGTTTTAAAGTTTATTTTTAGAGCGGTTGGATTTTATTTTTACCGGCCGGAAAGCGAAACAAAAACATGGGTCAGTACCGGATTTTCCAAAGTTGTTTTTGGCAACTCAACTCCGTGGTTTATCATGAAAACAAGACCGTCCTTTGCTGGGACCCTGCCTACTCCGCGGCGGAAATTGAAAGGATCCGGGCAGCGATGGATCCGTCCGGGATTGTTGACCACTACCTCCTATATACCCATGGGGATTATGACCATATCGCCGGGGATTCCGCCTTTACCGGACCTTTGCGGGTCGGTTCCTTTGGGATGGCAGAACGAAGGGATAAGGCCGAAGCATTGGGTTTGATCGAAGCCGTAGATCATGAGTATTATGTTCGGAGAGACTTCCCGCCCAGGTTTCCAAAGCTGGATATCAAGGTTGAGGACAAGGGTCCAAGCACACAAAGGCTAAGCGATGTGGAGGTTCATTTTTTCCCGGCGCCGGGCCATACCGCGGATGGGCTATTTACCCTGATCCCCTCCATGGGCTTATGGATCGCCGGAGACTATTTATCCGATATTGAATTTCCTTTCGTGACGGACCTGGGGGCTTATGCACAAACCCTGGAAACCGCATCCCGTATTCTGGAAGACTTTCCCATCGAAGTCATGGTTCCCGGACATGGCAATGTTGCACTCCGCAGGGCAGAAATCCTGGATAGGATCGAAAGGTCTAAGGCATACCTCGGAAGCCTTGAAGGTTCCGAGAGGATAAAGCCCTGGCAGGAATCCTGGGGCACCTCGCCCTTCTATTCTTTTTTAGACAAAATGCATGAAAAAAATATACAGCAGGTCCGGTCACAAAACCTATGAGACCCCCTTGCTGGGTAAAATCGGGATCCAGCCGGGGCAGCAAATCCTTTTAGTCCAGGCACCGGATTTTATACTCTTTCTATTCCGGAATGGCAATATCCCGGTCGATGTTAAAGCCATTGGCCGCAAGAAGTACGACCTGGTATGGGGTTTTATCAACAAACGGGACGACCTGGAAGCCCGGTTGCCCGGGCTCAAAACCAGGCTGAAGAGTACCGGCATGATCTGGATCTCCTGGTTTAAAAAGTCCTCAAAACAGCCTACCGAACTTACAGAGGACCTCATACGGGACGCCGCCCTCAGGAATAATTTGGTGGATATTAAAGTGGCTTCAGTCGATGAGAACTGGTCCGCCCTGAAGCTGGTCATTCCCCTGAACAAGCGGGACAACACCGCCTAGCCCCGTACTGCCTGGCTTAGATCCGCAGGGGATCTTCCGCCAGGATTTTTTCCAAACGGTCCAGCAACTGGGTCGCATCATCCCCGGTGAAACACATTGGGGGCTTGAATTTAAGCACATTGTCATCCGGCCCGTCAGTGCTCATCAGGATGCCGTATTGCCTCATCCTCCCGGCCAGGTAAGAAGCCCCGGCGCTGGCAGGAAGTCCATTTTTCATCAATTCAATTCCAAGGAAAAACCCGTGACCCCGGATGTCTGCAATCAGGGGATAGCGTGTTTGAATATTTTTCAGCCCTGCCTTTAGGGAATCCCCGATTTCTTTGGCCCGGTCCATGCTTTTTTGATCCATCAATTCCCGGAGGACTTCGCCGGCTATGGCACAACTGACCGGGTTTCCCCCAAAAGTGTTGAAGTACTCCATCCCGTTGTGAAAGGCTTCGGCCACCGGACGGGTGCATACCACGGCCCCGACAGGATGCCCGTTGCCAAGCGGTTTGCCAAAGGTCACAATGTCCGGAACGACCCCATAGAATTCATAAGCGCAGAAACGCCCGGTGCGCCACAGGCCGGTTTGGACCTCATCGGCAATATAAAGGCCGCCGGCTGCCCTGACCATAGCTACAGCCCGGTCCAGGAAACCATCCGGATAGACGATCTGGCCACCGCAACTCAATATGGATTCGGCAAACAAGGCCGCCGGGCCATGACCTTGCTCTTTCAAACCGTTGATGATATTTTCAACTTCTTTAAAATAAGCCTCCGCCTGGTCCATCCGACCGGCATATTTTCCGCGGAAAGGATCGGGCATCGGGATGAGGTGGGTATGAGGGGGCTTTCCTCTCCCGCCCTTGCGGTTAAATTTGTACGAGCTCAGGTCTATCATGAGGCTGCTGTTTCCATGGTAGGCCCATTGCATGGCCAGGATGTCCTCCTGTCCGGCGTATTGTTTTGCCATTCGAATGGCCAACTCATTGGCTTCGGTGCCCGAGTTGGTAAAATAACAGACCCGGAGGGAGGGTGCGAGTGCTGCGGTGAGCTGCTCTGCCAGGCCTAAGATGTTTTCATGGAGGTATCGGGTATTGGTATTCAATACGGCCATGGCTTTCCTTCCTTTATCCACAATCCTGGGATTTTCATGCCCGCAATGGGCAACGTTGTTGACCGTATCCAGGTATCTTCTGCCATGCTGGTCCAGGAGATATTGCATCATCCCCCTGCGGATCCAGAGCGGTTCCCGGTAAGAAACCGACAGGTTGGGACCCAATCTCTCCTTGCGAAGCCTGAGCATTTCCGTAAGAGAGGGTTCCTCCTCACGCAGGGAAAAAATACCAGTAATCAGTGCGGGATCAGGGCTCAGCGCTTCCCAAACGATCAATTCCCCAGGGCTGGCCACCCCTGGGTAATCGCCCTCGTGATCCAGCAGGTCAAGGATAATTTGAAAATGCAGGTGCGGGGGCCATCCCCCGTTTTCGTGAATGTTGCCAATCTTTCCGATCTCAAATCCGGCAGGTATGGCTTGTCCCCTGTCCAGTCCGCTGAATAACTCCAGGCCCAGGTGGCCATATAAGGTGTAAAAAACAAATTCCTCCAGATAGTGCTCGAGGATCAGGGTCGGGCCGTAATCCCGGTGCCCGCCGTTGTTTCTGATGCTATGGACCCGTCCTGAACAGGGCGCACGCACTACAGTGCCTGCGGGAGCAAAAAGGTCCAGTCCCAGGTGCACGGTTCGCCAGTCCGGACCCTCATTGCCTTCTCTCCGAAAGGCTTCCGAAGTATAAAAAGGACGGATTTCTTTATACCTGCCTATGCCCCTGGAGGTTCCATGGTCTTCCAGGATACGGCGTACCTGTTTATCCAACCGCAGGTCGTCCGTGAAGACTGAAAAATTACCCAGCTCGGTACTTCCCACCCCGAAATCAAAGAGATAAGGATCATGATCCATAAAATGATCGAGTACCGGATGAAAGCGGGAAGCTCCGATTTTTTGAATCCACCGGTCCATTCCCGGGACCGGCTTTTTTTCACATGCCGCTCTGAAGGAATAGCCGGCAAACCGTGGATGCACGTTGAGCCAAGCTTCCAACAATGACCAGGCATCCCGGTCAGTAACCTGCAGATATTGGTTTTCCGGGTGGTCTTGCCTGTTTATGGCTGAAACCGTCAGGCTGATCATCAATCGTGCGGTGATCTGAGCATAAAGAACCTCCAATTCTGCCTCCTCCAGCGGACAGGCCTTGTGGAAAGCGCCAACCACTTCGCAGGCGGCGCGGAGAGGGTCTGGAAGTTTCAGGATGGCATAAGTGCAGGCGATGGCCAGTTCATTGATCCGGTGCGTATATACCATATCCAGGAAATCGAGCAGGGCATGGGTTTCATAGGACTGAATTTCTTCATTCCACCGGCACAATACATTGTAATCGTTGGCATCGTTGTAATTGATTTGTTTGGGACAGGAATCCAGGAGGGGCAATACGTTTTTTTCATAGTGGTTCAACCAGGCGATAAACTTCTGATTCCAGGGGTCGGGATGGAGGTGCACAAAATCCCGGATCCAGAGCAGGCGGGATGGATCCCATTTGATAAAGCGGTGAGCGGCGGGGTCTTCAAAACCGGCCAGGCAGGAGGAGAGGCGGCCCATCATTTTACCTAAGGATTTCCGGGTGTTTGCCGTCACCGGCTTGCATTCCGCCCAGAGGGGAAGGGCTATCCATTTAAATACCCGAAAATGGTGATCCTGGTATCGTACCATACGATCACCGTCCGGCGCCATAAATACTTCCTGAAGCTGGAAATCATAACCTTGCTGATTAAGATAAAGTATAGCGCGGTCCTCCATCTCCAGGATCGAAGGATCCCTTCCGGGATGGGATTGTTTGACGACAAGCTTCCCGCCCTCCGCCGTGTCGAGAACGTACACCGCATCCAGTTCAGAATAGAGCGTGGTCAGCCTGCCTTCCAGGCGAAATGCTTTTTTCAGCAGGTCTTTGATTTCCTCTTCATGCATAAGCAGGCGTGTAAAATAAAGAAAAGCGTTCTACCCGGTTTTATAAATCGCGGCACCCGCCTGGGCATGGTGTCTTCAATTTGACTAAATTTGCGCCAAAATTCAGAAGATGAGCCGAATGATCACGTTGAGGGATTCCCTCCGGGAAGCCATGATTGAGGAAATGCGCAGGGATCCTCTGGTTTTCCTGATGGGTGAGGAGGTGGCCGCCTACAACGGCGCCTACAAAGTGAGCAAGGGGATGCTTGATGAATTCGGGCCCCAGCGGGTGATCGATACGCCCATCTCCGAGCTTGGATTCGCGGGCATCGGGGTAGGAGCCGCCATGAACGGGCTCCGGCCGATCATCGAGTTCATGACCTGGAATTTTGCCATCCTTGCTTTTGATCAGATAGTAAACAATGCAGCGAAGACCCTGAGCCAGTCGGGAGGACAATTTTCCTGTCCCATTGTTTTCAGGGGACCCAGCGGGAGTGCCGGCCAACTGGCCCAGCAACATTCCCAGACCTTTGAATCCTGGATGGCCAACGTACCCGGACTCAAGGTGATTTCCTGCGTGGACCCGGCGGATGCCAAGGGCCTGCTTAAATCAGCCATCCGGGACCAGGACCCGGTGTGCATGATGGAATCCGAGATCCTTTACGGTCTCAAAGGGGATGTTCCTGAAGGGGAATACCTGGTGCCCATCGGTAAAGCCGCGATCCGCAGACCGGGCAAGGACGTGACCATCGTCTCTTATAATAAAATGGCCGAAGTGGCCAAAAAAGCGGCGGAGGAACTAAGTAAGGAAGGAATAGAGGCTGAGGTGATCGATCTGCGGACGATCCGTCCACTGGATTTCCATACCCTGGTTGAATCCGTGAAAAAAACCAACCGCATGGTAGTGGTGGATGAAGCCTGGCCTTTTTCCGGCGTCAGTGCCGAAGTGGCTTATGAAATGCAAAAATACGCCTTTGATTACCTGGATGCGCCGGTGACCAGGGTCAATTCAGCCGACACCTCCCTTCCCTACGCTCCGACTTTGGTGGACGCCTGGTTGCCCAATCCGGCGAAGGTGATCCGCGCGGTGAAAGAAGTGATGTATGTGAAAGGGTGAGAATTGGTTGGTGGTTGGGAACCTTGTATTTTCCCCACGATCAGAATTTTAAAGTGATTCCTCCCACCACATTGATTCCAAAAGTAGGGTACTGGTACCATCTTCTCCATTGGTTGCTGGCCAGGTTGTTGGCCTGGACAAAGAGCCCGAAGTGTTTAGTCAGATGATAATCCGCGCCTAAGCTGATATCCAGCAGCACTTTTGATTTCCCGGAATTTCCCAAATCATCGAGATAAGGGATCCCGTCGTTGACGAAAGCCTCTGCAGTGAACAACAATTTTTGATTCAGGGATTGGTACTGGACGGAGCCGTTGAATTCGATCGATGGAAGTCCCCAGGCATTGGGTTCGGGATTATCGGAATAAAAATTCTTGTTCAGGGCGCTGCTGATGATGATGTGTTTGGTTGGCCTGAAGGCAAGGGAAGCCGTAATGTGAAAGAGGTCAATATCCCGGTAAATCACGTCAAATCGGCTGAAGTTGGCGGTATTCAATATAAAGAGGGGCAGGCCGTTGTTCTGCCGGTAGCCAATGCGCCCATCGTATTCAATGGTTTTAGCAGAACCCTTGATTCCTGCAAAATAGCTGGTGAACGTGTTGTTTGTAAGAATGGGCCTGGACGAAATAAAGGGATTATAGTCGGAAAGGGTACGGTAGCTGTTTTTGTTTAATCCTCCGTCTGCCCCGGCGATGGCCATGAGCTGGTTTCCTGCAATACTCAGGCTGAGGTTGACGGCGGGGAAAAGATTGATCTCTTCTTTGTGGGAAGTGACCCGCACCCCGGCTGAAATCTGGAATGATTTACCATGGATGCCGACCTGGGGCAGGAGGTAAAAGTTATTCAGTTCCTGGGACGCGGAATCTTTCAGGGTGTTAAAATCGGATCCCAGCTCGATGCCAAAGGAATGGCGGTCCTTGATCCATTTGGTAGCGCCGAGGTGGATATTGGCATTTTTTTCCTTACTGCCCAGGTTGTCGGCCAGGCTGGCAAATTTGATGCCGGCAAAGTAATTGATCCCGATTTTGCTCACCGTGGGATTAAAGATGCCTGCACCGATTTGCAGGAGGTCGTAGTCGTGCCTGAGGATCTGCTCCGGGGTTTCGGTAGTGGGATTTTGGATGTAGTGGCCGAAGTGGTGATAACGGTCTTTGCTGAAAGATGCATCGCCCTGGATCGCCATGCCGTCTTCCGTGATAAAGAGGGCATTTGCCTTGATGTCGTTGTCATAAAATTTCTGCGCCCTGTTTTTCTTATTGTTGTTGGCGCTGTGGTGGCTGAGGTCAAATCCGATTTTTGCCCGGTCATTCTTATTCCATCCATAGGAAAGTTTCCCATAAGCCTGGTTGGGCATTCCATACCCGGCTTTGAGGTAAAATGGATAGACGGGTAGGGGGTCCGCCGGTTTGAGGGGTACCGGCCGAAGCTGCGGGGCCGCATACTTTACATCCAGGACCCCTGGATTTACAGCATACTGATAGCTTTTTTTAGTGGTGTCCAAGGCTATGAGCTCTGGACTGATTTTAATTTTTTCGGTTTCGTCGAGCCTGGCGTCAAAATCCTTGACGACCTGGATCACGTCGACCGGCAGTTTTTGTTGGGCGCCGGCATGGAAGTTCAGAGCGATAACCGCTATCGGGAGGAATATTTTTTTCATGGGGCAGTGATCAATGGTTTTCAAATAAGGAATTCGATCGGAGGCTGTCCGTTTTCAGTTTGCTGGAGTTCTGTTGTTTTTTATTGACCGCATCGAGTTTCTCCTGGGTGATCCGGCTGATCGACGGATCTTCCTTGTAATTTTCCAGTACAGCTTCCAGGGCGGCTTTGGCATTAAACAGATCGTTCTTTTCCACAAAAAGGTCCGAAAGCAGGATCAGGCAGTGGGCGACCCACAAAGGATGATCCGCATTTTGCTGAATGGCTTGTTTGACCGCTTCCTCAGCCTGGGCGTTCTGTTTTTGAAGAAATAAGATATTGGCCAGCAAGTACCTGGCTTCCGCCGTCTGGACATTGTCGCTCAGCCGGGTGACGGTGGTGAGATGACCGGTGGCTTTTGGAAAATTTTTCTGATCGTAGGCAATTTTGCCCAGGTAAAAGGAAGCCGTGGATTTTTGTTCATCGTTTGCCTGCGGATTACCGGCCACTTTTTCCCCGAATTGCACCACATCCTGGGTCTGCCCGGTTCGGTAAGCGGAACGCATGGCCCCGAGCTGGGCTTCATACACGGTCGATTCGTCCGCGGTCTCCGCCCCGGCAAGTTCTGCGTAATATTTAAACGCTTTATTGAAATCCTGGGCATGATGATAGGCCAGGCTGGCGGCTTTGAACAGGGTGCGGTCGTAATATTCATTTCTTCCCCGCTGGATGACCCGCTCATAATCCTGGAGCGCGGGATCGTACTTTTTGAGCAGGGTGTAAGATTCTCCCCGCCGGAATAAGGCCGCGAGGGAATGAGCCCCGTTTGGAAATTTCTGAAGGTAGTCCGAGAACGCCGTCGTGGCCCTTTCATACTGGCCGTCTTCAAAATAACGAAGGGCCACGCTGTAATTGAGCGAATCCCGGGAGTAATTGGTCAGGTTATAGCCTGGCACCGATTCGATGAAACGGATGTATTCATCTGCAAGTCCAAGGTCGTCCACATAGATTTCCTGGATCGCGACCAGGGCTTCCTGGCTTTCGCTGGCGGTGGGATTGTGCTTGAACACGTTTTTATAATGGGTCAGCGCTTCATTTTTCTGGCCGAGGTTGTAATTAACCAACCCGAGTTGGATCAGCGCCCGGTTATAGATATTGGAACCCGGGTAATCACGGATCAGCTTTTTCAAAACGCCATTGGCCTCATCCATCTGGCCCTGGTCGGTGTAGGTGACACCCAGCTCATACAGGGACTCATCGGCATATTTGGATTGCGGTTGTTTTTTGGGCAGATCATCGAGTAATCTTATTTTTTCCCTGTTGTTCCCCTTGAGCCCCTGGAGGATGGCGGTCTGGTATTGCGCATAGTCATTTCCGGTGTATTTGTTCCGGATCACCTGGGCATACCCATTGATGGCATCATCATAGTTGTTCCGTTTAAACGAACAATCCGCGGCACGCAGGAGGGCATCCGGCAGGAGCCCGGGGTCTGCCCCCGTACTTTTTTGACTTAAAACGCTGATGCATTGTTTGAATTGATCACCGGCCGTCAGCCAGTTTCCTTTTTTGAGATAGTTGTATCCCTGCAGGTATCTGGCCATGGGCACCAACTCCGGGTTTTTGAGGTTGCTGCCGCTTCCCGCCTGGCTCAGCAATCGGTCCGCCCACTTTATGCTCTGATCGAAATCTTTCAGTCGATGGGTCAGATCAGCCTGCCAGTAGATGGCGGAAAGTTGGATATTCCGATCGAAGGAAGGATCAATGGCTTTCTGAAAAAATGGACGGGCCTCGTCCAAGCGGTCTTCCTGGAGCAATTGAAGCCCCCGGTTGTAGGCCAGGACCTGGTAGGCTTGCTTCAGCCGGGCTGATGGATTTTCCATCTGGTCGATGGTACGCAGGGCCTGCTCATAATTTTTTGTCCTTTGCAGAATATCGGCCATGATGTCCTGCGCCTGGCTGTAATACCGGGAAGATGCCGGAAAGTTGTTCAGGGTGGTAAGACCTTCCCGGTCATATCCCAATTCAGCGGACAATTTTCCATAATTAAAGGAGGCTTCTTCCCGGATATCTTCCTGGTACTGGACTTTGCTCACATTGTAAAAAGCGGTCCGGGCGGAAAGCCGGTCCCCCGAACGGAGATAACAATCGGCCAGGTAATAGTTTGAATTCTGGCCCAACTGGCTTTGCTGGCTGCTGATGGTCCTGAAATAGGGGATGGCTTTGGGATACTGGCCGAGATGGTAATGGCTGTAACCCAAGGCGTAATAGTCCGCTTCTTCCAGGCTTTGATTGGTTTTTTCAAATTCTTCCAGGTAACGGATGGCCGAGGAATAATCCTTTTTGCTAAAATAGGCGTGGCCGGCCATGCGCCGGATCAGGTTGATCCGGTCCACTTTCTGTGTCCCATCCAGGAAGGTCTTTGTATAGGCCAGCAACTGATCATACTTGCCCTGTGAAAAATAAATATAGGTGATGTAATAGGGTATCAGATCGGCGTATTTTTTGGACTTGGATGCGATATCCAGGCTTTTAATCGATTCATCGTATTGGGCCAGGAAATATTGCGACATGCCGAGGTAATAATTGACAGGGAAATAGTATTCCGTTTTCAAGCCGCTCACCGTCTTGAGGGCCAGGGCCGCATTCTTAAAATCTTTCTTGGCAAAATGGGAGTATCCCTGTTTGAACTTTATTTCACTGAGCGATTCACTGGACAGGCCCCTGGTATCCATGATATTGTAAAAGGCGAGGGCCCTTTCATAATTTTTTTGGTCAAAGTAATAATTGGCCACTTCCAGATTGGCCTTTTCGGCAATGGGGTCGGGGCGGTGCTTTTTAATGAATTCCGTCACCATCAGGTCGGCTTCATCCAGTTTGAGCCTGAGGCTGGATATGGCCGAATAGTATTCCGCATAAGTTCGCAGGGTCTGGTATTCGGGTTCGAAGCTCAGGCGTTGATCTTCCAGGACCTGTTGGAATTCTTTTTTGGCGCCGGAATACACGCCTTCCTGGAAAAGCCGAAGGCCTTCTTTATAATGGGCATTGATTTCCGAGTATAGGGCTGTTTTCTGTGCGGTCAGGGGAAAACTGACAGGAATAATAAAAAGGAATAATAGAATTGACCTGGCCATGTAAAATCCGGTTAAATGAAATATCAAAACTACGACGAAATTACTTCGTATTTAAGTGTAATTCAAGGACAAATTTATGAAAAAATTAACCTATATGTATCGGGGATCTTCCACGAAATAAGATTCTCCCATCCCCCGGGATTACCTGCTCCCCGCAAGCGCGAATATCATCGCTGATCCCCAGGGTTAATGTGCAGGTTTTGGATTGAACGCAGCGACGGATCCCGGTAGTATCCGGCATCCTTTAATGAAATGATAAAGGTCAGACGAGGGCTTCGCTGGACATAAATACCTGCCTGAGGATGCCAATGCATTCTTCGAGCTGGGATTGGCTGATCACCAGGGGAGGGGCAAGCCGGATTATATTGCCCCTGGTCGGTTTGGCCAGCAATCCCTGCCGGGCCAGGTCCAGGCAGATCTTCCAGGCGGTTTTGCTTTCCGGGTCATCATCGACTTCAATGGCATGAAACAACCCTTTTCCACGGGTGCCGACCAGCCAGGGACAGTCTTCCATAAGATCGGCCAGGGCAAGGCCAAGCATCTTCCCCAGTTTTTCTGCATTCTCGATCAGGTGTTCATCCTCCAATACATCCAGGGCCACGGAGGCAACCCTTGCAGCCAGGGGATTCCCTCCATAGGTTGAACCGTGCTGCCCCGGCCTGATCACTTCCATGATGGCTTTGTCGGCCAGGACCAGGGACACCGGCAACATCCCGCCTGAAATCGCTTTACCCAGAAGGACCACATCAGGGCGGATGCCTTCATGCTCGCAGCAAAGCCATTTTCCGGTGCGTCCCAGGCCGGTTTGGATCTCATCCGCGAAAAAAAGGATATTTTTTTTCTTACATAAGTCAAAAAGCGATTTCAGGTACCCCTCGGGTGGAAGGATTACCCCCGCTTCCCCCTGGATGGGTTCGATGATCAAACCCGCCAGGTCCGGTTCTGATTCGATATATTCCCTTGCCGAGTCCAGATCCCCGTAAGGTAAAATGACCAGGCCGGGCAGGTAAGGGCCAAAACCACCGGTGCTGCTTTCCTCCGTGGAAGCGGAGATCGCGCCGAGCGTGCGGCCGTGGAAGTTCGATTCAAAAAACAGGATCTTAGCACGGTTGGCCGCAATCCCCTTAACCTCGTAGGCCCATTTTCTGCAAAGTTTTATCGCCGTTTCCACCGCTTCCGCGCCGGTGTTCATTGGAAGCGACTGGTCGTAACCAAATCGCTGGTTGACCTTCTGTTCGAACAGACCCAGTTGATCGTTGTAAAAAGCCCTGGAGGTCAGGGTCAGTTTTGAGGCCTGGTCCGTGAGCGCGGCGACGATCCTGGGATGACAATGTCCCTGGTTGACCGCAGAGTAAGCGGAGAGGAAATCATAGTATTTTTTACCCTCAATGTCCCAGACTTCGGCTCCCAGTCCCCGGGTCAAAACCACCGGCAGGGGATGGTAATTGTGGGCGCCGTACCGATCTTCCAGCCTGATGTAATCCTGTGAATTCATAAAATATACGGTTTCAGCCCAAAGATACGGAAGCGCCGCGCACCAATTGGTGATGGATGGCCAGCACTTGCGGGATGACCGGGTGCCTGCCATCGTTGTGGATGATAAAATCCGCTTTTTCCTTCTTTATCTCCTGGGCCCATTGCTGGTTCACCCTGTTCATAATCTCATTTTCAGAAAGCCCGTCCCTTTTGATCAGGCGGCGGATCCTCAATTCAAGCGGAGCATCGACCACTATGATTTGGTCAAGGTCCCGGTCACTGCCGCTTTCATACAATAAAGCGGCTTCCTTTAAACAGTACGGATGACCTTCCTCCTCCTGGCGTCTGAACCAGGCCTCCCCATCTTTGCGGACTTCCGGATGAATCAGGGACTCCAGGGCCTGTTTCAGCCGGGCATCGGTAAAGATCGCCCGGCTGACGAAAACCCGGTTGTATTTTCCTTCAGGGGTGTAGGCCTGGGTGCCAAGCAAGTCGATAATCTGCTTTTTTAAACCGGGACTTTCCTCGGTGATTTCTTTAGCACGCCGGTCAGCCTCATATACCGGGATACCCAGTACCCTGAATATACCGGCCACAAAACTTTTTCCTGTCCCTATTCCGCCGGTGATCCCCACTTTCAGCATGAAACCCTTTAATTTATTGCTAAAAGTAAACATAGTTCAGGGGTTGAAAGTGGCGAGGAGATTTATTGCGGGCGAATTTCTAATTTTGGGTAAATGTGAAGGGTTACCCTAAAATTCCTTTCATAATCTTTTAATAGCGGAAAACAACATTCTGAATGAGGGCTGTGGCGGCGGTGTGGATTGCGTGGAGTTTTTACTGCACTTCATTTTCCCAGGTAACGGTTGATTTCACAGCGGATCTTACTGCTGGCTGTGAAGGACTGGAGGTCCGGTTTACAAACCGTTCTACCGGACCGGTGGCATCGTTGCGGTGGGATCTCGGCGGCCAGGAATCTGCTGAACCGGAACCGGTAAGGCAATTTTTGGTGAAAGGCAAGTACAAGATCTGCCTTTGGGTGACCGACAGTACCGGTTTGGTGGATTCAGTGTGCAAACCGGACTATATCACGATCCTGGAAAGCCCGGAGATCCAGTATGAAAAAGAAGACTTTCCACAGGCCTGCGCCCCATTACCGGTGAATTACCTGGTCCGCCATCAGGGCCTGGTATCCCTTTCGGTGGATTTTGGGGATGGGAATACGGAATCCCTGGATATTGCTGAACCGGAAGTACCGGTAAAACACACCTTTTTATCAGGGGGCCATTTCTTTCCGGTGCTAAGGGCTACCGATTCGTTTGGATGCAGTTCGACAATACCCATTGATACGATTGTCCTGCACGAGGTAAGCCCTGTGCTTGATTTTAATTCGCAGGTGTTGTGCGGTTCCCCGGCCGAATTAAGCATTACCGACCGATCGATCTCCACCGATCCTATATCTGCAGTGATATTCCGGGTCACTCATGCCAACCTCTCTGTTCAGTATGATTCAATCCCTAAAAGTCTGCAGTTGTTGGAGGCGGGCAGTTATTCGGTATTTCTGAAAATACATTCCGGGTTCTGCGCGGATTCGGTGTCCTATCCGGATGCCGTGCGCCTTTTTTTCAAGCCGGCTGCGGCTTATAGGGTTTCCGAGACTTTATTTTGCCGGGGGGATACCATGACTTTTACGGATGACAGCCGGTCATTTGAGGTGATCCGGTCCCTGGAATGGATGATAGGGGATCAGTCGTACTCCGGTCCCGTGCTTCACGTGCCCCTTCACCAGGGCTCTCTCACGGTCAGCCTGGTTGCAACCACGGAGCCGGGATGCCGCGACACCGCGGTCATGACCTTTCAAGTCATGGAGTCGGTCAGTGCCAGCTTGCCTAAGCTGCTGCGCGCCTGTGAAGGCAGTCCGGTAAGCCTCCAGGCCTCCCTTCCACAACCTGTTGAAGGGATGGGTTTCTCCTGGAAATACGGGGACCAGACCCTTTGTGAATATTGTCTTCAATATACGGTGAGGATGGATACTTCCAGGTCATACACCTTTGAAGCCAGGCATCCCAATGGTTGCCTTACCACTTATGATCAGTACATCGATGTACTTCCAAACCCGCTCCCGGACCCGGGACTGCAGGCCGATACCATTATCTGCAGGGGGGAAGTGGTGCCTCTCTCCGCCGTTTTTTTGGAAGACCTTTTTAGTTATCAATGGGACCCGTCCAGG
>Ga0209096_1001070_pt1 | contig 32024 bp, 38 predicted proteins | sample AD_UKC034_MetaG_FD_184407 | JGI IMG/M metagenome (GOLD analysis project Ga0209096, IMG submission 184407) | Active sludge microbial communities of municipal wastewater-treating anaerobic digesters from USA - AD_UKC034_MetaG (SPAdes) (version 2) | ecosystem: Engineered > Bioreactor > Anaerobic >... | reverse complement strand
CCGTCAATGTAAGGGGACAGAATTATTGTCAGTTGGGGACATAATTAATGTCATCGCCGGGGGATGGTGACAATAATGTGTCACCGGCCGAGAAGGACCCTTCTAAGAGCAAAATCTAAAGTGACCCTAGCCATATAGTCGTCGATTTTTTGGAGCTCCAGGGCGGGCATACCAGACTCCAGCACTTCCTTATATATAATGTGGTGCCGCTCGCAGAACGCCCGGACACCCTTGTTGCAGTATCCGGCGGCCTGCCAGTCCTCCCGGGTAATCCTCAGGCTGTCCCAGTCCACCTGTTTAATCATCGCCAGTTCGGAATCCGGGTACTCTCCAAGATCCTTGATCCCTGGACACTGATCGACCTCCTCGATCGGGAGGACCGTCGCCGCCTCAATACGGCCGCGGGCCATCTCACACCACCGTTGCTCCAGCTCGATGAGGATGTACCGCCGCCCAAGCTCTTTGCAGGCCACACCCGTGGATCCGCCACCGGCGAACGGATCAAGAATGAGATCCCCGGGGCGGCTATGTATTTTGATAAGTTTCCTGAGAAGCTTGACCGGCTTAGGCGTCGGATGGTCCGATGCCTTTGGAATGACCTGGTTGCAGTCAATAACATTCGTGCATCGATGGCTGGTATCATAGAAGTTGTAGCGGGTCCCGCCGTTGCTCAAAAGGACGATCGTCTCATATGCCGGCCGGTAACGCCAGCCAAGCCCCATGTTCTTTTTCCAGACCAGCACCTGGACCAGGTTGAAATGCTTGGTCGCCTCAAGGATGAAGATCGACGTGTTCAAGGACTTGTTGCCCCCGCCGTTGAAACAGGCGCAGCAGCCCTCCTTGGTCAGGACCCGTTTGAACTCAAGAAACATCGGGGTGAGGAGACCGCGCCACTCATCAAAGCTGTCGTTGGCGATCTTACCGTCATCCGCTCTTTTTTTCGGTCTTGTGCTTCTGAAATCGATCCCGTAGGGAGGGTCCGTGAGGATGAAGTCCACCATCCCGTCGGGGATGTGTTTCATGAGCTTGAGGCAGTCTCCGTGATAGACCTCGTTGACCTTGAAAGGAACGATATTACACCCGTTCATCACCCGTTCAACCGCCGTATCATGCGCCATTAGATCGGCTCCGGGCGATCGAACTCGCGCTCCTGGTACTGGTGGGAGGTTATCCCGGATCGGACCGCCTCAAGCTGAATTCTCAAGTGGTAGCTCAGCCGGCCGAGGCCGTTGTCCGACAGCTCGTTCGCCTCGGTATAGGTATAACTGGTCCCGGTCAGGCCGGTCTCCGTCCGGAGAAGGCTGTCGTCCTCGCCGTAGATCCTCAGTGTGTAAGTGACCCCGCTCTCCGGGCCGATGCTCGTCGCGCCCTGCTGGACAAGCCCGGCCGTCTGCTGGGTGCGGTCCCTGTGCGCCCAGCCCAGAACCATCTCTCCCTCGATCACTTCGGGATAGCTTTCCCCGTTGACCAGGATCGCCCCCGGCGGATAAGGCTTCAGCGCCCGGCCGTCCATAGTTATGTTGTGGGCTGTCGCCGAGTCCTCGGGAAGCTGGCCGTCGCCCGTGGTCGGCAGAAGCTTGACGTTGACGGTGTCCCCGTCGTCATAGGCCGTACCGGTTATCCCGTAGCCGGCCGCCACGAAATACATCCTCGCGCCGGCCGAATGGGCAACCGGCGTCGTGTCAAGCATTCCGCGCCAGCAGTTGGACATCGTGACCGTCCCGTCCCCGTTGTCGACAACGGAACCGTAGGAAATCAGCTCGTTGTCGAGGAGGAACAGGCTGTCCCCGGACGCCTGGCTGGCAGGGTTCTCAAGGGTACTCAGATCCATTCCGCTGACGGCGACAATGATGCTGGTGTCCTCCTGGCCGATTGCCTCGTCGAGGGTTCCCTGCGGCGTCCATCCGACAAGGTTTCCCTGCAACGAGTAAACGCTCCCGCCGGAGAGCTTGGACATGATGTCGCATTCCTGCATGTCCGAGGTGTTACGGGCGGCCGCGATCCACAGGAAGCAGTCCGCGTCGGCAAAGCCGGTCAGCAGTTTCAGCCTCACCAGGTAAGGCATCTCCTCGATCCGGACATAATCCAGGTCCTCCGGAGGGCCGCCCGGCTCCTCCCAGTTGGGATCGCCGGGATCCGAATACCGCGCCTCGGAGATTTTGAACACATCCTCTATCGCGTTGATCGTCACCCGGTTGTCGGTCAGGGTGCCCGGGTCGATCGACATCACCCGCATGGCCATCTGTTCGATCCCGATTGGCTCCCAGGAGAAGACGAAAGGCGCCCCCGGATAAAGGGCGTAGGGAATCCGGTTAGCCTTGAACGACGCCTTTGCAAGCGGATAGCTCATGCTCCGCAAGTCCCGCTCCACGCACTGCTGGGCCAGCGCGGCCTTCGTTATCCCGCAGTAATTGACCTGCGTCGAGACGATCGCCCCCTGCTGTTTCACGTTGGCCAGGTCCTGTGCGATGGCCGTCCTGTCATAGCTCACATACACCTCGTCGCCCTGGTTGTTCAGCTTGGTGGTGATCTCGGTATATGTTGCGCGGACCTCGTTCGCGGTCTCGTTTATTGCCGTCCGGGCAAAACTCTCAAGCCCGTCCTTGCAGATGACATCCTCGTTAATGACCGGCAGGGTCCCGATCTCGTAGTCGTCACGCCACAGTTTGATCTTGCGCTTTCCGGTAGCCGGGTCGGTGTACCAGGTGGCGCAGATATGCTTCAGGATCTCGTTGCAGATATCCTCTACGGTCCTGCTGTTGTCCCAGGTCAGGGAGAGCCCGAATCCCTCCGTATAGAGCTGGTCGGCCGCGTCAAGGAACGACTCTGTATCGATGTCGTCGGCGTCCATGCCCGCGCCCCACACTGCGTTGGTCATTGCCTCGTACAGCATCTCCGCGGGGTTGGCGTCTCCGTCTATTTCCGGATGATCCGAGCCGAGCCCCTTCGGAATCCTTTTGATAAGGAACTTGAAGGGCTTGAGGTAATTGGATGTGCCGACATAGAACCCGGTGTTGTCGGCCGAGTTCGAGTAGGAATGAAAGACCAGGGATACCACTCCCCGGAAAGCCGGCATGTCGTCGCCGACGGCCGTGCCGCCTGATTTGATATGGTTTTTGAGGTAGGTGTTTCTCGCCTGTGTCCAGGTGCCGCTCAAAATATCCACCTGCCCGCGAAGCCCGCCTTCCTTCTCATCGCCGCCGAAGAGGTTCTCGGGGTTGGAGGGGCAGTTCGGGTCGTCCTTGTCTATAAAGATAGTTCCCGCTCCGGAGCTTCCCTTCCACGCCACCTTGTCGTTGGCGCGGATCTGAAGCAGGGCGTCCAGCTCGCCGTGGCATAAGACAAAATGCATCCCGAGCTTGTATTTATATCCGTAGATCACGTCCTCACTGTTTTTCCCGGCGTCAACCGATTTTGTCAAAGGGATCGTTCCGAAGTCCCCATACCACGCCAGGTTGGCGCCCTCGATCTCCTGGGTTCCCCAGACGACAGGGACCGGACGGGTCTCGCTGGTGGTGGGGAAGCTGAAGGATTTCAGGCCATAGGGATTCGGCGCGGTGTTCTGCGCCTTCGGCCTCAGCGCCGCCGAGAGAAAATACCCGGCGACAAGGGTAACGGCCATCGCGATCAAATACCAGGTCCCGGGATCCATCAGCTCATTCCTTTATTATAGGGGTTCTTCTGGGGAACGTAGGGGAACCCGCCGAAGTTGGCCTGGTTGCCGCTGAACCTGGCCTTGCATGTGGCGAGGCTGTGGTCACAGCCCGCCGTCACCTGCACGGTCGCGCCGGCTGCAAGGCTTTCGAAGGGCAGAGACAGGGTGATCTTGTCCCCGGCATGGGCCTCGATCTGCCTGTAGGTCCCGTCGTAGTAACAGACGCCGCTCACAAAATAGCCGTCATCCTCACCGTCGAAATCCGCGCTTGTCAGCTCGAGGCCGTCGGCGCTTACCGCCGTCAGCTCCGTGACGATGGTATGGTCCGCCTCGACGAGGCCGCAGGGGTCGCTGAACAGGATGTGGTTGCAGGGCGCCTGGCTTTTGTACCTCAGGCCGTCGCGCTGAAGCGCGACACCCTTGTTCTGGCAGGTGAGGATCGCTTCCGGGCCCTGCCATTCCACGCTCATCACCCAGCCGTCGAAAAGGCTAAGCGCGTTCGCGTCGTCCGTGTGAAGCCTGAGGATCTGGAGCCGGACCTTCCTGGAATAAACCCTCCTGAAAAGCAGTGCCACATCGGTTGTGGCGGGCACTCGGATATTTATCGGGTCGGCCGAGGACGAGGCGTCCTGCCGGATGGTGTCACGCGATATCGCGAAGGGCACATAGTCCCTGCCGGCATAAGCTACAGCAGCATCCCCGCTGGTGTAGGCTCCCCACTCCTCGGAATCTATCGTGAAGAGGTAGATTTCAACGGGCTTGACGGAGGAGGCTGTTTCAAGGGAGTCGTAGCTCATTCCAGAACCCTCCGGGTGAAGGCAATCCGGGCAACCGAATCGGTCTCCCACTTGATCTCCACAGTATCCTGTTCCAACCTGCACAATTCAAGGAACGAGATCTTGATGGGCTGCAGGGAATCCGGCCAGGCCGCATCAATCGTCAGGACGTCGTAATCGGGGTCCGTGTCGTCGATCGATTCTATCTGGCGATAGCGCCACGTCCCGTTGCCCATGAGGAAAGCGAGCTGTTTGCGTCCGCCCGTATCCCAGGCGTACTTGTTGAAGTCCGACTTCTTCACCCCGACAAGGAGACCTCCGGAGCCGATCGGCGAGACCAGGGTAAAATCGCTCAGTTCGCTGGGCATGTAAAAGCTGTTCAACCGCCCGGCTATCTCCATGAAAAACCCTTTTGCCTCCGCTATCTCGGCCTTGGATTTAAGCAGCCACGCGAAGTCCCTCTTTACGTAGGGCAGAAGGTCCCTGTGACGGATCGTGATGATACCGGTCTCGTAGTCGCACTTGTCGGTCTTTCCCTCGATCTCCTCCGCCGGGGAGCTGGTGAAATTATGCCCACCCGGGAAGACCGTGTACCCCTTGTAAGTCTCGCCCGCCCACTCGGTGATTCCGGCAACCGACTGTCCAGGGGTCAGGTCGAAGCGGACTACAACGTCGGCGGACAGGTCGGTATGATGCGCGAGCCGCGCCGCCTGCAACATCCGGCCGTCACGATAGGGCATTACGAGGGATCCCTTCGGCCAGGTTGCCTGTAGAGGCTCCGAAAGGGTGACGCCGTTGCTCTCGATGGATTCTATTTGAAGCTGTTCCGACGCGCCGGCGTTCATCAGGAGCACGCCGCCGTCGAGGGCGAAGTCCCTGTATTCGGTGTCGAAGGGCACAAACGTCTCGCCCAGCAGGACGTCCGCCGCGAGATACTGGGCATACATCCACAGCGGCACCGCGTAGGTCCGCGCCTGCCAGCCATAGAAGCGGTTCTCGGTGAACCTGAGCTCGTCGCCCCAGATCGTCACGTTGAATTCGATCGAGCGGCGCGGGTTGGCCCGGAGGCTCAGCCTTTGTTCGCCTCCGGAGTAGGCTTCGATGACGTCGGTCATGAACTCCAGGCGCTCCGTGATCCCGTTCGCCCAATTCATCTGCTGGGTAAAGGCCTTGACCCTCGACCCGGTTATCTCCAGCTTGGGGGAGTTCGGCGGGAAGAGAAATTGGAAGTACCCGTTGATCTCGCTTTCCCCGTCGGGCGTTACGGTGACGGTGTAGGACCTGGATTCCAGCGCGCCGAAGGTCGTCGGCGGTTCCACTGTCATGGGCAGTTCTATGCCCGAGACGCTCACCTCGTTCAGCGCCGTGCACAGCTGCTCCACATCGGTTGCGTTCCACACTTCCAGCGAATAGAACAGTTCCGTCAGGACATTGCCTGTCTCGATGTAGTGGGGCACAAGGTGGACGCCCTGGTAGATCACGTCGCCCGGCCCCCACAGCTCCGCGCCGGTAATGCTTCTGCTTGCCACATCGATGGGCTGTGTGTCGCTTTTTGATACGGGAGGGGATACCGCGGTCGGGATGATTCCGCCGCCGTACCCGGGTTCTCCGCCGTCAAGGTTCGAGGATATGAAAGGGCAGGCGTCGAACGGAATGTCGCCGCAGGGATCCCCGTAGAGAGTGGTCAAGACGTCACCTTTTTAAAGGCATAGCCGCGGTAGGACGAAACGACGCTGGCGCGCTGTCTCTGCGGGAACAGCACCCAGGTTTCCGCGCCGATCTCGACCTCTTCGGCGTCCGGGTAGTTGGTAATGTCAAGGATGCCGATATCCGGCGCCTGGCCGACAGGGCTCCAGTTGCTCCCCGTGCGCTCGGCGAACATGAACAGGGGAATTATAATGGGGGCGGCATTCGCGGTGCACGGCAGGCTGCACCTTAGAGAGCCCGAGATGCCGTAGCTCCTCGCCGTCCCCTGTAGCTTCTTGGTGCCCGTGACGGTCTTTTCCCCTATGTAATGCCAGTTTTCCGTACCGTCGATCGTCAGGTAAATCTGTCCCTGATAAGCATGCATGCTATAGCTGTCGAACAGGACAAAATGCTGGCTGGAATCCGCCGTATATAGTGTCGACGGGTAAAAATAACAGCACTGGACGAACCTGCCCTCGTCGCTTTCCCCGGTGTAGCCGTTCTTGGTGATCCAGCCGAAGGCCATGATGCAGTACACGCCGAGGCTTTTTTCTATGACGATGTAACAGGTGTCGCCGTTGAGAAAGAAGTAGTAGTTGACATGGCCTGCGCCGCCGACATCGCCGCAGTCCCTAAGCAGGCAAGCTGCCGAAGTCCCCGGCTGGGCGTTCCATGCGCTTCCGGAGGAATAGCCTCCCGCGCCGCACAGCCAGATGTGGGCGCCGCTGTTCTCGGTCCCCGACGGGTTGGTAGCCGTGGAGCGCAGAACGATGTACTGCGCACCCTTGTGGATTATCAGCCTGTAGCCGTCCCCGTCCGCGGCATGTTCGTCCTCCGTCCAGCCGTTGGCCTGCAGGAAGGTCGATAGTGCCGTAAGTATGGTATCGTGCGTTGTCCCCGTGCCCGTTGCGTACGCCATGACTACTCCAGAAGGACCGCAAAATAATTGTTGATGCCTGTCCGGTAAACATCCTGCACCACGAGGTGTTCGTCCGACCCCGAGTCCACGACCAGGTTCTCGGCCGCGTTGTTGAACCCGGACACATGGAATATCCCCTCAAGTTCGCCGTAGATCTGCGTGGGTGACGAGGAGTGCAGGATCACCGGCAACAGGGGATAGGTGCCGTCGATCCCTTCCCGGATGGTCTCGGGGTTGGCGTGTGCCGCCGACAGCCCGCTCCCGGCATACGGCCAGGTATACAGAACCCCGGTGTTGTTCCTTATCCCCTGCCAGGCGCCGGACTGGTCCCGAAGCCGCAGGGTCGCCGTGCCGGCATAATTCCCGACCGGCATCGGGCACGCCCCGACATTCACGGCGTTCTGGATACTCCACCGATTCCCTGATTGGGCATTGGACGACCCTCCGATCGCGAGGGGATAGGGATACTGTCCGGGGGTGGCATAGGCCCGGATGAAACCCATGTAAAGGACCTGGTAGACGGTCGACACCTTCGCGATGACGATGAACCTTCGGCCGTTGGCGATGAACCAGTAGGGGATGGAGCTGTTCCAGAGACACAGTCTCGGGCAATAGTTCTGTGACACCTCGGTGGTGATGGCCCCGGGCTGGGTGTCGAATGTCAAACCGGCACTGTAACCCGTGTACCCCTGAAGCCGCCAGTTGTAGTAGTCCCCGGGGGCGTCATAGTAGGTCTTGATCCCGACGAATATCTCATCGAGGCCGGCAAGCCCTTCTCCCTGGAGGATCAGTTCGCCGTCGGCATCCTTCAGCGCCACCCAAGGGTTCGATGCGAGCCCCGTCAGGAAGGTCTTGAGCTTTGCCAGGAGGTCCGTATAGCTTGTGGCGGTTCCGGTTTCTACTGCCATGTCGCCCTACCTTATTAACTGTTTGATCGTGTCCCGTTTCTTGCTGATCGTATTGATGATGATTTTTTCGCCCTTTTCGGAGCCCATGTAGTCCTCGACAATGTCCTTGTCGAAGATGTTGATGACACGGGTGGTCCCACCGCCGGAGCCGTTATTGCCGCCGCCGGCATTCCTGCCCCCGTTGAGCACATTCCGGGGATCCGTCCGGGAGAGCACTTCCTCACCGGTCAGGAGGATCGCCGGGACCTCGTCGCGGTCGAGGCCGAAAAGCGCCCCGCCGTTGTGAAGGCGCACTGGATCCGCAAAGGCAAAGATCGAGGCGAGCCTCTCGGTGCCGCCCTGCCCGACAACCCCGCCGGAATGTAGATTGAAAGCCTGTAGGAACCCTGTCATAAAGCCACCGCCCGCCCCCGCGGAACCTTCCGGAAACATAGCTTTCAGTGCGGCCTGAATCGCCGCGAACGCCAGGGCCTCAGCGATCATTTGACGGATCGTGTCTATAAAGTTTCTCAGCATGTCCTTGAGGTTTGAGCTGAAAGGGTCGAACAGAAATTGTGCAAATGCAGATTGCAGTTGTTGTGCCACGCCCTGCCCAAGTTTTCTCATTTCCTGGAACGCGAGATTGCTTTCCTGCGCCAGTTTTTTCATCTGTCCGCGAATGTTTCCGACCGCGGCCGTCCACTCCGCCGAGGAGATTTTCCCGGCTTTCAGCAGTTCGTCGAACAGGGAGAGCTGTTTGTTGTACTGCCTCATCGGGTCGAGGCTGTTCCGGAGCGTCTCCGCCTGCTTATCCAGCTCCGCGTCGTGCTGTTTTGCGGCGGCTGCGGCCTTTTTTTCTTCCGCTGCGGCCGTCTCGAGCGCCTGTTTCTTTTCCAGCTGGACCCTGAGGAGAGCTAGATCGGCCTCTGTCGCGCCTTTTGTCCTCTCGATATAAATTGCCTTCTCGATCGCCGACATCCTGAATGTGGCGATCTCCAGCTCGAGCTGGGGAATCATCTCCTGAGTCACCCGGAGGTGTTCCTTCTTGGCCTCGATCGCCTTCACCAATTCGCGGGCTTCGTCCTGCTGTTGCGCGCTTCCACCCATGCCGGCTATCCCGGAGGCTGCCTTATCGGCATCAGACATTCCCAGCATGGCGAGCTGCTGCCGGAGGTCAAGGATCTCCTGTTTTATCTTTTCCGCTTTTGCCTGGATTTTCTCATTCAGCTTTTCGAAGCGCTCGCCGACTTTTTCTATGGCTTCATTATAGAGATCATAAATCTTCGTTCCCTCTCCGGCCTTATCGCGCAAGGCGGTAAGGGTTGATAAGACTTCCTGCAATTTCCCGTAACTGACATTTTTCCCGGAAACGGAATTCATCAACTCATCTATATTTTTCTTGGCGGCGGCAATATCGCGCGGGGGCAGAATTTCCTTCGGCTTGTCCGGGCCCATCGCGCCGTTCCACTTTTCCTGCATGTTGTCCAGAAGGGCGCCCCACTCGTCCCCAATATTGTCGAATGCAGACGAGAAAGAGCTTTTGAACGATCCCGAGAAATCCCCCGTTTTTAGTCCGTTCCAGAAGCCTTGAATCGTTGCCGCTGCCAGCTGGACGATATTCCTACTAGCCTCGATCGCCATGGCCAGGATATCCGCGAATGCATTGGCTATCCGCCGCACCCAGCCGACTACCGTCTGCGCAATCGTGGCAAAGAACGGCCCCGTGCCCGCTCCGACTTCTTCCTTAAACTGTCTCCACTCCTCGGCCGCCCCGGCATAGGCGCTTTTGGTGTCATGGAGAGCTGATGCCTGTCCCCGGAATTGTGCTTCCAGTTTCTTCAGGGCCTCTTCCGTGGTGTTGGCTTCAATGCCCAGCTCTTTCATGGCAGGCTTTAATCCGCGTTCATCCCCGGCGAGGGCCATCTTGAGGATCTGAGACGCTTCCGACAGGGACTTGGTAGACCCGGCGCTAATATCAGCAGCCAGGCTTGCCGCGGAATAGGCCTGTTCGGTGTCCTTGGTGATGAGAAGCATTTCCTGAAATACGCCCAGGGTTTGGTCCCCCGTAATTCCCACCTTGCCGAGGGCCTGTTCAAGCATTTCGGCCTTTTCGGCTGCATCCTGCGAGCTTTGACCCATCCTTGCCGCTGTCGTGCCGATCTGGTTGAGAAGCCGTTCCTTGTTCGCGAACTCTTTCCCGGAGTCTTTCGCGAAATCGAACAGCTTGTAAAGAACAGCGATCTCCCCGCCGAGGATCCCGAGATCCCGGCCGAGATCCTTAAGGCTTGTCCCGCCCCCGGCGGCGTTCTTGTTGACATCCGCGAGGGCTTCGCTGGCGGCGCGCGCCTTGGGTTCCATCTTCTGGTATTCGTTGCCCAGGCGCTCGACGAGCTGGTTGTAGTCCTTGTGCGAGAGCGCCCCGTCCTTCATGCCCTGCCTGAGGACGCCCAGCTCGCGGTCGAAATCCGCGAAGTGCTTGGTGAGAGGGTCGAGCCTGCCGACGAGAGACTGAAGCTCTTTACCAAGTTCGCCAAACTCCTGCTTGACCTGGCCGATGGCGCCGCCCGAAAGGATCGATCCCTGCGGGACGGTCTGAGACGCCTTTTTGACCAGGTTGTCGATTTCCTTGGCGCCGTCCTTGATCTCTTGGACGCCCTTGAAAGCGGCCTCGATCGACAGCTTGAGGTTCATGTCACCGGCCATCGTCTATCGCCTTCCTGAGCCCACGGAGGAGCTTCCTGCGTTCTTCCTTGGGGGCCCACTCGATACCCGAGACCTCAGCCATTCGAAGCTGGCTTTCAAGGTCCGAGGCAACCGCCTGCCGGTAGAAGAGCTTGATCTGGGCGAGGGTGTAAGTCTCAAGGAAGTCAGGGTAACGGTGGCCATGGTCGATCAGCCTTCCGAAGATCTCGCCATAATCCGGATACTTTCCTTCAGGCTTTTTACCGCCCCGCCCAGTTCGGGCAGGACTTCCCGGACGAAAAAATCAATGTTTGCCTTGATGATCGCGCCGAGCAATCTGACAAGCAGACCTGGCGGGAGGGCATCAACCCAGGCCTCGTCCTTCCCGGAACCATACACCGCCAATTTTATGGCGGTGTCGCCGTTTTCCATTACCAGATTGGTAATGACTTCTTCCGAGGGCTTTTCCCCGAAGACGAAAGAAGTAAGGTCGAGTCCCTTCATCAGCGGAAGGACCTTCTTCAGCAATATGCCGGAAGCGAACGGCCGTATTTCAAGCCGTTCGCCTCCAATGTCCACCATAATGGGATCCGGGAACAGGGTTTTCAGGTCGTCCGTCATGTCAGCGGCGTCACTCTGAAGTACTGCCCGAGGTCATCGTCTTCGTCCCGGAGGTCGTCCTTGAGAACCTTCATGTCGAGCTCGAATTCGGAGAACTTTTCGCCGATTGCTTCAAGGATCTTGGCGGGATCGATCTGGCACTTGAACGCTTCGATCAGGACAGGATTGCCTTCGTCGGCCATATTCAGACCTTCGAACCTGAGCCACAGGTCCTCGGGAATGTCGTTGAATGCCGCGACATCCACCCTTGACGCGTAGGTATAGGCCGCCTTGAGGGGCTGGGTGAACGCGCCGCCGGTCGTCAGGTCGAGGATCTCGATGGACCCGTGATCGGCGTTGAGCTTATAGTTTGTGTCGGCGGTGAGCGTCTTCGGCGTTCCCGTCGAATCGGTGATCACCACGTTCGTCAGCATCGGATTGTCGAGCCTGACGAAATCCCCGACGACGAGGCCGCTTGGCAGGGTTTCCGCCGACACCGTGCTTCCGGTGACGGTGGCTGTCTTGCCGTATAGAACGAATGCCAGGTTGTCCGCCGTCCAGTTATCAACGGTCAGGGTTCCGCTGATTTCCTTGCCGGTGACCACGGTGGCATCCGTGCCGCGCTGGCCGGTGTTGGATTCCTGGTGGTCTATCCTCGACGTTTTCATGTTGAAGTTTAACTTCGAACAGTTCAGCAGGTACCTGAAAGCCTTCGGGCTGCCGTCGGTGTTCCGCTTGGCCGCGTATACTTTCCCTTGTCCCACAAAGTAAGCCATTTTCTATTCTCCTTTCGGTCCGCCCTTGGCAGGCTCTTTTTCGTTTTTCGGGGTTTTCTTCGGGGCTTCGTATATCTCGGCCGCGCCCTGCTTTATCAGCCAGTCGGCGAGCCATTCCTCTACTTCGATCACCGCGCCGGGATGCTTCTTGATCCCGGCGTGAGTGTGCTCTTTCAATAGCGTCACTTCTATCATTTTCATGGGGTTATCACCTCCAGGTCATAACGGAACGGAAAATAGGCGAAGCCGTTCAGGTAGGCCGGCACGGGAGCCGTGCGGCGCGCCAGGGGCTTGCAGTTGGTGAAGGGCTTGTATCCGGCCAGCTTGGCCAGGAGGAGGGAAACGAGCGGGCTTGCCGCGCTCCTGGAGGCCTTTTTATCCTGCTGGTCGACGTTGCGGACCGCGACGATGACATACCACTTCTGGACGGTCCTTTGCGGTGTCGCGGCCTGCTTGACGGACTCTCCCACATCCTCGCCCGCGTACATCACATAACAGGCCGGGACCTGCTGCTGGTTGTCCTTCACATCGCCCAGGTTGGATACGGATGCCACCCTTATAAATTCTGTGATCTCTTTGATCTTGTCCACTATCAATTCTTCTGCCGCAAAGAATTCGTCATTGAAAGTCTGTTCGGTCATTTGAAATCCCCAAGGGTGTCGGCATCCCATTCACGGCTGTCGGGACCGTCGAAAGAGGGCAGGTCGTTTGAAGCCGGCTCGCTCGCCGTGGGGAGGCCGAGGCTCATCTTGCCGTCGCGGATCAGGCCGAGGTTTTTCCGGGCAACTTCGCCCTTCTTCTGGACAGATTCGGGGACATTGTTTGTGTAGAGCTTTTCCCGGGTCAAGTCGTTCGCAATCGACGTCAGGAACACGGGAACCGAAGAGAGCGGGAGGGTGTATATCGGCGAAAGGGAGGCGTCGATCTCGGCATCTGTTTCTGCGTTTGCCGCGTCGAATACTTCCTCGTCGTACACACCCTTCCCGTCCCTGTCGGTCAGTTGGATCAACTCCGACTCGCCGAACTTCGACTTGAAGGCGTTCAGAGTGGTGTAGCTCATCAGGCTATCGCCGCGTCCCAGTAATAGCCGAGGGCATTGGCTACCACGTACTCGTTGATCTCCTCGCCCACGCGGATCTCGGTGCCGCCCCTGAGGCCGATGTCCTTGTCGAAGGCGGAGCCGACGAACTTCTGGCCATTGTGGGGACTGAACCCGAAGATGGGTCTGAAGTTCATCACATTGACGGACTGGACCACGGCGGGGACATGGAGGAGCGCCGCGCCCTTGCCCCACGCGCGGGAATAGGTCGGCGTCTGGCCCTTCTTGGCGGTATTGACCCATCCCTGTCCCACGAGGATCTTTTCGAGGCCGAAAAGGTTCCTGATGAAATCGAGGGGGACAATCCCGGAATCTCCGGTGCTGCCGTTGAACGCCTTTACGATGACAGGGTTCTGGCGGAGCTTGGTCGCGACTTCCTGGCCGAGCACCAGGACGTTGTAGGGCATGATGCCTGCGTCCATGGCCGCCGATATGGCCGTGATCGGGTTGGAGCTGGCGTGGCTCCACTGGTTAGTACCGCTGAGGGTCGTCGAGTGCCCCGAAGCATAGCTGGTTGTTGCGAACACGATTGCCGCGGCACGGACCTCCCTGTTGAGCAGGATTTGGTCCTGAAGGGCTTCGACCGCCTCGGCGTTGAGGGAGTCCTTGGTCCTCCCCTCGGGCAGGTTGGTGTAGTCCCTTTCGGGGATCTTATGGATCAGGCCGTGGTCCAGAAGGGACCCGGTGACCTGGGTGGATCTCCAGGTTAGTTCGTTGGGGGGGCTTGTCCTGCCCACATCGTCCTTGACGACCGTGAACCCTTTGTCCAGGTCGTAGGACGGGTATTTGAATTCCGAAGCGCCGACGTCCATCCTGGGAAGGACTTCGTCGGCGATCATGGCCTGGTTCTTGTAGGCCAGCGCGACGGCCACCAGCTTGGGGTCGACTGTGAAGTTTGCATTCTGTCCTGACATTTCCTTTCTCCTTTCTCAGAGATGCCGCCCCCTTTCGAGGGCGGCTGTTTTCAAAGGTCCTGCTTACCAGGACATGTCGATGATCTTGTAAGTGACCCTGACCTTGAGCGGCGAGGTGCCGGTGGCAATCTCTCCCGAGGCAAGCCTGAGGACGATCGCGGCGTTAGCGACGGGCGTGATCGCGGCGGTTGTCGCCGGTTTGGAAAAGCGCACGGCGTCCGCCGTGGCATCGAGGAAGCCGGTCGTCTCGATTGTGCTGACGAGCTGGCCCGAGCCGTCTGTGTATCGGACTTCAAGGTCCTCGCCCGAGGCAATGCCGTCATAAGCGGTGCCTGCATAATCGAGGAAGAGCTCGACGTCCTCGACGACGATCGCCTTCCCGGTTCCGGGAGCGGCGACGAGGGGCTTGGGGGTCGCGTTGAGGGCGAGCAGTTCGGCAGTGGAGACCGTCACTTCCGCCGTGTAGAGGTTGGTGTCCTTCTGCTCCTGGTTGAGGTTGATGAGGACGTTCTCCATGATGTCGCCAACCACGGCGTCGCAGGGCGCGATGCCGATGGTATTGTCCCCGGCGCTGGCGGTGACGGCCCTGCCGACGGTGTCGGAGGTGAGCCTGGCGCCCTTGGAGATTGTCCCGCCGGCTTCGATGTCGACGAGGCCGATCCTGTGGACTTCGATCCTCTCGCCGTCGGCGTAGGTCTTGCCTTTTTCAAGGTTCGCGCTGGAGACGCCCTCAAAAAGGTCGCTGGCCGCGGCGGCCTGGATGATGTCGCCGCTGCTGTCGGTTTTCACGATACGGTAGGGGTTGACTGTCGCCCCTGCCACGTGAGCGGTTGTAAGGATATCGTACATGTGTTCCTCCTTTCATGACCTGCTTTGGGCAGGGTCGGTTATTCTGCTGTTACTTCCTGGACAGCCTGAGCGGCGCTGAGGGTCTTGCCTTCCTTTGCGGCGGCGTCTATCTTTTGCCTGGCGGCCTTGGCGATCTCCTTCTCGTCGGTCGGGGCCTTCCTCGGCACTTCCCCGCCGGCCAGCTCCTTGAACTCGATCGCCTTCGGCATTTCGCTGAGGAGTCTCTTGGCTGCCTCAAGCCCGGTGGCTTCGACCGGGGCATTGTCTTTGCCTGAAGCGAACACGATCGTAACTGTGTCGCCGATCCCGTTCAGGAGACCGATGAATCCATCCTTCTGGCGGGGAAGTATTTTGCCGTCCTTTACGAGGCCTTCGGCAAAAGCGACTATTGCCGCTTTTCTGTCTGTCTCGTCTTTCTGCGCCTGGGCTTCCTCGCGAACCTTCAGCTGCGCCTCGCGATCGTCAAGTTCTTTCGTTTTTGCTGCCAGCAGTTCCTTGTCCATTTCGTCATCTCCTTTTGCGAAGCCGGCAGCCTCAGGGACTGATCCTTCCGGCTTGAAATTGTCGAGGTATTCGATGTCCCACTTGGAAAGGACCTTGTCCGCCTCGTCGATACTTTTTTGTTCGATGAGCCACTCCCGGATTGCGCTGAACATGCGCGAGATAGTGGAGGTAGGTTCCGCGAACTCGACGAAAATCGTGTCTTCCGGGAGGCCGGCAAACACCACATCGGGCAGGTTGTCGACGGCCGGCGGAACCTTGCCAAGGAACCCGATATGCGAAAGCCCCAAAATCTTCCCGTCGGATTTTGATATTTTGAGCCCTGCCGATCTGCTGGGGAATTTGCCTTTCTTGACCAGGCTGGAGAAATCGGGATCCACATTTTTAGGAATCGCCGACAGCACGCCATCTGCGAACTCTAGCGCTTTGACCGTCCCGAAGGGTTTCCCGACGGGGGCGGTAAGGTCCGTGTTCGTGGGGTGGCCCAGCACAAGCGGAGTTTCTCCATTCTGGGCGTTGAACGATTTGGCGAGCCCGATAAGGTCCTCGTCGGTGATCGTGACTTTTTTGGGGGAACCCGGCCTCTGAAGTGGTGTAAACGTTCCTGCTCTCAATATGGGGATCTTTTTCATTTCTCTCACCTCACACTGCCATTTTTGATGGCGCTCGAATTTCTTTCAAGGGGAACTACTTCCCCCCAATTTTTTGTTTCCCTTCTGACGGGGATGGAAAAGAACGGTCGGTGACCTGTTTTTAATACCGTTTTAACGGCGGTCGAACGGTGTTCGAACGCTAAGGAACGCTCCCCGCTGGTAGGGTGGTAGCCAAAATGGGGGTGCAGGGCCTTCCCGGCCGTTTTAACGCGCCGCGTCATTTTCCCTCCAGGAGGAAAGTCTGAAGGATGTCTATGATGTGGCGTTCGTCGTCGTCTGATATGCCCAGGAATGGGCGTGCTGGGATCTCGCCATCGCCTACCGGCCTGCCGAACTGGTGTGTCGCCGCCTGTATCTTGTCAGTACCGAACAAAAGCTGGGTATCGGAGATCTCCGGGAAAAAGGATTCACGGAGGAAGGCTTCCAGAGTGAGGATCTTGTCGGCGTTCTTTTTCTTGCGGGCCTGGTATTCGGGGCTCAGCGGCATCCACTTGGTGCCGTCCGGCGCCTCCTCGGTGTCGAATCGTTCCCTCGTGGACGGCTGGAGAACTTCCTCGGCGATCATCTCCAGGGCCGGCCTGAGGTTCTGGCCGCGCCGAAGGATTTCATTAAGGACCTCGATGACACCCGGATTGTCCACCTTGAGGGTTATGCCGGAGCCGCTCATGCCGCCTGCTCTCCCGGGTTGTAGTCCCAGCCGGGATCGATCCCGACCGGGACATCAACCACTTCCCCGGTGCTCTTGTTCAACCACTGGTACGTGCCATCCTGAGGCGGCGTATCCGGGCCGTCCTTGCCGAGGCGCTTCAATCCGGCTTCGCTGACGCCGGTGAGGTAACACTGACAGCCCCAGCCGTTCGGCGGGGCATGGATAATCCACCACGGGTCATCCTTCCGGAGGACCAGCCCGTCCCACATCAAATGCTTCTCCCGGGGGACCTTTACGGCGTGGCTGTGGTTGTATTTCAGGTAAACGATGCTGTCCATCTCCATCAGCTGGCGCCAGCGCCCTGCGGCATAGGCCGTCCTGACGTTGGTGCCGTAGATAACCCGCGTCCGCCAGTCGAAATCCCCGTTGTACTGCCAGCCGGTCTTGGCGATAATGTTTTTGAAGTCCTTCCGGAATTCTTGCAGGGTGGTGCCCTGTGTGATCGCTTTTTCAACCGCCTTCCGGAGATCTGCAAGAAGCGCCGCCTGTGTTGCCCCGGCTACCGTGAAGGCATGAATATGCTCGTATGTCCACATGTCCAGCCATGTTTCGGTGGGGATGTTCACCTTCGCCAGGAAGTAGGCGATCATCTGGGAGAAGGTGAGGCGGTTGTAATATACGCTCACCCGTTCACCTCATCCATCACATCGCTTCTGCCCATGAGCTGGGCGGCCAGCATGGCCTTCTCCATTACCTTTGCGAACTGCTTCTTGTCGAGCTTTCCGAATTTCTTGTCGATCATCGCCTGAAGGTCCTCGAGGGATTCGGCCTTCTCGACGATGGCGCCAACTTCATCCAGCCAGCCGTCTATCAGTTTGCCGGCTTCCTCACGGGCCTTGTCGGCAAGGGCCTCCGTGCCGTCGGCCAGATCGCCCTCCGCGAAGGCCACTTCCTCCCCGGGTTCCGGGGGCGCCTTGGGCGCGGCGGGTTTCCCGGCGACGGGTTCCCCCTTCTTGGCGGCGGGGATCGAGTATTTCTCCTGGAAGTAGCTGACAGGGACGGGAATGATCCCGGCAAGCTTCTGGTCGCGATCGATCTCCTTGCCGAGGTCGTCATCCGGATCCACTTTGCGCCACACCTTGGGATACGCCGCGCCGGGAAAGTTCCAGTCGGTGAGCCAGCGGGCGGGGCCTTCGTTGAACGACTCGCAAAGCAGGTCCGCGTCGGCCTTCACGTACTCCTGTCGGACATCGTTCTGCGCGTCCTCGTTCCCGAGTTTGCCGGGAGTCCCTTCGGTCGAAGCGGTCTGGCCGATGATCACCTTGGCGATCGCCTTGTCCATTCGGGCGCACATGAGGTTGTAGTCTCCTCCGGAGGAGCGCGTCGCTTCGAGGAGCTCGATCATCATCGTGTTGGGAATGATCACTGCCGAGTCCTTCTGGAGCGCGCCGGCCGCGTCCAGAAGTTTGCTCTGCCCGTCCTTGTTCGTCCCCGGAGGATACTTCCCGACGGCCGTGCCCATGCCGTATTTGTCCAGGAAGATCATCCAATACCGGATCCCGGAGCGCTTGAACTTGACAGGCCAGTAGACCCAGTAGCCGAGGCCTCTGCCGTAGATCTCGTCGTCGTCGTCCGCCCCGAATGTCACGGCCCAGAACTTTTTGTCGGGCAGTTCGATGCCTTTGGGGGCCTTCGTGGTTATCAGCCTCAGCTCGCCGCTGTTGGTGAACTTGAACCGGCGGCGGTTGCGGACCTTGATCTCGGAGATGACCACCTGTCCGCCGTCATAGCCCCACATGACCTCTGCAACTGAGAAGCCGTAGAGGAGGCCGGAGAGCATCTTGTTGCTGACCCGGTCGAACTTGCAATTGTCGAGGATCCTGTTCAGAGAGTCGGCGGCCTCGCGGTCTATGGGATTGTCCCCGCCCGGTTCTACATACCACTCGGCCTGTATGCACGCCTGTTTCCTCTGGTCGAGGCATGACTTGACCTGGTCGTCGTTCAGTAGTTCCTGATAGACGGAAAGGTCGTCGCCCTTCGCCCGGAGAAGCTCGTCCGTGGTCCCGGCGATGTCAAGCGCGTTCACGAAGCCCTTGGTTATGTCGTTGCCGTCGGCGGATGTGGCGATTTCGTTAAGCTCGGGAGCCTTTATCTTTTTGGTTTTCTCTGCCATCGTCTCTCCTTACCAGCCGCGTGTATCGAGGTCGCCGGCGTAGCCGCTGAAAGCCCCGAATGATTCCCGCTCCCCGGCGCTTTGAAACTCTATCGGCGAGAACTCCTGCTGAGAGGCGAAGTAAGCCAGGAGCAGGGCGATACCCGCGTCGCCGTGGCGCGTCTTCGTGCTGTTGATGTCTTTTATTCTTGAATCCGGCATTCTGGGGATGCCTTTGATAACCTGGAAACCCCGAAGGTCGTTGAGGATGTTTTCGTCCTTCGGGATCTCGATGGTGCCGTCCTCGAACGCGGCCTTAAAAGGGGCGGTGTTCTCGGCGTACCACTTCTCGGAAAGCATCACCCGCTCTATCCTGTCCGTGCCGTATCTCTGCATGGCCACTTCGGCCAGGTACTGGCCGTTGCCGCGGGCGTCGAACGCGCCCTTCTGGAAGTTCGGCAGTCCATCCATCAGGGCAAACGCGACTTGCTGCTGCTGCTGGAAGGGGACATTCCGAAGCTCCAAGATGAAGGGGAACTTCCTTGCCAGGTTGTCGGCATACTGGAACGGGGCCCCTACGCTGAGGTCGCCCGTCCTGCCGAAATCCCAGCCCAGGCCGCTTCCGTGAGCAGGGTCGAGCTTCGCGAGCAGGGGCCGCAGGTTCGCGGACATCCAGTTTTCGCATTCCTCGATCCGGCGCTGTTCCTCCCACACTTCGAAGTTGGCCGGCGGCTCCCAGCGGATCACCGGGCGGTCCGCCATCCTCGCTTCGATAAGCACTCGGGACAGCCATGCGCCCCCGCTGTTCTTCGGCACGCAGTCCAGCTCTTCCTCGGCGTCGTCGCCGTAGAAATCACGCAGTTCTTCCCGCCACTTGTCCTGGCCGGCTTGCGTCCATTCGCGTTTTAAAACGAGACATATCCGGCGGTAGAGGCCGTCTGTTAGTGCGTCGTCCAGCGTTACCTTATGTAAGCCATAAGGTTTTTTGCCGGCGCGAATATCTTTAATCAGGTTGTTGAATTCATTGTCGACACCGTTGTGGGTAGAGATTATCCGCACTTCCCCGCCCCACATAAGGAAAGCCATAGCGGCTTTTAAAAGGCCCTTTAAATCGGGATGAAACGCCGCCTCGTCAATGATAATTCTGCCCTGCTTGCCTCTCAGATTCGAGGGCCGGGACGAAAGGGCGGTTATCCTCCAGCCTGATTTAAAGGTGATCCTGAAAGCTTGAATTTTCTTGCCTTCCAGAAGAGACCCGCCTTCTGCTGAGTCAGGCTCGTCATATTCTTCTATCGCGGATATCGCTTCATTGAAATTCTTTGCCCAATTAGCGCAGTCATTGATGAACTCAAACGCCATGTCTTTCGTGTAGCCGATGTACCAGACATTCCTGGTTGTGCCGTTGCCTTTAAGCGCGGCATAGCGGACAGCGTCGGCGGCTTCAGCCCAGGACAACCCGACTCGGCGGGATTTCTCTATAACCTTTACAGGGCTTCGGTCTTCAACCCAGCGCCTTTGATAAGGCAGGAGAACGCCTCCACTGCTGCCCGCTGTTTTAAGATCGATCAGGGCATCAGCCATTTGCTATTCCCAGGATTTTATCGCAAGTGCGTTTTATAACTTCCTCAGAGGTTGACTCTTTTGTGAGCAGGGTCTTCACCTCATTCGCCGTTTTCATGATCTTGACGCTTATCTCTTCCGCCCACTTCTTCTGGCTGACGGAGGCATGTGTGATTTCGGCGATGGCCTTGGCGCTGCGGGACAGCAGCTTTACCCTGTCTTCAGGTAGGGCGCCTTCCGCCTCTGCATAGGCCAGGAGCGCTTCAAACATCCCCGACTGGATAAGAGATATGGCCGCGGCGTTCAGGTCGCCCTTTTCGTCCGGGGCGGCTTCCGATATCAGCCTTGCCGCTTCGGTGCTTGCCTTGATGGCGGAAAGTTGGCGTTCGAGGTTCTGGCCGTAACGGTGGATCGCGCTTTTTGAGATCTCGAATCCTTGGAGGTTGAGCCATTCTTCAAGCTGGACGTAATCCCTGAAGCCGTTTCCGACAAGTTTTTTTTCAAGCTCCGCTTTTATCCCTTCCGGGAGCGAGCAGACTTTCGACCGCTCGGGGCTCACGAGAACCTCGGCGGCCGGGCGATGCCGGGCTCGCAGGGGACCGTGTATTGGACCACATCGACCCCGTATCGGGCGATATCGGCGAACCAGCAGGGCAGTTCGTCACCGCGCCTGAGCTTGACCAGCTTGCGGCTTTCCAGGTAGTCCAGCTCCTTGCGGATCTCGTGCTCGCCCAGCGTTATGCCCAGCGATCCGATATAGCTGGCGAGAAGCTTGTCCGACAACTCCATCGGGCTTGCGTCATTGAGGGCGACGAGGATAAACCACCGCGCCTGTTCTCTCTGGATCTTCTCGAGGTCGTTCATGCTTTTCCCTTGTCTATGAGTTCGTTGAGCCTGTTCATTATTTCCGTCCTGACCTTGCCGAGTTCGGTATAAACCTCGCTGAACTTCTTTTCGAGGAGTAGGGTCGTCTGGACCTTGTCCTCCATCCTCTGCCGGGCCGCTTCCAGGCTGTGCTGGTTGTAGCGGTCCATGAATTTGATTTCAAGCGTATGGTGATCGGCGGTGTTCCGTGCTTTGTCCTGTTCGTAAGATTCGAACTTCTCGTCCTGCCGCTGGATCTCCCTGAGAAGAAACCAGCGCAGGATGAATATGACCGCCCCGGTCCAGGCGACAAGCATGACGCCGATGACTCCGACCGCTCCCCAATCCACGCTTAACGATATCTGCTGTCCCATATAATCTCCTTATCCGGCCAGATCGACCGGCAGGCGGTCGTGGATGCAACACGACATCAGCAGGGCCGGATCGGTCGTGTTTTTGTTGAGCTGATAGGCCCATCTAAGCAGTCTGGCGGCCGTAGAATCCGCCTTGTCGTAGTATTTCCTGCAAAGGATCAATGACAGCTCGGAGCATACCGTCCCGGCCGGGAGGACGTTGATGCCCTGATTCCCGGTAAGCCTGCGCCACCACAGGACGGGTATGAACGCCAGTATCTGGCCCCAGCCATAGATCGCGTTGTTGTATTTGATCGTCATCTCTGACAGGGCTTCGGCCCGGAGATCCTTCGACAGGGGCGGCCTGAAAACGATCATCCGGCCGGCCTTGAAATCGTCCTCGTAAAGCATCAGCGGGCGGATGCGGGTATACTTCACAGATTCGAATACTTGAGACTTGCTAAGAATGATCAGGCTGTGCGAGGGCGTCGGGAGGCCATCGAGGTCGTCCCTGTGGGTGAGGTGTTCGATGGATTCCGAAAGGAATCCGTCACCCGCGTAAAACCCCAGGTCCCCTAACTCTATCTCTTTCCAACTCGTTATTCTTTCCATTCAATCTCTTTCAAAAAGGCCGGGGCTTTCGCCCCAGCCTTGCATAATGTTCTGCGCGTTGCCTCAGAACCTGAACCCCAGAGCGAACCTAGTCTCGACGACATTCGCCACCGGCACGATGAAATCCTGGACGTGCCTGAATCGAAGCGCCACAGAGGCGTAAAGACGGGTTGCCAGCGGATACTTCAGGACGGCGCCGGCGGTAATGCCGGCTTTGTCCAAATCTCCTGCCCGATACCAGGTGGGCCCCAATTCGAGGGTGACCTTCGCCTTGTCGTTCGGGTTCAGCGTATAGCCGTAAAGCAGATCGACCGCCGTATAGTGATGCATCTCGGGCACCGAATCCATGAAGTTGTGCCTCTGCATCCAGGTGGTCACCTTGACCCCGTCGTGGGCGACGCCGAGCGTCAGGTTGTGGCGCTCCGTCAACTCCATTCCGGCGGCGAGGGAATACTGCCATTCGGCCTTGTCGAGTGTGGCCATGTAGTTCCCGGAGCCGGTCCAGATGTGCCCGGTCCCGACCTCCAGCGAAAAGGGTTCATCCGCGAAGGCCGCGAGGCTGAACCATAACAGGAACGCAAAAAAACAGGTCATCACGAACTTTTTCATTTATCGTCTCCTTTCGATATTTTGTTTTTTTTGAACGCCAGGCTCCGGGCACGGACGATTATTAGTATGAGCCCGATCCCGACTCCGGTCGTTGCCTGGGATACTATCGCGGAGGGGACTATCTCGATGCCGAAAACGGCGTTGAGGATGTTGCCCAGGATAACCACGGTGAGGCAGATGCCGATAGTCCACGCGCCATACCTGAAAGTTGTCGATTCTCTCCAGTAGGTTTTCTTCTTCACGAGTAAAGCCTCCTGAGCCAGCCCTCCAGGAACCTCGGCTGGTTGAGGGAGCGGTAGAACCTGTCGGCCTCTTTCCGGAGGGCGGCGTGGAGCTGGTCCGGATCCGCGCAGTTCACCGCGTTGAGCGTTTCCTGCCCGAAGATGCCGTCCACCGCCACCGGCAGTCCGATCGAGCAGAGAGCCCGCTGGAGAAGCTTGTGGAGGCGTTTCGCACCCATGTTGACCGCCAGGTCGAATACCTTGGTGGCAACCTGCTGGTCAAAGATCCTGCCGTACTGGTGGCGGTCCCAGAAATACTCCTCGTAGATATCCATGGCCTTTTCTTTCGACAACTCCCGGACATCGATCGCGTCCGAGTCGCCGTCGCCGTCAATGTCGATCCCCTCGGCCTTCAGGAAGCCGAGGCTGATGCCGTAGTTGGTTGTCCCGCCGTGGTCGGCGGGGTCCTCGGAGAGAAGCCCCTCGTGCTGAAGGACCACATATACAGCCTGTTTGAACGATGCCATACCTTCTCCTTCAGCACCAGTTTGAGTGGGAGGGGAAAACCAATCAAGGGGAACTACTTCCCCCCAATTTGACTATCCTGCGGACCCAGCGGGTGGATACGCCGTACTCCCGCGCCAGCGCACGGGCTTTTTCGCCCCCCGCAGCCCTGCGGCAGATCTCCATGTCACGGGCGCGGAGGTCGTGCGGGTTCAGCCGGGGGATGTCCACCGACTCGCCGCCGTATGCCTCCACCAGCCGCGCCGCCGCCTCGGGGCCCAGCAGTTCCGCGAGCCAGTGGCCGCCGGATATTTCCCTCGACGGGATGTAGATCCGCTCGCCGCCGCGCTTCCTGACGAGCAGAAAGGCCGAGTCTATTCCGACGGCGATGATCAGGCGTTCGAGAACAGGCTCAGCCATTGTCAGTCTCCATGGACCCGCCTCTGGTGGTATGAGAGCGCGGACGCCAGCTTCCGGAGCTGTTCGACCGGCGTCCATTCCAGGACATCCACGGCCTTTTCCTGGAACATCCGCTTTGCCATTGCTCGCACATAGTTTCTGTCGGCATTGATGTCGTAAAGGATCGCGTCTATCTTCCTGATGAGCGGGGCCTTGTCCGCCTCGGGAGTTGGCATTCCCGAGCTGAAAGGCGCCGGGATGTTGATGTCCGCCCCGGCCGCGATGAACGCCTTGAGGACCTTGAACCGGCCCTGGGAGGAGAGATCCTTCGCGCTGGCTTCGCCGCCGTGATACTTGATGAACGAGCGGTAATCCTTCTCGTCCATCCCCAACTCCGCCTTGGCGATGTGGATCAGCGCGATCTCCTTTGCCCGCCGGTTCTTGTAGGTCTTCATCCGTAATTTTCTATCCTGCCGCATTTGATGCACCACCTGCGGCCGGTGTCGAAGGGCTCGAACTGATGTTCGCATTCGTCCGGCATTTCGCATTTGCAGGAGGGGAGATCCACGGCAACATCGTCAAGCCATTCATAATCCTTGATCACCGCGTCATAATCTATGGAATTCTCCTCGGCGATGTTCGAATCAACCGCGAGGAAGAGGTAGTGAAGCGAGCCGCCCAGGTCCGCGAATGATTCAAGAAAGGAGTCCTTGTAGGTAGGCGTTCCCTCACATCCCAGCCACACGCCGGACTTCAGATGCTCCTTGAGGAAGGTGATGATGGCTGCGTTCATTTAGTCACACTCCCAGGGCGATTCAAGTTGACATTCAAGACAATATCTTTCACCCCGTTCTATTTCTTCATCTTCAAGAGGGTTACAGCATAAGGCACATCGAGGACGTTCTTCTATTTTTTTATCTTCAGTCACTTCTCCATAACCGCTCATCCCGCCTATCATGGCTTAACCCCGTTAGGTTCCATCTCAATTGAACGTCTTGCCCAAAGGAGTGCCTCCTCTAATCTCGAAAGGGCAATAGCTGTTTCGCGAGATGCAGCCTTTGTATTGGTGCGAATTTCCCATTCTGCTTCACCTATCCCCCTTGATATGGCATTTAATCTACACTTCTGCTCTTCCCTGAGCCTGCGATGTCCATATTTCCTCTTGATGGATGATTCCACTTCGTCATAGTATTTCTCTCTCAAAGCGCTTTTCTCTTGTTCCTTGTTCATCTTCTCCTCCTTCAGCCTTCAGCTCTTGTTTCTCCCCCGGAGGAACGATCTCGAAATCCCGTTTGAACGCCATATCACCGACCGTTGCAATGATCTCTCCGCCGCCGAAAATGTCCCAGAAGTAATGCCCCTTGAGCTGCCTCCGGTAGGCGCCATATACGGGCGGCCTGCCTTTCATCCTGACCTGTATACGTTTTTGCCTGCTCATTCCAGCACCTCCAGCTGAAGCTTGTGAACGCCTTTTTTGTGGTATCCGAGGATCCACGCGGGGAATTCGTTCAAGTCAATATCGCGGCCGGGGATGAAGGGGCCGCGGTCGTTCACTCTTAAAACCAACGACCGGTTGTTCTCGGGGTTGGTCAATCTTACCCTTGTCCCGAATGGGAGTTCCTTGTGGGCGCAGGTGGGAAGGTGCGGCAGGAAAACCTCGCCGCTTGCCGTCGTTTTGCCGAAGAACCCGGGGCCGTACCAGCTTGCCGTGACCGTGACGCTCTCCCTCGCCTTTTCGATCTGCGGCAAAGCCCTGACCGGCATGGGCCTCCAACCTGCGCCCAGCGGAGCGCTGACAAGCCAAATAAGGGCCGTAAGCGCGAGTCTGGCCATCTACACCGCCTTGGCCGCCTTCATCTCGTTTATGACGCCCTGGGCGATCTTCTCGATGTCTCCGTCCAAGGGGGCGATGTAAACTTCGTCGCAGGTGTCGTTCACTTCCACTCCGAGCTTCTTGAGGTCCGCCGCCGGCATGAGCCCGAGCGGCTTTTTCAAAAGCTTCTCGGTCGTCTGGATCAGCACCTTTGCCTTTTCGGGGTAGTTCTTCTTGATGAGGGCGATCGTCTTCTCCGGGTCTTCGATGTTCAGTTCGCCGGGCCCCTTGCGGAAGCCGATCTTGATGCCGTGGAAAGCCCGCGTCTTGGGCTTGTCGAAGATCTGGGCGTTTTTTTCGATCGCGGCCTTGAGCGCGTTGCGCCGCTCCTCCAATGTTTCCAGGTGTGTCATCAGCCTGGGCGTTTTGCTCTTCTTGATTGCGCGGATCTCCGTCTCCATCTCGTCCACGATCCCCCGGATCCTGTTGAAGCAGTCGGCGTACTCCCGAGTAAGCTTCTCCAGCCCCGTCATTTCAATGACATGCCCTTTCTCTTTCATCGTCCGTTCCTCCTATGAAATGAGTTATTTGAACCGAACCCAATCTACTGCAACGGTATTCACCTCTGGTGTGGAATTTGCTGACAGATCCGCGCCAACCCCAAACACCGTGAACGCCTTATTCGCACCTGTCGTCAATCTGGCGTATGTGCCCCAAGTGATTCCGTCCTCACTATCTGTAAAATAAAGGTCGCCTGTGGCGTAGCGGTATACGCCGATATAAGGCTTGTAATCGTAGAGGGTTGCGGCTGTCGGGGCAGACAGAACATAATTCGTAACGGTTCCCCAACCCCTCTGCCAATAGCCGTTGTTGCCTTTTAGTCCGACATACCACCCGTCCATCGAGCCTGCATTGTCATACAGGAACGCAAGCACGACGGTTGAGCCGTTTGTCCAAGCATTACAAGATATGTGCGCCCGGCAGTCAATCACGCTGTCGGTAGCAAAGGCACTCGCAAGTGTTTTGTATGCCAGGCCCTGCTTCGCCAATCCTGCCGTGTCGAGAGTTATCCACCCCGGAATCTCCGTCGTCGAACTATCAAGGTCTGCCGTGTCCGTCATCGGGTTCGCCCCGTTAAACTCAAGGTCGTTTGAGTTTGCGGCGGTCAGAGGCCAGCCGTAGGGCCTGGGATTGTTTGGGTCATATTGAACGCTTGATAGCCAATACGGTGCTGTCTGGTTCACTTCCCAAGTGTTTGCGTTGGCGAGTGCAAGTTTCAGCTTCCACGGGTCTCCGCTTGTTCCGCTTCCCGTTCTGGTGAGGGTTGTATCGGCGGCGTCCGTCACTTCGTTGCCGATAACTCCATCAACCTCTGCCTTCAGGAACGCTGAACCATGGTCTCCATCAAGCGTGTCAGCGTCCAAGCCCGAACCCGTGCCATCGTTCCCAGAGGCCCATAGCGACCCGCTGACTGGCGGGAACGTAACAACAACGGAAGGATCAGTAAACGGCGGGAGGTCAAAATAATAGGTGTGGGTGTCGGCACCATCGTAAAATTTAACTGCGTGCCCTCCACTGGTTATGCCGCGAGTTGTGGTGAGGGACAAAAACGGGAATATACCGTCGAGATATATCGAACCATCCGGGATGCTATAATATGCACCCCCATCAGTCATAATCTCAACACTTCCGACATCACTTCCCCCACCAATATAGTTTTGGATAATAGAATGTTTGTGGCTGTTTGGAGAGGACCACAGAGCAAGACCATCCACACCTGACATCAATAAGTATCCTGTAATTCCACCAGTCAATTTAAACTGTCCGAATGTTCCTTTGCCTGTGGTGGTGAGGTTATGCGTCCCCAAGTCAACATTACCCGTCGCCCCCGTATATGGGAGGAGGCCGGATAGGTCCTGGTCCCCCGTGTTCGTCCCGGAGCTGGAGCCGGAGAGGTTCGAGCCCGTGACCGTTCCGGCTGCCGCGACAGTTCCCGAGAATCGTCCGTCGACCACATCTACATCGTAATCGGATACGATGTCGCACTCGGGCTGCTGGTTGCAGGCCCAGAGGTTGGCGAGCCAGGCGGGGGTGTTGATGTCGGTCTCGGCCGGGACCAGGCTGTTGAGCGTGCAGCTGGTGCCGGGCAGGGTGAAGGTCTCGTCGAGCAGCGTTTCCGGGACACGGAAGCGGACGGTCGTCCCCGCAGGGAGCGTCCAGGTCAGCGTCTGTGCCGTGGCGTCGAATGTCCCAGCCTGCGGACGCCGGGAGTGGGCGGGATCGCCCGGCTCGACAATGACCTGCGCCGTCCCCGTGCACGCGGCCAGATCTTCGCCGGTGCTGTCCTTGACGTTGTAGGTGACGGTGATGTAATCCGCGGCAACCGCAGCCAGGGAAAACAGGAGGACGAGGACGATGCAGGCCAGTCTTTTCATTTCAGGCTCCTATACGAAGCTCTCGCGGACCGCCTTGACGGCCATCTCGAAGTGCTTTACCGTGGGTTCGCACTTGGCCGCGTCGCAGATCCTCTTGAGCTTGGTCAATATCTGGGACAGGTATCTCAGGTGTCCCGGAAGGTTTTTTTTCTTGTCGAACTCGGCGACAATCTTGGGATCGGTTATGCCGTTGGCGGCGAGCCACTTGCGGACATCTTCGCCGGTGATCATCAGAACATGGCGGGTGACGCCAACGCGGCTCTGGAACTGGTCGTAGCGCCAGCCGTTGCGGTCCGACATCCTGTCCCATAGCTTGGGCACGCCCATGACGACGATGGAGCATCCGGACTCGTCGTAGATCCCCCACAGGTCGTCCAGCACCTGCGGCTTGAAGAAGTGGGCGTTGTCTATGACGAGCATCCTGCCGGTGCCCTTGAGGGCGCGTGCGGCCCGCTGGAGAAGAACGGCGACCGAGCCCTCGCTGCGGTCTATCCTGAGCGCGGTGGCCAGCTCGTTGGCGATGGTGATCCTGTTCGACCAGCTTTTGCACTCGATGAAGATGAGGCCGGGGTGCTTCTTGGCGTATTCCCTCGCGGCGCGGGTCTTCCCGAGGCCGCTGTCGCCGTAGAGCATCCCCATGGTGTGGTCAAGATGCGCCAGCTTCAGGACCATCTCAACCTCCTGAGCGACCGAGGTCATCACGAAATCGCCCGTCGCGATGTCGGGCATGGCCTCCTGCATCTCGATGCGCTTCTTGAGGGCGAGCAGGGAGTCGATCCTCTCCTGCCTGTTGAAATACTGGCTGATCTTGGTCTTCGAGAGGCCGGTCGCCTTCTCGATCGCCGGATAGTTGATCTTCTCCTTCTCGAACCAGTTCTTGAGCTGGAGCGCCGTCGGTTCCCCATCTCCGCCGAGAAAGCGATAATAGCCGAGGATCTTCTCCCGCACTGACGCCTTCTCGGTGAAGATCATCGCCACTTCGGTCTTGTTGCGGCCGAGTTCGGCGGATATCGCCTGAATGGACCGCTTCCTGACGAAGAACCACTCCTGGAGTGCCTTCAGTTCGGCAAGGGTCATTTCATGCTTTGGCGTGGGTTCGGTCTTTTTCGGCTGGTCCTGCGCCGGCCGCGATTCTTCGACTACTGCGAGATTTCCGGTCATCCGTTCCTCCTCTTTTTAGTTGGCTGGTTCGTCCTCCGGGCCTATGCCCATCTGTGCTGCGAAATCGTCTATGGAAAGGTGCTTGTCTTCGAAATGAAGGTCCCCGCCCGCGAGAAGGTCCATGGCCTCCGCCTGCTCGGCGCGGGCGTTGACGACCTGCGCGACCTCGGGCAGTTCGGCCTGGGTGTCCTTTTTGAATTTGACCTGGACGACCTTCGAGTTCGGCACTGGCGGCACCGGTACGGGCGGAAGCGCCCTGTTTGCCCTGGAGTCGGCAAGGGCAATTTCCGCCCGGGCCTTTTCGCGGGTGGCGCGTACAAAAGCCTTGCGGTTGTTGGCGTGTTCCTTCGCGGCCTTGCCGTCATAGAACCCTACGGGATCGAGGCATTCGCACTCGCAGATCAGCCTGTTGTCCCAGGTATAGGCCCAGACTGCCCCGTGAAGGTTCATCGGGTCGAAGTAGACAAATATCTTTTTGCCGGTCTTCTCGGTGGCAAAATAACGCAATTTCTCGCCGCCGTAACGGTTTTTCCCGATTCCGTACCCGCTGCCGAAATCGAGTGTAAACGTCCCGTTTTCGTTCACAAAAACATCTTCGGCGCGTAGCATGAGCATCCGTTTCTGTTCCTCGGTAGCCTTCCGGATCGCGGAGATTTGGAAGGAGTCGGCGAAGGCTTCGTCAAAGCTCTTTATGCCGTTGCAGGCTTCCGTGCGGCGGTCCGGGATGGCGTTGAGGCGATGGAAGGCATCCTGGAGGACCTCCAGGAATATATCAAGAGAAACGGCCCTGCTTCTATCCGCCGGGTTGTCGTAGTCGGGCTTGTCCATAGTGTTTCTGCCCGTGTATGCGCCTTGAAGCCTGGTATCCTTGTCGCAGTATTCACTGAGGCCGCCTATGCCGAAATGCCGTTCTATGGGCTTGGCCTGGCCCCAGGCAGGGGTGCATGGCTTGTATTCGATTCCAGCGCGCGGCAGGACGCCCAGCGGTTCGTTTTCGCGGATCTTGTAGCGGAACCTGTGATCGACTCCGCCGGTGAGAAACTTGTTGGCGGCGGCATGGGTGTTGTCTATGGTGCAGAGATCCGGGATCCCGAAGGTCCCGAGTACATCCATCAGCGCGAGATGCAGCATTGTGGAATTTTCCGATAGGTCGGTCCTCCATCCCAGCCATTTGCGGGAATAGATGTCCTGCCATGCCCAGGTGACGGGGCGGGCGACCCGGAACCCGTCCTTCGCGGAACTGTCCGGGAATGCCACGAGTACGTTGTGTCTGTAGCCGTCCCCATTTATGGCCTCCATTGCGTGCATTCCCTTCACGGTCCGTTCCTGGTGAGGATACATGCGCTTAAGCGCCTTCGGGCCTTCGCGGGTCAGTTTGACCACCGCGGGGTCCATCGCCTGCATCAGGCGCAGGACCGTTTTATAGCTGGGGATTTGGATACCTTCCTCGATGCACTTTGATTCGAGCCTGCGGTAACAAGCCTTTGCAGTGGGCTTTTCCAAGCGGTAATAATCTTCCTTGAACCACTCCCAGGGAGCCTTAAAGATGGTCTCCTGCTTCTTCTGGCCCCGCTTTGCGGGGGCGAGAAGCGGCAGACGGTCCGCCGCTTCCGCTCCCTTGACCCGTGACCACCACCTTGCAAGAGTCCGCCTGGCGATGTTGTGCTTCGCCGCGACTATATTAAGGGCCCGGCCGTAGGGCAGGGCTTTCATTTCATTCTCGACTTCTCCAAGGATCTTCAGACGGCGTTCCGCCTCGCCCTTGACGCCCGCGTCCTGTCCGGCATACCAGTGCCAGAGGGCGTCGGAGGAAAAAGAGCCCGGCCCCGATTTCGGGGCCGGGTCCGCCGGCGCGACCGGAGCGACGGCGGAGAGACGTTCTGAGAAGGGCTCAGAGGGTTTCAACGGCGATCGCTCGCCGGGATTTGAAAAAGGCTCCGCCCCGCAGAAAGGGGGGGTGATCAACGGGGCGGAGGGAGAAACGGCGCTTTCCAAGGAACTTGTGGAGGTATCCATGGACAGTGGCGCCGCCTCAGGATGGGCAAAGTTGAAGATCGCTTCCCGGGCGGCCTCGGATAGCTTGAGCTGGATCTTCTTGTCGAGCTCGACCGCCTTGTCGGGATATCTGAAAACCCACTTCAGCTGGACCGAAGAGGGGAGTTTCGACAGCTCCATGCGATACTGAAGGCCGCCGTTGCCGGGCAAAAGAAGCGCGTCAACGCGGCATTTCTGGCATTTCCAGCGGATCGTCCTCATGGGGATCCGCGTGATCTCCGAAAGCAGCCTTACGTTAAGGTAGACATCCTCTGAGGATACGAGCGAGTCGGAGTGCGGCTGAAGCTCGAGCTCCAACCTGATATCATGATCGAGTACGCTCTCTTCGCGGAGGCAGGTCACTTTCGAGACTCCTTGCGGGGCCAGAAGCAGATGAGGATCAGGCCGGCGATCGCCAGGACCACCGAGGCCGCGCCGGCCATCCAGCCGGAGAGCCAGATCCAGACGGGGTTCACCTCGTTCATATCGTCTTCCAGCCTTTCTTCTTCATGGTCATGAGCCCGGCGAAAACCTTTTTATACATCTCAGGGTCCGATCCGCCGCCGTGCTCGATGATCGAGCTGACTATCGTGTGGGCGGCCTCCACGCGGCTGTAGCCGTGCTCGGTCATCCAGCGTTTGGCGCTATCTATGAGACGTGT
>Ga0209096_1001069_pt1 | contig 32034 bp, 32 predicted proteins | sample AD_UKC034_MetaG_FD_184407 | JGI IMG/M metagenome (GOLD analysis project Ga0209096, IMG submission 184407) | Active sludge microbial communities of municipal wastewater-treating anaerobic digesters from USA - AD_UKC034_MetaG (SPAdes) (version 2) | ecosystem: Engineered > Bioreactor > Anaerobic >... | reverse complement strand
CACCGAGCTGGAGACGAAGTTCACCAGGAAGCCCAGCTTGAAGAGGCCGGCCAGGAGCTGGATCAGCCCGACCAGCAACACCAGCGCCACCAGCGCCTGCGCCTTTTGGCCAGCAGCAACCTCCGCCAGTCCGGCGCCGGCAGCCACCGACAGCGCGCTGGTGGTGGAGACGTTCATGAAGACCGAACTGGTGAACAACGCGCCGATGGGCACGGCCAGCATCAACGTGTAGATGCCCAACACCGGGTTGACCGTGGCCAGCAGCCCGTGGGCCATGGCCTGCGGCACGTTGACGATGGCAAAGGTCAGCCCGGCCAGGAGATCGGCGTTGAGGTGGCGGCGCTCCGGCTTCAGATTTTGGGCGGCTGCGGTAACTTGCGGCATGAGAGCACAGTCTGACAGGATCCACCGGATCAGACAGGGCCATCATGCCGCCTGTCTGACGAAGGATCAAAGGAGGGCGTCGATCTCGTTCAGCTTGGCGCGCAGGTCGGCGGTGGCCTTCTCCTGCGCCTCGATCATCTCCTTCAGCTCGGCGATGCGCGCTTTGGGATCGTCGGCCTCCAGCGTTGCCGGCGCCTGCCTTTTGGGCGGCGGGCTGAGCAGCTTGCTGGAAAGGAAACCGGCCAGGGTGCCGAACAAGCCCACACCGGCCGTCATCACCAGGACGCCGACGATGCGCCCCCAGTTGGTCACAGGAAATTGATCGCCGTAGCCGACGGTGGTGATGGTGACGTAGGTCCACCAGATGGCATCGCTGGCGCTGGTGATGTTGGCGTCGGGCGAGGCATTCTCGGCTTTCAGCACCGCCATCGCGCCGAATTCCAGCACACACATCACCAGAAAGATCACCAGCAACATGGCGTTCTCGGCGCGGTGCTGAATGAACTCATCCAGCAGATGGCGGACGCCGAAGCGGGTGAAGAGCCGGATGACGCGCCAGAGCCGGAAGAGGCGCAGGACCTTGAGCTGGGGAAAGGGCAAGCTGGAGAGCAGGTCGGCCCAGCCGAAATTGCGCAGGAAGTAGCCCGATTTGCTCTTGGTGGTGAAGAAGCGATAGAAGAAGTCGCCGAGGAAGATCGGCATCATGAAGCCGTTGATGATGTAGATGACATTGGCAATGTCAGGGTCGTTCACCAGATAGAGGAAGAGCAGATTGAAGATCGAAACCACCGACAACGCGCCGATGAACAGCTCGTAGCCGATGGCCTTGACTTCTCCGCCCTGTTTTCTGGTTTCGACTTGGGTTTCCTGGCTCGCGGTCATACCGAACTCCTGCGCTGCGCAAGGCAGCGGGATGCAATGGGATTATGAGACATCTGGAGAGCAATTGTAACGTTGCAGGTCGGGAAGGTCAATCGCGCAGCCAGCGGCAGGTCGTCAAAGCAGGGCTGGCACAGCGAGTTGGCCAGGAACTGAGGCTGCGGCTGGACGGTTGCACCCTCGCATCAAAAAGCGCGGGCCTCCCCCACCTGCGCTTGATGCTTGATTCAACGGCCCGCCATACCTCGTCGCGCGCCCCACAGACCAACGAAATGACCGGCGGTCTTCGTTGTCAACGTCTGTCGGGCGGTTGACGTGCGCGGTCTTGTCGCGACCCGATGGTCAGTGTGAGTTGTCGCTGTGCTGGCCCAACTGCGCTGGCAGCTCCTTGATCGTTTCCAGCGCGTCTGCCAACGCCTGGCCCGGCTGAAGCCGCGACGTTGCCGCTACTGCCGCGCCATGGCCACCCGCAGCCGTTCATCGGGGCTGATCAGGTGATCCTGATCGTCCGCGCCCTGGTCGAGTTGAACCCAGTTGATGACGCCGTTGAACTTGCTGCTGGCCGCGGTGTAGTCGGGCGTCACCGTGGAGCCAGTCTCGTTGCCCACATCCAACGTCTCATCGGCGGAGAAGACCAGCGGCTGGGTCGCGGCGACCTGTCCTTCACCCACACGCTGCCCATCCAGGTAGAGGGTCACATCGCCGCCCTTGGCCAGACCGCCGCCGGCATAGGTGAACTCCATCCGCACCTGATGCTTTCCCGCCGGCAGCGGCGAGGCAGATTCGACGGTGAACAGCTTCACGCCGAACAGGTTGTACGCATACTTCAGCTTCCCCTCCCTGGCGTAGAGCGACCAGCCGCCGAACGCACCGCCCTGAGCGATGATCACCCCCTCGGCCTTGCCCTCGGGCAGCACCACCTCGGCGGTGACGGCGTGCGAGCGATTCTTGAGGTTGATGACCGAATTCTCGCTGAGCCGGCCCATGCCGCTGAAAAGCAACTGCGATTTGCCGCGGATCAGAGTGGGCCGGCCTGCCCTGGCCGCATCGAAGCGCTCCACGCGCCGGTCGTCCAGCGGCAGGACGTTGTACTTCACACATTCGATCAGGAACTGGCGTTGCAGCTCCTGCAGCATCGCCGGGTTCTCCTGGGCGACATTGTGCGCCTGCGTCCAGTCGCCGGGGGCGTAGAGCTCCCACACGTCATCGTCGAACGCAGGCAGTTCCGGCCCCAGCACCCAGGGCACGCTGTGGCGCGTACAGGCGGTCCAGCCCTTGTGGTAGATGCCGCGGTTGACGAACATCTCGAAGTACTGGGTCTCACGGTGCTCGCCCGCGCTGGCGGCATCGAAGCTGTAGGCCATGCTCACCCCTTCGTAGGGCTTCTGCTGAATGCCGTGAACGAAGAGCGGCTCAGGCAGGCCGGCGGCCTCGAGCACGGTGGGCGCGACGTCGATCACGTGGTGGAACTGTTGGCGGATCTCGCCCTTGGCCTGGATGCCGCGCGGCCAGTGTACGATCGTGCCGTTGCGCGTGCCGCCCCAGTGCGAGGCCACCTGCTTGGTCCACTGATACGGCGTGTCCAGAGCGTGCGCCCAGCCCACGGCGTAGTGGTTGTAGGAGGTGGGCGAGCCGAACTCCTCCATCCTGGAAGCCATGAACTCGACCGACTCCATGGCCATGGCGCCGTTCAAAGTGAAGTACTCGTTGAAGGTGCCGTGAACCGTGCCCTCGGCGCTGGCGCCGTTGTCGCCGACAATGTAATAGATCAGCGTGTCGTCCAGCAGCCCCAGGTCTTCGACGGCAGCGATCACGCGGCCGATGTGGTGGTCGGTGTGCTCCATGAACGCGGCATAGACCTCCATCTGCCGGATCAGCACCGGCTTGAGCGCGGGGTCGATCTCCTCCCAGGCGGGAATTTCAGCCGGCCGCGCCGTCAGCTCGGCGTCCGCGGGGATCACGCCCAACTGCTTTTGCCGGGCGAAGATCTCCGCGCGCAGGTGGTCATAGCCCTGATCGAACTTGCCCTTGTATTTCTCGATCCACTCCGCGGAGACATGATGCGGCGCATGGGTCGCGCCGGGCGCAAAGTAGATGAAGAACGGCTTGTCGGGCATCAGGGCTTTTTGCTGGCGGATATAGGCGATGGCGTGATCCGCCAGATCCTCGGTCAGGTGGTAGCCCTCCTGAGGCGTCTTGGGCGGCTCCACCGGGATGGTGCCCTCGTAGAGCGCCGGATACCACTGGTTCGCCTCGCCGCCGATGAAGCCGTAGAAGTACTCGAACCCGTTGCCGCCGGCCGGCCAGCGGTCGAACGGGCCCATGGGGCTGGTCTCCCAGACGGGCACCTCGTGGCACTTGCCGAAATGCGCGGTGCTGTAGCCGTTGAGCTTGAGCGTCTCGGCCAGCGTGGCGCAGGTGTCGGGGCGAATCGAGGTGTAGCCGGGCGCAGAGGTGGCGAGCTCGGTGATGCCGCCCATGCCCACCGTGTGGTGATTGCGCCCGGTCAGCAGGGCGGCGCGCGTCGGCGAGCAGAGCGCGGTGGTGTGGAAGCGGTTGTATTTCAGCCCGCCGGCCGCCAGCTTCTCGGCGTTGGGCGTCTGGCACGGCCCGCCGAACGCGCTGGACGATGCAAAGCCGGCGTCGTCGATCAGGATGATCAGCACATTGGGCGCGCCGGCCGGCGGGCGCAGCGGCTCGATGGGCGGGAAGTGAGACTCAGGATCCTTGGCGTCATACTTGATCAGCCCAGCGTAGGTTCGCTGGGGAATCGGCAAGACGGATCGTGGCTGCTTATCGGTCTGATTTGGCATTTCGACTCCTTGATGCTCTCGGATGCGCTACTAAATAGCGCCAGGTGTCACGCATTACGCGGACGGCTCACTGAAAGCCCGTGATGCGCAACACGTAACCGGACAGGAGACTGGCCATGGTGTCATGCCGCCGCGGCGGCTTCCATATCTTCCTCGTGATACGTCTGCAACAGCTCGCGCTCCCGATCGCTCTTCGGGAAGAAGAAGAAGACCAGCGCCGCGCCCAGCAGCACGGCGCCGATGCCGGCCAGATAGGCGTACTGGTCGCCGGCCAGAAAGGCGGTCTTGGCCGCCGCGGTGATCTGGCTGGCGTATTGCGGATATTGCGCCGCCACCGCCTGCGCGCCGGCGTAGGACATCTCCAGGCTGCTGGTGACGCTGGCGGGGATCTGCGTCGCGTCGGCGGTCGTGGCCAGTTGTGCGGCGATGGCCGCGGCGTAGCCGGCCGCCAGCAGCGCGCCGAAGAGCGAGTTGAAGATCGCGCCGCCCAGATCGCGCTGCAAGTCCGCCGTGCCCGAGGCCATGCCGACGCGCGTCACCGGCGCCGAGCCGGTCAGCGAGCGCGAGGCGGGCGTGCCGGAAAGGCCGATGCCCACGCCGACCAGCGCATAGGCCAGCGCCACCACCAGGAAGGACGCGTTCTCCTTCCACAGGAGCAGCATGGCCAGAAAGCCGAGAAAGATGAACAGGTAGCCGCGCAACATCACCCAGCGCGCGCCGCGCGTCTCCACCAGCGTGGCCGAACGGGGCGCGGCCAGAATCATGAAGGCGCCGGCGAAGAGGGCCGGCAGGGCCGCCTGGATGGTGTTGTAGCCCAACACGTCTTGCAGATACTGTTGACCGATGAACATGGCCCCCATCAGCGAGCCGAAGATGACGATGCCGGCGACGGCCGCCACCCAGAAGGTGGGGCGGCGGGCAACCTTCAGATCGTAGAGCGGGTTTTCGGCGCGCCGCTGACGGAGGACGAAGAGGATCAGCGCCAGCGCCGCGATGGCCAGCAGCGCCAACGCGGCCTGCTGATAGCCCGACACAGGCAGGAAGTTGAGCGCCAGGACGAAGGTTCCCACCAGGATCACGGAGATGATACCGCCCAGGTTATCCACCGGCTCGGTCCCTTCGTTGACGTGCGCCGGAATGAAGCGCAACACCAGCAGCAGCGCCGCCACTGCCAGAGGGATGACGATCCAGAAGACCCAGGGCCAGGTGGTCACCTCCAGCAGAGCGCCCGACACCAGCGGCCCAAACACCGAGATGGCGCCGCCGATGGCCGACCAGAGCGCGATGGCCTTGGTGCGCCCCGGGCCCGGCCCCCACAGCGCCGCGATCAGCGCCAGGGTCGTGGGATAGGCCATGCCGGCCGCGAAGCCGCCGAAGAGCCGTCCGAAGATCAGCACCTCGATGGTGGGGGCAAGACCGCTGATCAGCGCCGCCGGCATGGCCAGGATCACGCCCAGCAGGGCGATCTGCTTGCGCCCGTAGCGGTCGCCCAGCGCGCCCAGCCAGAGCACGGAGCAAGCCAGCCCCAGCGAATAGCCCACCGCGACCAGGTTCAACTGGACCTGGGAAGCGTCGAAGTAGGCGCCGATGGTGGGCAGTGCGACGTTGGCCATGGCCAGCGGCAGGTTGGCCACCGCGGCCACGATGATGAGGGTCGCGAGGACGAGTCCAGCTTGCTGCGGCGCGGCGGCCGCGGCCGGCGCGGACGCCAACTGCGCGCCCTTCGAAGGACGCGCAGTTGCTGTGTGCTTCGACATTTGAGAGCTCCTTTTCAACCGTTCGGGATCGATTCCAGCCATGTTCTCCGGAGTGCGTCAGCGCGCGGCGACTGCCAGGCATTCGACCGACAACAGCGGCAGTCCCAGGTCATACAGGGTGTTGAGCACGCCGGTCAGCGCGGCCTGGTCCTGGAACTCGCCGGTGAGCACCGTTTCGGCCACGCCGTCCGGGCGTTGATCCACCTGAATCATGACGCCTCCCATGCGATCCGACCAGCGGCTGTCCAGATAGCCCTGAACGTGGATAGCGTAGGAAGCCGCCGAGTCAAAAGTGAGACGTTGGTTTGATGGCATGGGAGGTTGTCACGTTGCGCAGGGCACGAAGTCCGCCATCCATGGGCGGATGCGGCTGTGACGCCCATCCGGCGTTCTTCGCGCGCCGGCGGCGTCACGATCCTCAGCATAGCGCAGACGGCCCATTTTACACAGGGCACGAAGTATGTAAAAAGGATGCAATCCACGCTTCGGGCGGGTCGGCGCGGTCGATGCGCGCTGGCCACGCCCGGCTAAAGCCTCGACTCCGCGCCGCGTTGGGGACGCAACGCCGGTCAGAGCCGCTCACGGCTTTGCACACTTTCTGCAACTTTTTTGCCCTGCCTGAGCCTTGCCTTCAGGTGTATGCTGACAACATCAGTGATAGCTTGAGCAGAGGCGCTGGGTGATCGCACGGCGGAAGGTTGCACCTTTCGGCCGGCGATTTTGTCGTTTACGGCGTCCGGAGTCTGCCACAACAAGACTTCACCGCGTTTTCCTGGCTGTGCAACCAACCACGTTCGCCGGGTTCAGCGAGAACAGGAGCACCTTTCACTATGGAAGCAATTGCAGCACTGCTTGGCCTCGGTGTGGCGGCCGCCGCCCCCTTCGTCCCTGGTCTGCGCTCTGTAGCCAAGGCGGTCGTCAAAGGCGGCATGGCCGTGGCCGACGCGACCGCAACGGTGGCCGCCGTGGTTGCCGAGGAGGTCGGCGATCTGGCCGCCCACCTGCGCGCTGACGAGGCCGCCGCGGAGACGACGCCAGTCGATGCCAGCGACGCCGGAACAGCCGCAGCAGCCAGGGCGGAGGATGTTGCGGCCCCCTCGGGCCTCGCCGCCGCGGCCGCGGGCGCCGAGGCGCCGCTTGTCGCCTATGAACTGACCGATGTCCACGGGGTTGGCCCCAAGAGCGCGGCCCTGCTGCAAGCGGCCGGCATCACCACGGTCGCGCAGTTGGCGGCCGCGCCGATCGATCAGCTCAAGACCATCCTCGAACAGGCCGGGCCGCGCTACCGGGTCATCGATCCCAGCGCCTGGCCGGCCAACGCGCAGGCGCTGCTGGCTACGCCGCCCCCGCTGCCCAAGGCCTTCGACGACAGCGACCTGCTGCAAATCGACGGTGTTGGCCCCAAGACAGCCGCCTTGCTGGTTGACGCCGGCATCACCTCGGTCAGCCAACTGGCCGCCACACCGATCACACAGTTGCAGGCGGTCCTCGACCAGGCCGGCCCGCGCTATCGCATCGTCGATCCCACCGCTTGGCCGGCCAAGGCCCAGGCGCTGTTGCCCACCACATAACCGACCGCGCCGCATCGGGCAAGGACGCCCGACGCTTGCAGACAGCACCCAGCCGACCCAGGCCGCCGCTGACAAGCGCCGGGCGTCTGGTTTTCTGCACGGAACATTAGCAGTCGCAATCCAGGCGGATTGCATGGTCAGGCCGAGAGAGCCTGCTGAGACAAAGGAGAGATCACCATGGAATTCCTCGCATTGTTGGCCGGCGCAGCCATCGTCGCTGCCTCCCCGTTGGTGCCCGGACTGCGCCCCACCGCCAAGAAGGTCGTGGCCGGCGGCATCGCCGTCGTCGATGTCGCCAGAACCGCCGTCGCCGTTGCCGGGGAGAACTGGATGGACCTGGTCGCCGAGGCCAAGGCCGAGCGCGCCGCCGAAGCAGAGGCGCGCGCCGCCGCCGTCGAAACCATCGAAATCACCCTGCCCGAAGACGCCTAGGTGGGACCTCAGGGTCCGGCTGTTCCGACCAGCCGCTCGGCCCTGTCGTCCCGCGGCCGACGCCTCGTTGACGCCGGCCGCCGGCTGGTCCGCGCCGGCCGCCCGCCCGTCCGTCCGCCCATCACCGGCTTCCCGGTCGCCGCGCCGCCCAATTCTGTTCCATGAACGTCACCTGTGAAGTTGCCCACCTGACTACCGGCCGGATTCGCCTGCAGGTCTCCAGCCTGGCCGCCCAGCCTGCGGTTGGCCAGTTTCTGGTTGACTTGTTCCTGCGCATCACGGGCGTCACGGCTGTGCACGTGCGGCCCGCCTCCTCCAGCGTCGTGATCGTCTATGACCCGGCCCTGGCCAGCCAGGATCTGATCCTCGACGCCCTGCGCAGCAGGATGGTTGCGCGGCCGGCAGGCGCTGCCTCGGCGGCCCTCGACGAGCCGGAGCAACCGGCCGTCGCGCCAGAGGATGACGGGCTGGTTCCCTATCCGTATCTGGACGGTGCGATTGCCCATGCCATCGCTGGCCGGACGCGGCTGCGGGTACCCATCGCCAGGACGCGAGAGGACTTGGGCGGGCTGCTGGTCCATTTTCTGCGCCAGCAGGCGGGCATTCACCGGGTGCGCTGCAACGCGCGGGCCGAGAGCCTTCTGGTCGAACATGACCCGGCAATCTGGAACGCCGAGGCGCTGCTGACGCTGGTCAGGGCCTACAACCCGGATGCCGTCGACCTTGGGCAGTATCTGGTCGTGCAGGAGAGTGCGGCCACCGAAGCCGAGGACCTGGTCGCCAGGTCCAGGCGCGAGGTGGTGATGGCCGGATCGGCGCTGGCCCTCAGCCTGATCGGCGGACCGGCCGTGGCGCCTGTGGCCCTGGGCATGCTGGCGGTCAGCAGCCTGTCCACCTTCCGCAAGGCCCGCCAAACGCTGTTGGATGAGCGCCGGCTGACGGTGGATACCCTTGACGCCACAGCCATCACGTTGCTGGCGCTCACCGGCGTCGTCTGGCAGGCGGCCCTGCTCAACATCCTGCTCTCCAGCGGCGAGTGGATCCGCGCCAGCACGCAGGAGCGGGCGCGCAGGGCTCTCAGCGACGTGCTGGACTACATGGCCGACCTGGCCTGGGTCGAGCGAGAGGGTCAGATCATCTCGATCCCGGCCCAGGATGTGACGGTGGGCGAGACGGTCTTCGTCTTCCCCGCCGAGCGCATCCCGGTGGATGGCGTTGTGCTGAGCGGCCGGGCCCTGGTGGATCAGCGCGCCCTGACCGGCGAGTCGATGCCGGTCGAGAAGACAGTCCACGACGATGTCTTTGCGGCTACGGTGATCAGCGAGGGCGAATTGCGCCTGCGGGCGACGCGCGTCGGCTCCGACACCCAGGTCGCGCAGATCGTACACATGGTCGAGAGTGCGCCGGTGTTCGATACCCGCGCCCAGGACTACGCCGAGCGCTGGGCCAACAAGCTGGTGCCCTTCAGCTTCGCCGGCGCGGCCGTCATGGCCCTGATGGGCAACTTCACCCAGGCCATTGCCCTGTTGGTGATCGACTACGCGGCCGGCTTCCGGGTATCCGCGCCCACCGCCATCATGAGCACCATCACCAAGGCCGCGCGCCAGGGCATCCTGATCCGCGGCGGCCGCCATGTGGAGCAACTGGCTGAGATCGATGCGCTGGTCTTCGACAAGACCGGCACGCTGACCGTCGGCTGCCCCGATGTGGTCCAGGCCGTACTCCTCAGCCCGGAGTACAGCCTGGACGAGGTGATGGCGCTGGCTGCCGCGGCCGAGAGCTTCCTGACCCACCCGGTGGCCGAGGCAGTGGTCAAGGCCGCCGAGCAGCGCGGCCTGACGGCGCCGGCGCGCAGCGACTTCGAGTATCAGATCGGCCACGGCGTGCTGGCCACGGTGGACGGCCGGCAGGTGCTGGTGGGCAGCCGGCGTTTCCTGGAGGCGCAGGGCATTCCGTTCGACGCGGCCGCCGAGCAGAGCCTGTGCGCCATCGAGGCGGACGCGGCCTCGCCGCTGTGCATCGGCGTCGCAGGCCGGCTGGCCGGCCTGCTGGGTCTGGCCGATCCCATCCGGCCCGAGGCCGCCTGGGTGGTCAAGACGCTGCGCCAGCAGGGCATTCAGGAGATCGTCATGCTCACCGGCGACCGCGCGCCTGTGGCCGCGGCCGTGGCGGCGCGGGTTGGCATCGATCGCTACGTAGCCGAGGTCTTCCCCGGCGACAAGCTGGCCGCGGTGCAGGAGCTGCAAGCGCGCGGCTACAAGGTGGCGGTCGTGGGCGATGGCATCAACGACTCGCCGGCCCTCAAGCAGGCCGACGTGGGCATCGCGGTCAACGGCGGCACCGCGCTGGCCCAGGAGACCGCCGACGTGGTCATTTTGCAGGGCGATCTGGAGAAACTGGTGGACGCGCTGATCATCGCCCGCGAGGGGGTGGGCATCATCCGGCAGAACTGGAACATCATCCGGACGGCCAACACCGTCGGCATGGGACTGGCCTTTCTCGGCATGCTCAACCCGGTGGGCGCGTCGCTGCTCAGCGACGGCGCGTCGCTGAGCGCCGGCGCCAATTCGCTGCGCCCCGTGATGGCCGGGCGCGGGAGGCAGGCATGACGGCCGAATCGCCTGCTGCGGCTCCGGCCAGCGGCGCTGGTCTGCTGGACCTGGTTAGCCCCAGCCCCGACGGCCAGATCTACCAGTCGGCCGTTCGCTTCACACGCCTCTACGCGATGTTTTCACCCACCATGGTGGCGCTGCTGATGGCCAAGAAGACCCGCCTGGGCCGCTACATCCCCCTCCCCGATGCGCTGCCCGATGGATTTCGCTGGCGCGATCTGACCAGCCTCGGCGGCAACGGCGGCCAGGAGAACGGCGACGGCCAGGCGACCAACGGCGCGGGCCCGCACGGAGAGAACGGAACGAACGCCCCGCTCCACACGACGCCGGCGGCCAGCGTCAACGGTGCGCACGCCCAGGCCGTCGCCGTGATCCCGGCTGTCGCCGCGCCGGGCGTCAACGGCGCGGGGCCGGCCAAAGCCGAAGCTGACGCAGCCCGCGCGCGGCCGCTGGAATACGAGGTGGCGCATCATGTGCCCGGCCGGCTGCGCCTCAGCATGCCGCGGCTGGCCCACGACGCCAGGTTTGCCCAACGGCTGGAGGAGGCGGTGATGGCGCTGCCCGACGTCAGCCGCGTCCGGGTCAGTTCGTCGTCCCGCTCGCTGGTGGTGGAGTATCGCCACCGGTCGATGAGCGCCCGGCGCCGGGCCGCGCTGCTGCCTGAGGTGATCGGGTGCATCCGCACAGCCGCCGGGGTCGACGCGGTTCAGAGCGCGCTTGCCAAGACCGCGTCCGAGCCGCCGCACGTGGATGTGACCGCGCGCATGGCCTTGCCGGCATTGAGCCTGGGCCTCAGCGCGGGCATGTTGGCCGGGCTGGCTGTGCCGCCGGCGTTGCTGGGCGGGCTGGTGCTGCTCTCCGCCCGGCCCATTCTTGCCCGGGCCATCGAGGGCTTGCGCACGGAGAAACGCCTGACCGTGGAGACGCTGGACATGACCACCATCGCCCTGATGGTGTCGCAAGGCGCCTTCCTGGCGCCGTCCATCATCGTCGGCATCATCGAGGGCGGGCAGGCCGCGCGCGATTGGACGGCCCGGCGTCGCCCGCGCATGACGCTGGCGCAGATCCTGCCGCCGGAGCAGCGGGTGCAGGTGATCGACGCCGACGGGCCAGAACGCCGCCGCTGGGAGGAGATCGAGCCGGGCGACGAGTTGCTGCTGTTCGAAGGCGACCTGATCCCGGCCGACGGCCTGGTGTTGGAAGGCGCAGCGCTTCTCGATCAAAGCCGGCTGACCGGCGACCCGCAGCCGGCGGCCGTCCAGGTGGGCGGCGAGGTTCGGGCCGGCGGCGTGGTGGTGGAGGGCCGCCTGCGCGTGCTGGCCCAGCAGATCGGCCACGACAGCGCGGCGGGCCAGGCCGTCGCGCTGATCCAGGCCGGGCCGCCGCGCGACACCAGGGTCAGCAACTATCCCCGCAAGGTCGGCAACTGGGCGGTGGTACCCACGCTGCTGATCGGCGGCGCGGTCTATGCCGCCTCGGGCAGCCTGGTGCGCGCCACCGGCATCGTCAACCTGGACCTGGGCACAGGCATGCGCGTCGCGTCGCCGGCCGCCATCTTCGTGACACAGCGCCGCGCCGCCAGGATGGGCATCGAGTTCCGCAGCGGCGCGGCGATCGAGATGCTGGCCTGGGCAGAGGTGATGGCTTTCAGCCGGCCCGGCGCGCTGGCCGAGGGCCGCGCCGTGATCGACCGCCTGCGCGAACTGGCCTGCGAGACGCAGTTGCTCAGCGGCGACGGCGAGGACGCGGCGTCACGGGCGGCCGCCCAAGTGGGCATCGAGCCGGCGGCCGCGCGGTTCGGGCTGTCATCGCAGGAAAGGCTGGAGGCGGTGCAGGCGATCCAGGCCGATGGCCGGCGGGTGGCCTTCGTCGGCCACGGCGTCGACGATGTGGCCGCCATGCGCCAGGCCGATGTGTCGATTGCGCTGGCCAGCGCCGGCGACCTGGCCCGCGAGACCGCCGACATCGTGCTGTGCAACGACGATCTGGCCGATCTGCCCCGGGCGACGGCGCTGGCCCGCCACACGTTGCGGCTGCTGCACCAGGACATGGGGATGGTGGCGGCCATCAACGTCGGCGCCATCGGCTACGGCGCCGCGGCGGCGCTCGGCCCGACCGCACCCATGTTGATCAACAACGGCGCCTGGGTGCTGGCTACGCTCAACAGCATGCGTCCGTTCAAAGATACAAAGTGAAAGGGATGTGTTCAAGATCGGTTGGATGTAAGCACCCGTTCGCTGGTCTCGATACGCTGGCGGTACAGCAGGACAGGATATGCGTCAGACCCGCTACTCGACCAACGCTCACTGGACTCCTTGCAAACCTCCTTCAACCCGGTCTTGAATGCACTCAAGTGAAAGTGATCCGCCCATGATGACCTTCAAACGATCCAACAAGGCGCAGGAGACGCGCACCGCCGTCAAGTCGGGACTCAGGTTCCTGAACCGCAAGTCTGCCCAGGGCGCCAACGGCAAGTCGAACGGCGCCAACGGCAAGGCGCCCATCGTGATCCCCTCGGTCGACGGCTCGATCGGTGTGATCGGCGTGACCGCCACCGACGGCGAGACGCAGATCCACTTTCAGGTCAAGCATTGGGTCAAGGGCCGTCTGCGCCTGGTGATCCCGCGGCTGGCCACTGACCCGGAGTACGGCGAGCGCCTACAGTATCGCATCATGGCGACCAGCGAGGCCTTCACGGTGCGCATCAACCCCAAGGCGCAGTCGCTGGTGGTGATCTACGACCCGACGCAGCACGACCCGCCGACGGTGCTGGAACAGGTCGTCATCAGCATCAAGGACGCAGCCGCGCCGGCCGTCATGCTGGAAAAGGCGCCCGTGCAGGTCGATGAGAGCGAGTTCAGGATCGACTACAAGCGCCGCTTGGGCCTGCCGGCGCTGGCCCTGGTGTTGGGTGCGGGCACGCTGACCGGCGTGATCTTCCCGCCGCTGCTGGTCGGCGGCGTGATGATCGCGGCGGCCATCCCCTCGTACAAGCGCGCCTGGGAAGGGATCCGCCACGAGCGCAAGCTGAATGTCGACTTCCTGGACTCGACCGCGATCACTCTGTTGACGGCCACAGGATCCTTCTTCCCGCCGGCCCTGATGATCGGTCTGATCGAGTCGGGCGAGATCATTCGCGACCTGACGGCGCGGCGCACTGCACGGGCCAACCTCGACCTGCTGGACGCATTGGGCAGCACGGCGCGCATCGAGCGCGATGGCGTCGAGGTCGAGGTGCCGCTGCAAGAGGTCGAGGTGGGCGACGTTGTGGTGGTCTACCCCGGCGACCAGATCCCGGTGGACGGTGTGGTGCTCAGCGGTGTGGGCCTGGTGGACCAGCAAAAGCTGACCGGCGAGTCGATCCCGATTCTGCGCGAGGAGGGCCAGGACGTGCTGGCCGCCACGCTGGTGATGGACGGCGCCCTGCGCATCGAAACCCGGCGCACGGGCGACAACACCCGCGCCGGCGTGGTGGTCGGTCTGATGAAGGCTGCTCCCATCCACGACACCCGCATGGAGGACTACGCCCGCAAGGTGGGCGACAAGGTGGTCATTCCAACCCTGGCGCTGGGCGCAGCCGTGTTCGCAACCACCGGCATGCTCCACCGCGGCGTTTCGGTGATCACCATGGACATCGGCACGGGCGTGCGCGTTTCGGTGCCCACGGCCATCCTGTCGACGCTGACCTACGCGGCCCGCCAGGGCGTCCTGATCCGCAGCGGCCGGGCAATCGAGCAACTGGCCATGGTGGACACTATCGTCTTCGACAAGACCGGCACATTGACCCAGGGCAACGCCGGTGTGGTGGGCATCTACACCACGCGCGCCGAGCTGGATGGCGACACAATCCTGCAACTGGCTGCCACGGCCGAGCAGGGCCTGACCCACCCGGTGGCCGAGGCGATCACCCGCCATGCCCGCCAGCGTTCATTGCCGCTCAAGGAGTGCGAGGAGTGGGAGTTCCGCGTCGGCCAGGGCGTGGCCGCGATGATCGACGGCCGCCAGGTCTATGTGGGCAGCCACCGCATGATGGGGATTCTCGGCTTCGACACTGACCCGCTGCTGGCGGCTCATCCTGAGATCGAGGCCATGGCCGCCTCGCAGGTCTTCGTGGCCGACGATCAGGGGGTGTTGGGCGTGATCCTCTATCGCGACCCGCCGCGGCATGAAAGCGCCGAGGTGATCCGCCAGTTGGTGGAGAGGGGCATCACCCCGTACATGCTCAGCGGCGACATGAAGAAGGTGGCCGATGCGGTGGCAGCCGAGCTGGGCATCGCGCCGGAGCACGTCTACGCCGAGGCCTTCCCGGAGCGCAAGGTCGAGGTGGTCAAGGCGCTGGAGGACAGCGGCAAGAAGGTGGTCTTCGTCGGCGACGGCATCAACGACTCGGCGGCGCTGGCCCATGCTGCGGTATCGGTCTCCTTCGCCGGCGCCACCGACATGGCCCGCGAGACGGCCGAAGTGGTGCTGATGGACAACAACCTGACGTCGCTGATCACGGCCATCGACGCGGCCAAGCGGGCCATGCGCACCGTGCGCGAGAACGTCGGCATCGTGGTGGTCCCCAACGTGGCCGGCATGGCGGCGGCCGCGCTGGTGGGCATCAGCCCGGCCATCGCGGTGGTGCTCAACAATGGCGCAGCCATCGTGGCCGAGATGAACGGCTTTCGCCCGCTGCTCGGCCCGGCCGGTCTGCGGGCCAGGCTGCCGTGGCGGCAGAAGCCGGCGGCGCTGCTGCCGGCCGCGTCGTTGGGCGGCGCGGCAGAGGCCGGCGGCGCGGCAGAGGCCGGCGAATGGAATTCGCCGGCTGATAGTGCGAAGGCCCCTCAGGGCCTGGCGGATGGACGCAATGGGTTTCATGGCCGCGAGGCCGGCGGCGCGGCAGAGGCCGGCGAATTCCATTCGCCGGTTGATGGTGCGAAGGCCCCTCAGGGCCTGGCGGATGGATCCCGCGCCGGTTAGCGCCGCCTGATTGGTTGGGCCAGAGGTCAGGGCCCCTGGCGAGTGAGAGTATCCATGCCTGTAACACCCTTCGCCGAATTCGTGGCCGAACAGGCCATCGCCATCGCCTTGGGCGCGGCCGCGGTCGTGGCCGCGCCCAAGGCGGGGCCGAAGTTGGCGGAAATGGGCGCCGATGTTGGCGCCAGGGCGAAATCTATGGTCAATACAACGAAGTCAAGCGAGGCCGCGGCCGAAGCCGCCGCGCCCGCCGGAGAAACCGACCCCGCGTCGACCGGCGCGGCGACCGCGGCTGGCCCCAGCCTGGTTGAGAAACTGGCTGACGGCGCACGAAAACTGGGCCAACAGTGGAGCGCCTTGTTTGCCGAGATTGCCGCTGAGAACCCGGCCAGCGAGGTCGCACCCCCCAGCCTGGCCAGCGTCCTGGCTGGCGTCGGCATGAGCGATGTCGTGTCGCAGGCGCCGGGCCGGGTGCGCCTGCGGCTGCGGATGCTGGTCGGCCAGCCGCAGTTGGCCGTGCAACTGGGCGAGTCGTTGGCTGCGATCGAAGGCATCCGACAGGTGCAGCCCAACCCAACGACCGGCAGCGTGCTCATCACCTTCGACGATCGCCGGTATCCCACGCCCGAGGCGCTGTTGAAAGCCATTGCGACGCCATGAGTAAACCATTGTTTCCACCCAAAGCACAACGAACGGTTGATGGGGCCGCGCCGGACGCCAAAAGCCCCGCTAAAGACCCGGCGAAGTGCAGCTTCAACTTCAAGGTTCCCGATGACCCGGTGGCCATCATCGACATGGTACGGCCGATGATCGTGGACGGCGGCGGCGGCGTGTCCGGCGCCAGCAACAACATCACGTTCTCGATCCCCACCACGGTTGGCCGCTTCGAAGGCGTGTGTACCGTGGTGGAGGCGACGCTGGTCAACATCTCGGTGCTCGAAAAGCCGGAGATCGTCTCTTGCAAGGTGATCCGCGACCAGTTGACCAAGTACATCACCCAGGCAGTCGTCATGTATCGCGACCAGACCAGGGCCGCGCAGGCAGCAAACGGAGAAACAGTCGATGGATGAGACAAGAGAATCCACTGCGGCGCTGGCGGATGCGGCCCCCGCGTCGACGGCCCAGGACGCCGTCCACACGGTTGGCGTGACCAAGAGCAAGACGCACGGACGCATTCGCATGAGCCTGGACCAAGATCACCGCTCGCCGGAGGAGATGGCGCGGCTCAAAGCGCAACTGGAGCAGGACCCGCATGTCGGCGAGGTCGAGATCAACCAGCGCACGGGCAGCGTCACGGTGAAGCATCACCCAGGACACGACGGCCACGACATCCTGCACCGGGCGCTCAAAGAGGTGGAACTGATCTCCGAGGTAGCGCTGGAGATCGAGCCGGGAGAAGAGGAAGGCGAAGGCGAAGGCGGGAGCGGTCAGGCCAGGCTGGACCAGCAGATCGCCGATGTGATGGTCAGGTTCGACGAGGCTCTCTATCGGCGCACCGGCGGCCTGATTCATGCGCGGGGTCGCGTGCTTCCCCTGAGCATTGCCGGCTTAGGCGTGGCGCAGATCCTCGCCTACGGCATTACCCTGGAAATGTTGCCAGGACCGGTCCTGCTGTGGATTGCCTTCGACATCCACCGCCGGTTCACCAGGGAACATCCCTACAGCACGACGGCCGCTAAGGATGCCGAACCCGACGCCGCGGCCTAGGTCGCGACCGAGACGCCGGCCGAGCCAAACCGCGCGGCCGCGGCAGCCTGACCGCGTGACGCGCCGTGCGGGCAGTGCTGCTCCGCCTGCGGGTGTGAGCCGTGGATTGAGTAGGCCGCCGTATCGAAATCCGTGCGCGCACCCGCCGGTTGAACAGGTATGTGCTATCAGCAAGGCCCGGCCCTGCACAGCCAGGGCTGAGGCATCAAGAAAACCATTGGAAGGCTATGGAGGCTAAGATGACCGCAGTAGAAGAGACCGTAGTCATGGATTCGTCCGGTTCAGCGGCCGCAACTTTCAGCCCGCTGGACGCAACCAAGCCGCTGGTAGACGCCACGCACACCGTCTACGAGAAGGTGGCCGGCAGCGTCGAGTGGTACTTCGAGCATTGGGTCGATCTGTTCGAAGAAATCAAGGCCGAACAGGCAGTTCGCCTGCCCGGGCTGGACCTCGCCAACGTCATGGTCGCGTTGGGCGACGCCGCGGTGGCCTCGGACATCCCCGGCCGCGCGCGTCTGCGCCTGCCCGTGCTCAGAAAGCGTTCAGACCTGTGCGCGCAGGTCGCAGAGGCCGTCAAGGCGACCCCCGGCGTCGACGCGGTCCATGTCAGCGCGATCACCGGCAGCATCCTGGTGTTCTACGACGGGGAAGAGCACCGGTCGCTGGACGCACTGCTGCACGCGATCGGCGCCTAGCTCGCAGCGCCCTTCCTCTCGCCGCGTACCCGGCCCCGCCGCCAAGGCTTCCGATTCCGAATGAGGTCGTCGTGTCCAAAACGCCCAAGATCATCGACGGCGTCGCTGTCGTTCTGGCGTCCACCACCAAGCCGGTGCAGCCTGTCTCTGTCGGACGGCGTCGCACACTGGTGACCGTGTTGAGCCGGACCATGCAGCAGATCGACCGCGCCTCGGAGAGCGCAGCCGGCGTCAAGCTGGCCTTGCGCCAGCTCCGCCAGGCTGTCGACCCGCGCGAGGTGGCGGGCGGCTTCGTGGGCCTGACGGCCGGCGAGGTGATCGGCGGCGCAGTGGGCGGCGCGGCCGGCGGGGTTCTGGGCGGACCGCCCGGCGCAGTGGTCGGGGCTGAGGTCGGCGCGTTCACAGTCGGCATGTTGGGGCTGAAGCTTGGCATGGATGCAGTGCAGGATCTCAAGGATGCCAACGCTGCCCAACCGCCGGCCGATCCCGTGCAGCCGGCCGATTCGGCTGAACAGACCATGGGCGCGAAGTTAAGCCGCAACCTGTCTGGTCGCACCGGCGAGATCGTGGGCCTGACATCGGGCGCTACCATCGGCCTGACGGTGGCCGGGCCAGCAGGCGGGCTGATCGGCGCCGTGGTTGGCGAGACGGTGGGCGGCCGCATCACCCAGGGTCTGGCCCAGCCGGCCAGCGCCGAGGATGCCGCGCCGCCGCGCCCCGACGATAAGCCGACTGCGACGCAATGGCTCGACCGCGTCGGCAAGAACACCGCCGGCGAAGCGGCCACCGTGCTGGTGGCCGGCAGCGTCGGATCGATGTTCGGACTGAGCGGCTTGAAGGTCGGCCAGCGCATCGGCCGCGTGGTGAGCAAGCGCATCGAGTGGGACCAATTGGGCAGCCGGCCCGCTGAAGAGCAGCCGAATGAAAGCCGCGGCGCGTTGGCTGCGACGTGCGCGCCCCCGCTGGAAAGCACAAAGACGCCATGAAACGCACACCGCCTACCCTGGGCGATCGTCTCCTCTATGCCGCCTCGCTGCCCGAAAGGCTGCCCAGGGCTTTGGCAGCAGGCATGGGCGGCGTGGTGTACGAGGGCACGGTGCTGCTGCTGCCCGAATGGGCGCGGCGTTCGCAGCTCTACCAGGCGCTGCTGGGCCGCTGGCTGCGCATCGCCATCGAGTGGGTGGGCGGCGTCGAGGACGAGGTGTTGGCGACCGATCCTGTGAACGCCGGCCGGCTGACCCTGCGCAAAGCCACCGGCAACGTGATCGAGTTCAGCAGCATCTTCGCCGTCGGTTTCTCCCCGCTGTGGATGCTGGCCGCGGCCTCCGACCTGGTGGACGGCGCCCAGGTCTATCTGGACATCCTGGTGGCTGAGTTCCAGCGTCTGGGCCTGACGCCGCCCGACCAGCAGTTCACCTCGGTGGACGCACTGCTTCAGTCGCTGGGCGGCGTCAGCAATGTGCTGGCCAAGGCCATCGACATTCCCCCGCTGGCGCGCGATGAACTGGCAGTGAGCATCCTGGAGATGGACGAAAGCTGGCAGGCGCTGCGGGCCAGCGCGTCCGGCCTTCCCAGCGCTGAGGGGCTGAGCGCCATCGGCCAGCAGATGCAGGAGACGGCCGAGCGCGAACAGATTCCGCTCTGGCTGGTTTCGTCGCTGCTGGGCCTGGGCGCAGTGCAGGCAGGCGTCAAGTTGGGCCAGGTCCACATCTTCGACTACTACCGCCAAGCGCTTGGCGAGATTGCGGACAACGGCGTGGGCAGCTACGCCCAACGCATCCGCGAGTCGTACTTCAAAGTCGCCGCCGGTCATCTCGACCCCAGCACGACCAGCTACACCGAGTATGCGCTGCGGCGCTGGCTGCGGCCGCGCGCCCGACGCACGAACGGCTCGACGCAACACCGCCAGCGCGCCAACCCATCCCGCTAAGACCGACGGAGGCCAGACCCATGCCCAACGCCGCACTACGCCGCCTGTTACAGGGCAACGCCCGTTTCGTGGCCGAGAACTCGGAATCCGACGAGACGACACAGCGCCGCATCGCGGCGGCGAGAGCGCAAACGCCGTTTGCTACCATCTTCGGCTGCGTCGATTCTCGGGTATCGCCCGAGTTGATTTTCGACCAGGGGATTGGCGACCTGTTTGTGATCCGAACGGCGGGCCAGGTGCTCGACCGGGCTGTGCTGGGCAGCCTGGAGTTCGGCGTGGCCGAGTTGAACATCCCGCTGTTGATGGTGCTGGGTCACACGGGGTGCGGCGCGATGAAGGCAGCCATACAGGCGCTGGATCAGCATGGCGAAGCGCCGGCCGAGATCGAATATCTGGTGGAAGCGCTGGCTCCGGCGGTGGAACAGGCCAGACGGTTGGGCGGCGACCTGTGGTCTCAGACAGTGCGCGCCCAGATCGGTCTGGCGGTGGATCAACTCCACCGGACGCCCCTGCTGGCCAACGCCGTCGCCACAGGATCGCTCAAAATTGTCGGCGCCTGCTACGATCTCGAAACCGGCCAGGTGCAGATGATCGTGCCATGAACCGCCGCGCAGAGGCCGCGCCAGCAGCAACGAAGGGCTTCTTTCGCCAACAATTGCAAATATGGCGGCTGTCAAATTGGAGTCGAGCCTTCAGGCGGGTTGGCACGCTCAACTCGCATCGTCCAGACCCGGCTAAAGCCTCGACTCCGCGCCATATTTGAAATCGCTGTTCTTTCGCTCTATCCCTTCCATGACTCGCAGAGGTGATCATGTCCAACGCGTTGGTCGTCAGCTTCCTTGCCCAGGCGCCCTTGATTCTGGGCAGCTTGCTGGCCTACTGGTTCAAGATTCCGACGAAGTGGGTCGGCTGGCTCGGCGGCTATGGCGCCGGCGCGCTGTTCAGCGCCATCGCCTTCGACCTCATTCCTGATGCCGATACCCTACGACCAGAGTGGGTGGCGCTGTTCCTGATGATTGGGGCGGGGGTGTTCGCTGGCCTTGATCATCTGGTCGAAAAGAACTTTGGCGAACGGGCCGGCGCGCTGGGCATCGTGCTGGGATCGATCATCGACGGCGTGCCGGAGTGCATCATCTTCGGCATTCAGCTTGCCGCTGGCGTGGCCATCAGCCAGGCATTTCTGGCAGCCGTGATGGTGTCCAATATCCCACAGTCCATTGCGCCGTCGGCAGATCTCGCCAAACAGGGCGATCCTATGCGCAAGACCGGGTTGATGTGGCTGGCGGTCGTGCTCATCTGTGCCGTGGCGGGTGGATTGGCTTTTGCCTTTGGACTCCGGGTGGCCGGCGCCACGGGCGCGATCGTATCCGCCTTTGCCGCGGGCGGACTGATCTGCATGTTGACCACCTCATTGATCCCCTTCTCGTTCGAGCGCGGCGGCTTGATCACCGGCATCTTTGCGGTTGCCGGCTTTGTCATGTCGTTTTTGCAGCAGCAAGCGGCCTGAAACAAGCCCGCTCTTCAGGCGCAGTTCAGGATCGCAACAGCCCAAGGTCGGCGGCCATCGCCACCGCCTGCTGCCGGTTGTTGACCTGGAGCTTCTGGTAGATATTGGCCGTATGGCGCTTGACGGTGCGGTCGGAGATGACCAACTGCTGGGCGATCTCCTTGGCGCTCAACCGCTGGGCCAGCAACGCCAGAATCTCCTGCTCGCGGTAGGTCAGCGGCTCGATCAGGGCAGGGGGGGCGGCGAGGGACGAACGGGGAGAGAAGATGGGGAGGGAAATGCCTGCAAGAGTTCGGCCGCCCAGGCTGCCGCGGGGTCCTGTCGAACCAGCAGGCTCAGCAGCCGGGCCATGGGCGCGCCCAGATCGACGAAAACGCGCACCAGACCGCCCGGCTGCGCCAGGGCGACGGCCGTTTGCAGATGGGCCAGCGCCGCTTCCTGGCGTCCCAGCGTGTCCTCCAACAGCGCGTACAGCGCCAACACCTCGATCTGAAAGCGCGTGTTGGCAGTCTCTTCGACGTGGCTCTGCAACCGGGCCAGCAGCGCGGTCGCCTTCTCCAGGCTGGCGGGAGACTTGTCGCTCAACAACACCTTGGCCAGTGCAATGGCGGCCATGTGGAAGGCAGTCATAGGGGTCAGAGGCGCGTTCAGATCGACCGTCGCCGCCCAACGCAGGGCCGCGGTCTGGCATCCCTGGCTCAGCGCCAGCCAGGCCTGGAAAGCCTGGGCGTCCATCTGCACACGGAGGTTGTTGATCTCCATGCCATAGGCCAGCACCGACTCGATCAGCGTCCGGGCAGCCTCGCCGGCGCCCTGGGCCTGCCAGACCGCGGCCAAACCGTAGGCGCTCTCGGAAAAAGGCAGGCTGTGCGCGATGTAGCGTTGTTCGACCACGACCGTGAAATCGCGCTCGGCCGCGGCCAGGTCGTTGCGCTGATAGGCAGCGCAGCCGCGGTAGTAGTGCGCCCACCAGACGCTTTCCGACAGACGGCGTTCGTGGGCGAGATTCAGAAAATGCGTCGCGGTCAGGCTCAGGCTGGCCAGGTCGGTGGTCATCCAGTACATGATGCACTGGCCGATCAGCACGCGCGAGGGGAATGCGTTGAGGTGATACCGGTCCTCTTGCAAAGCGGCTTGTAAGATCATGCGCGCGCCGGCCATGTCTCCCTGCACCTGCCGCCCGCCCGCGCAGTATAGCCAGGCCATCCCGCGCATGCTGGAACAGGCCATAGGCAGGGTCGCCAGGGCCCGGTCGGCATAGGCGGCGCTAGCCTCTCCCTCCAACCGGTAGTAGCACACCAGGCTGCGCAACACATCGACCTCGGCGCGCAGGACGGCCGCGTCGGCCTGCGCCGCGCCGGCGTCGATGCTGGCGTCGATGCGCTCCAGCAGCGGGGCGATATCCTGGAAACGCCACTGCCGCTGCAAGATCCACGCCTCCAGCAGCATCAGCTCGGGGTGCTTGTCGACGAGCCGATGCGGCATCAGACGCAGCCATCGCTCGAGATAGTGCCAATGCTCCCGGTTCATGGCCTCATGCCGGCGCGCCTCGACGATCTGCACGGCGTCCGTCTCATCTCCACCTGCCAGCGCATGCATGATAGCCTCTTCGACCAGCCCCTGGCTGGCAAACCAGGCGCTGGCGCGGCGGTGCAGTTCAGCGATCTGTGGGCCGCTCAACTGCCGGTGCAGCCGGCTCTGCATGAGGCGCTGGAGCAGGTGATGATAGCGATACCACTGATCGTCCAACGCGATGATAAACAGGTTGGCGTGCTCCAACCACTCCAGATGGGCCCGCCCATCGCACACCGGATCACCCACGCCGGTCACCGCCTCCACCAGGGGGCCGCACAGGCGGTCGAGGATGGCAGTCTTGAGCAAGAAATCCTGCAGCCCAGCCGGCAACAGGGCCAGCACTTCGTTCACCAGATAATCCATGGCATGGCGGTCGCCGACCTGGACGCCGGCGAGCAGATCGTCCGGGTTTGGGGCATGCCGCGCGTAGATGCTGGCCAGGTGCAGCGCAGTGATCCACCCCTCGGTTCTCTGCGCCAGGGCCGCGCTGGTCTCGTCTGACGGCGCAACGCCCAGCGTCTGATGCAGGTACAGGGCGATTTCCCCCTCATCGAAGCGCAGGTGCTGATAGCGAATCTCCAGAAGCTGGCCGCGGGCGCGCCATGCCGGCAGCGGCAGGGCCGGGTCGCTGCGGCTGGTGAGGATCAGGCGCAGCGCCGGCGAGGGGTGGCGCAACAGCGCGATCAGCAGCTCGTCGACGGCCGGGCTGTGCAGCAGGTGATAGTCGTCCAGCACCAGAACGAGGCGTTGACCCGCTGCCAGCGCCGGCTCGTCGCGCAGGCTGTCGATCTCGTTGCTCAGCGTTGCGGCCAGCACATGCTGCGGCGGCAGCACCGCCGCCTGAAGCATGGCCACCATGCCGGAACAGGCGTCGGGAAAGACCGTCCGAATGGCGGCCACGAAGTAGCTGAGGAAGACGTCCAGGTCGTGATCGCTCTCGTCCAGCGAAAGCCAGGCGTTGGGACAGCGGCAGGTGGCAAGCCAGTCGCTCAGCAGCGTGGTCTTGCCCGATCCGGCCGGGGCTGCGATCAGGGTCAGGGGCAGGTTGCTGCCCGAATCCAGCAGCTCGATCAGCCGCGGGCGACGGAGGATTTCCCGACCTGGCAACGGACGGTGGAGTTTGGTTTTGATGAGGCGAAAGGCGGCGTGCATACGGCAAACCCTAACAAATCGAGGCCAACATGATGTCAGTCAAAGGCAGTTCATTATAGGGCACATCCGTTATGTTGGCAAGGATGACGCCAAAGCGCCAGCGACGCTGATCCCGGCGCTGAGTCGGGGCTTTGGTCGGGTATGGTCGTTGGGAAGCGAACGCGCCGAGGCGCTCCCGTTGGGAGCGCCTCGGAGTGTTGTTCTGAAAACGGTTGGTTGGACCGGTCTGTGCATAACGCCAGCGTCAGTCGCGCTGGCTGATCAGTTGCACCCACCGTCCTTGCGCGCGCCAGTTCTGTGAACCGGTGCGCGCCGACCTAGGCTGACCGACCGCGCAGGGACTGGAAGATCATCACGACGCCGCCGATCAGGGCGAAGAGCGCGGCGGCCCAGATCAGGGAAAGCCCGGCGCCGGGCATGCTGTAGTTGGCCACCAGGATGCCGCCGAAGATGATGGCCAGCACGCCCAGGATGCCGGCCGCCCAGCCGCCGCCGCGAAAGGCCATGATCAGCATGACGATGCCCTGCAAGAGGCCCCAGATGCCCAGCACCAGCACCATGATGCGCGGCAGGGCCAGGCCCGAGGCGATGGGATACATCAGGATGTAGGCGCCGGCCACGATGCTGATGATGCCCATGAACAGCTTCCAGCCCCAGGCCGTGCGGTCGGTGAAGAGGCCCACCAGGTCGAAGATGCCGGTCACCAGCCAATAAAGGCCCAGCAGGCTGATCAGCAAGAACCAGGTGTCTACCTTGGTCTTGGCCGGCGACCACAGCAGCACCGCGCCGATGATCACAGCGAAGATGCCGATGATCAGCGAGAGCCACCAGGGGCGTTGTTTGGTTTCCAGTGATGTTGCGGACATGATAACGAACTCCTTGCGTGATGAATGGGCGTTGCTCGCCGCCGGCCGCCGCCGTCTGGCTCAACAGTTATGGGTGCTGGTCGGCGCAGACGCCTTCCAACGAGGCCACACTGGCGCTGTCGATCCAGTTGGTCGGAGCAGGCACGTCATTGAGCATGAAGAAGACGATGCTGCCGTAGTCAGCCGCTACGCCGACTTCGTACGCGCCGGCCGGCACTTGACCGCTGGGCGCGCCGCCCAGCGTATTCGAAGTGTAGGCAGGCGCAGGCGCTGTCAACACGGCCTCGCACTCGCCCGCGTCGTAGACCGTGGTCTCCGGTACCTGATTGAAGACGTCAGGGTTGGGCGTCGGTGTGACCGGGCCGGCCGGCGGGTAGCAGGCTGCCAGAATCGGCAGCATCAGGGCGAAAAGCCATATCAGACGTATGGGTTTCAACAGAATATCCAGTAGATTGTGAGTGGCCTCGCGCGTCCGCTGGGCGCATGGGATCGGGCGCCCAGCGGACCGAGGCGCGGTTTGGATCAATATTGACCTGTGTAGCCAGGCACGCGCCGGCGTGCGGCCGCGCCCGACCACCAGGCGATGTCAGCCAACAGACCGAGGCCCAACCAAAGCCAATCGAAGCCGGTGACGCCGCCGGGGAAGACCAGCACGTACATCATGGTGGTCCATGGCACGAAGATGAAGCCCAGCAGCGGCATCAGAAAGCCCTGGAAAGCTGCATTCCAGCGTACCGGCTGGAGGAGCCACCAAACCAGGATGCCCGCACGCGGGCCGAGAAAGACCAAGACGGTGAACAAACAGCACATGAGGAACCTCCTTGCAACAAAGTGTCAGGCGTCGGGTGTCAAGTGTCAGGTATCTGACGCTACTACACCGGCTCAGCCCAGCGATTGTAGGTTTCGATAGTGTAGCTGCGGTTGACGCGCGTCTGGACGAAGATGCCGAAGATCGCCACGACGATGGCCGTGATCAGCAGCAGCGGTGACTGGCTGAGCGCCACCCGGATGGGGTTCTCCAGCAGGGCGGCATGCGGCGCAAAGAGGATCACGAAGGCGCCGAAGATCACCCCCGCGCCCAGCAAACTGGTGGCGATGATGATGACCCACTTCTGCAGGTTGAAGATGATGGTCGCAGCAGCCAGGGCGATGCCGGCCACGACGCCGATGACCCAAACCAGAAAGCCCATGTCCAGGCCGATAGCCAGCAGCAAGCCCGCGGCCAGGGTGTAGCCCAGTGCGCCGGCGATCAGTGCGACTGCCACCAGGTAGAAGAAATAGGAGAGCACGGCAAAAACCGCGCCGACGACAAAGCCCACCACCCAACTGGTCACCTCAGCCAGAAAGCCTGTGCCGAAAAGCATCTGCATCGATTGGGCGCCGAAAACCAGGCCGAAGAAGAAGCCCCAGATGGGCAGGAGGATCAGGAAGAAACGATAGCCGCCGAAACAAAGGACAAGCCCGAAGATGAAGGCGATCAGGCTGGCGCAGGCCATGGCGAAGAAGGAATCTGGGTTCATGATGGTCACTCCTTTCAGGAAATTGTTGAGCGAAGTTGAAAGAAGCCCTTCGGCCGCCGCAGGTTGCGAAAGATCGAAGGGCTTTGTGGATCGGCTAAAGGCCGAGCAGCTTGGCCTTTTGGGCGTTGAACTCTTCTTCGGTCAACAGCCCCTGCGCCTTAAGCGCACCCAGGCGCTCGAGCTGGGTGATCACGTCTTCCTGCGTGGCCGGCGCCTGGGCAGGCATGACCTCTGGCTGGGGCGGCGGCGCAGCGTAGACCACCTGTTGCTGGGGCGCGGGCGCGGTCGCGACCGCGGCGTTCTGATAGGCCGCCATGTTCTTCTCAGCCTGGCGGCGGTTGACGGCGTTGCGGGTGGCGGTGGCCGTGCCGACGACAGCGGCAGTGCGGGCCATTCCTCTGACTAGTCCTGGCATGGTAGCCTCCTGTTAAGCGTTAGTTGAGAGCGAAGCGTAAGCCTCGTCGACGACGACGGCCGGCACGCGGAACTGGAAGGCCAGCTCCACGCCCGAACTGTAGACAGCGTTGACCAGATCGATTGCCCAGCGGTGCTCGATGGCCAGGGCAACCACGGCCGAGCCAGGCACCATGCCCTCGAACAGCACGCCGGCGTCGTCGGAGTCGAACAGGCCGCGCGTCCCGGTCTCGACGAAGGCGAGCGCCAGCTTTTGATCGTCAGGCAGATCTTCGATGTCGACCCGCCAGCAATCGCCGGCGTCATCCCTGACCAACAGCATGGCGTCCAACACACGGATGACGCCGGTCTCGGCCGCGCGCTCCAACTCGGCGAGGATGCTGCCGTCGAAGGCCGGCGCGCCAGCTGCCAGAACAATCACATCCACAGGTCCAAACTTGAGCATAGTAGCATCTCTCCTAACGGGATGAGTGAGCCATCTCATCGATGGCAACGGCGACCATCAAGATCACAGCGTCGTCCTGGCCCGGCTCGATCTCGATGCCGTAGCTATCGCGCACGCGGAACCACTTCTTGGACACCTCGGCCACCTTGTCGCGGCCCTCGCCGATGGTGTATTCGTGGTCCAGGATATTGCCCTGCACGTCCAGGTCGGGGCCGTTCTTGATCTTGACGACCCAGCGCTCGCGGACAGGGGTGATCAGGGCCTTCTTGACCATGCCGACCTGATGGCCATTGGCGTCCTCGATCTCCATGCTGTCCTTGACGCGCAGCATGCGCTCCTGGATCTTGGCCACCTCGTGGCCGTTGCGGTCTTCCAGCACCAGTGTGCTGCGCACGCGCAGCGCCTTGCCGTCGACCTTGTAGACCCGCTCGCCGCGGTCGTTCTCGATCCAAAAGTCATCGCCGATGGCAAACATCTTTTGGCGCATCTGGTAATGGGTGCGGCCGCCGCCGGACCCTGCGCCCAGCCCACCGTCACGGCGTTCCTCACGCCGCTCCTGCCGGTCATCTCTGCGTAGCATAGTAGCAATTGCCTTTCTCAATCAACAGGTTTCAGATTTTGGCAGCGCCTTTGCAAAGCCCGAAAGAACTGTTCCGGGGCCTCTTTCATCTGCCTGATAAGCCGTTGGGCTGCCGTTCAGCAGCGCCAGCGGGTCGCCAATGTCTGTTCGTCACGCCTCCGCGGGCGCTTCGGCGGGAACCGGGACAGACTCCGCTGCCGGCGCTTCGGCGGCAGCTTCCGCCGGGGCTTCCTCGTGGCCTGAGAACGCCTCGCGCAGCTTGGCCTCGTCCTCCGCGCTCAGGTTGGTGCGCAGCAGGGTGGCCTTGTGCTGGGAGAGAGCTTCCAGGACTTTGTCCTCAGTCATGCTCTCGACCATCAGGAAGAGGGCCGAGTTGTTCGGTTCGATGGTGGCGCCGACTTCTTTGATGAAGTTGTCGTCGATGCCCACATCGCTGAGCTTGCCCGCGACCGCGCCGGTGATGGCGCCGATAGCCAGGCCCAACCAGGGCATGAAGAACAACAGACCGATCAGCATGCCCCAGAATGCGCCTCCCAGCGCGCCCGCGCCGACCAGATTGTTGAGCTGCTTGACCTTCGCCTTGCCGTCGGGCCTGCGCACGACGACGGCGGCGTCCGCCAGGCGGATCAACTGCTGCTTCTGCAGGCTCTGGATGGTGGCGACCATCGCATTGGCGCCATCGGGGGTATCGAACGCAAAGACCAATAGTTCGCTCATTTTAATACTCCTTTGGTGAGTTAATGTGTTATACGTTTAGAAGTTCTGTTTGTGGCACAGACTGCAAGTCAACGGCCAGGCAATCAACCGATAGCAGCGGCAGACGAATCAAACGTGAGACGCGTAACACATGGCATACAGTACCCTCGCCATGTCGTTGATTGGTTCCTGACAGCGGCTGTGGAGCTTCGGCGGGCAAATGGTCAGAGCCGTTGTGCCGAACAGCCATACCACCAGTTTACCACGGGCCTCAGCCGCTGAATAGCACCGAAAATATGTATAAAGGTTGCAGGGCGCGGCTGGCCAAGGCGACGGTCTTCTCACCGCCCAGAAGGTCAAAACAGGGAGATGCGCGCCGGAGCCAAAGGCAAGCCCACCGCCCAGCAACGCGGCTGGATCGGCGCGCTGACCAGCCACTGGCAGATGCACCATTCTTACACCTTTTTGGCCCTGCTGTTTTGCCCAGATATGTTGTATGCTACAAAGCATGGGCGCCCGGGCATTTGGCTCTGGCGTTCATGCTGTGACCAATCAAAACGCGCTCCGATTCCAGGGGCCGCCTGTTCAGTCAATTTTCAGGAGAATATTAGCATGGCAAGCAAATCGAAGAAGGTTTCAGTCAGCAAAGAGCAGTTGGCCGAAACGGCGCTGACAGCCGGCGTCGTCGGCGTGGAGACCGAAATAGCAGGCGTCGTCGCCATGGCCGAGGGCGTCGAGACCCTGCAACAGGCCGAGGCTGTCGGCATGATCGGCAAGGCGGCCCTGGCGGCCGGCGCCAGCGACCTGACACGCGCCGAAGATCTGGAGATCGCGGCTGACCGCATGGCCCGGCTGAGCGAGGTGGTTTCGGCCGCCGGCGCGGTGGACATTGCCCAAGGCGCTGAGATTCTGGCCGCGTCGGAGGATCTGGAAATCCAGAGCATTCTGGTCAGCGGGCTGAGCGAGGAAGACCTGCGGCTGGGCATGGAGATGGGCGCCATTGCCGGGCAGTTGGCCGTGGCTGCTGATGTGGTGGCCATGCTGGACATGCCGGTGCTGGCCGAGTTCCTGGCCAACCGGGGCGATGACCTGCGCGACCTGGCCGTCGATGCCATCATCAAGTTCGGCGCCACGCGCGCCATGTCCCAGACCATGGAAGGCCTCGGCTCTCGTATCGGCGCGATGGGCGCCGACGAGATGGTCGAAGGAATGGCGCGGCGCACTGTGGCCGAAGCCGCAGCCCAGCGCAGCGAGGAACTGGCGGCGGCCAGCCTCGGCTACGCTGTCTCCGGCATCGAGAACCTGGAGGTTGCCCAGGCCGCGGGCGCGGTGGCCCGCGAGCTGGCCGTCGAAGGGGTGGCCGAGGTCGCAGCCGGCTCGCTGGAGCTGGGCGCCGGCGCAACCCTGGAAGCGGTTGGCGAGCGGCTGGCTGAAAAAGCCATGTAGGCGCGGCTTGGGGCGCCTTTGTTCTTGCGATTCGCATGGGGCGTTCCAGACATGGAGCGCCCCATCTTTATTTAGGAAACAACACCATGGCAACCATCCCCCCATTCGTGAGTGAAGGCGCGCGTGCCGGTCAGGCCGCGGAGATGAAGATCCATAAGCTCATGTGGCTGACCGTCGGCAATGGCAAGCTGCTGGAACTGACAGACTACGCGGTCGACATCGACGGGCAGATCGACATCGTTATCTACAAGGGCAACCTGCACATCCGCATTGATCTGTTGGACCAGGATTCCGCCACCCAGTCCGGCCCCTGCCGCCTGCAATTGAACAGCTATGTGGACGAAAACGCGTCCTATGAAGTGAAGAACGACTCGCTGGCCGTGTCAGCCACCATCAAACAAAAAAGCGCCACGGTTGAGCTCACGCGTGACGATCACGGCAAGAAGACCAAATGCGTGATGACCGGCTTTCTGGACATCACCTGTTGGCTGGAGGCCAAGGAAGGCTAGGGCGATTCGGCGGCCCAAAACAGCAGCGGCGTCAAGGAAGAACCGGATGCTGGGTGCCGTCGCCGCCGTAGCCCGCCACCAGATCCGCGCCCGCAGCGATGGCCGCACGCGCCTGCTCGGTGGCGTCGCCGTACTTGTGCGTCACCGTGGCGTCCCAGCGCACGCCGTGTTTCGTGCACACGTCGTTGATGATGTTCAGCATCGGCTGGTTCTTGCCCGACGCCGGGTTGATGATCACATGGATGAAGGGATAGGGTGGGGTCATTTGGCTTCTTCAAGGCAACGGCCACCAAATCGTCGATCTGGTGGCCGTTGCAGTTTGACGCCCTGTGCTGCCGAAATGCCAGCACAGGGGCTGAAAACCAGCTACTTCTGGCCGAAAGCCTGACGCACGCCGGGCAGCATGATGTAGATCAGGATCACGGCGTTGATCAGGAAGCTGATGCTGACATCAGACCATTGGGTCGACGAGCCCAGCAGCAACACGAAATCCAACACCAGGTTAAAGACAGTGATCACGGCCAGGAAGAGCCAGGCCTGCGGATCGACGCGCCAGAGCATCTGCACCAGCCAGATCCAGATCCAGAGCATCAGGCCCCACATCATGGCGTTCCACAGATTGAAGCCCCGCACGGAATATTCGCCGATGAAGTAAGGCAGAATACCCAGCGACTGCAGCAGGTGGATGCCGGCCATGAAGGCGGCCAGGCCGGCCAGGATGGCCAGCAGGGTAGCGCCAAAGGGGCGACGTTTAGGGGTTGTTGCGGACATGAAAGTCTCCTCGCGAAAAATCACCAAATGATAGCAACAGCAATTCCGTTGCCGGTATATTATAACACAAGAGGGGCCGATAGGTTACAGCAACAGACCGATGGCGTAGGCGCGTCGTGCGCCCCAGCGGTCGCCCAACTTGCCGCCGGTGAGCATGAAGGCCGCCATCACCAGGGTGTAGAGCGTGATGGCCGTCTGCAGGCCGACGACTGTGGTGTTCAGATCTTCGACGATCTGGGTGATGGACACGTTCATCACGGTGGTGTCGAGCACCATGATGAACTGCGCCGCCGCCAGCATGGCGATGACAGACCAACTGGCCTTTTTCGGTTGAACTTCAGTTGCCATAATTTGTTAGCGTGACTCTCTACTGACCGAAAAATGGCTGGCGAAAGAACCGGGAACCGCATGGTGAACGGTTCCCGGTGCGGATCGCGCCAGCAAGATCAGGAGATGTGAGTACCCGCGGCGTAGGTGCGGCCAGGGTGCGTAGTAACGACTTTAGTCGTTGGCAACGCCTCGGAACGACTGAAGTCGTTACTACCAACCGAGGGGACACTTCGGCCCGCGTGTACTAATCAGCAGGAGCAGGCGGGGTGGCTGGCGAGTCAGCCGCTGTTGCCGCCGAACGCGTCCAAGGGGTGCCCAGGCGCGGCAACAGCCAGCGATCCAGGCCATACCAGCCGCCGACTTTCCAGGCCAGGAAGAGCAGGCTGGAGAAGAGGAACATCAAGGGATTGCTGCTGGCGACGCCGGCCAGCATGAAGTTGAGGTTGAGGAACGCGCCGCCGAAAGCGGCCAGGCCGGTGAACGC
>Ga0209096_1001068_pt1 | contig 32064 bp, 32 predicted proteins | sample AD_UKC034_MetaG_FD_184407 | JGI IMG/M metagenome (GOLD analysis project Ga0209096, IMG submission 184407) | Active sludge microbial communities of municipal wastewater-treating anaerobic digesters from USA - AD_UKC034_MetaG (SPAdes) (version 2) | ecosystem: Engineered > Bioreactor > Anaerobic >... | reverse complement strand
CTGTTTGATGTAGAACGTTGCCATGGCCCTCCTACGTCACTTTATCAGCCTGGAGCTTCTCTAGCGTGCTAACCTTCGTCTCCAGTGCACCGACCCTAGACTCCAGTGCAGCCAACTGTTCTTCTTGGGGAGGTGGGGCATTGGAGAAGTCTGGCTCCTTGCATATAACGACACCAAGTCGGTACGTCTCCTTCCCTGTCGCCACGACCGTGACCCAGTGCTCGTGGTTGGGAAGCTGGGACACATCAACCTTGGATGAGACAGTGAGCAGACCTTTCTCGCTAAGCGTCACACCGTCAATTGGGTTCTCAAGCTTCCAGGTTACGGGTTCGTTTGACTCGAACTGAATAGTGTTCGTTCCATCATCCGGGATGTAGCAGAATGTATTTCCGTTACCGATGAGCATTCAATTCCTCCTCCATAAACTTCACTCCCTCCAACATCACCTGCGCACGTGCTGCATCACACAGTGCCTGTGCACCCTCCCAGCAGTCTTCCTCAATTTCGATTGAGCGTAGCTTGTCCGTGATCGCCAGACCACGGTTAGCACAGGCGTAGGCTGAGGCATAATCTCCGTGTGCGTACCAAAACTGGGCGAGCCTGATCCATGGCTCGCGCTGAGATGGATTCTCGGCCAGTGACCGGAGCAGCCAGACCGCTATCTCATTAGGGTCGCGCTTCAGTGCATTGAGACAGTAGGCGATCATGCGACACGTTGTCGAGCGTGTTTGCGCTATTCCATCCGTGTCAACTCCAGGTTCAATGTATTCATCAGTGATCGCCAGGTGCCTTTTCAGCTCGACAATAGCTTCTTCGTATCGGTGATGGAACCAGAGTTCTCTTCCATATAAGTGGGCACAGCGCTGATCATCAGGATATTCCTCGGTAGCTTGTTTTAGTAATTCAATCCTTGACCAGCGCTCCTGCTTATCTGTGTCGGGGTAGTGGCGGATCAATTCATGTTCGCAGGTGGTTACACATTCGCCAGGCTCTGTTCGTACCAGAGTCTCATGGATCGGGTAGCGCCAGATATACCCATGGCGTGAATGTATCTTGAACCCCCACACAGAAAGCCTGGGAATCGTTTGCCACTCGTCCTCCCAGTTATGAATGAATGGATAGCGGAGCATCGTTGTCTCAGGCGTCCAAGCCTGCTCTAGTTTCTCTCGCCAGTCCGGTAACAGTACCTCGTCCAGGTCCATGGAGATACAGATCGTTGCATCTGCAGGAACGTATGAGAGTGCCATGTTTCGAGCAAGGTCGAATCTCCAGGGAGATACAGAGATATCATGGACAGTAGCGCCAAGAGAGCGCAGGATGTCAGGAGTACCATCAGTGGAACCCGTATCACAGAGAACAACCTGGTCTACGCCTGCCATTGATTCCATGAATCGCTTGGCATGCTTGGCTTCATCTTTGCAGATCCCGTAGACGCAGATCATTTCAGCCCTAATGAGTGATACCCCCCCACCGGCAATGGCCTTCCAGGTACAGCTTCCGATTGCCTGGGGAGTTAGTCTATTCACCGTGGTCCCGTCTCCCAGTTGGCCGTAGCCGTTCCACCCCCAGGCGTAGAGGTTGCTAAGAACTTTAGAGTAGAATGCCGCAATTACTCCAGCAGTACGGATCATGCTGCCACATCCCCGTATACAATCCACTCATCAGTAGCTATTTTCCATACCTGCGCCACACTATACTGAGATTTCAGTTTCAGCCCGATCGCTGCCCGTAGCGTCACACCTTCACCAGCCGCAATAGAAACAGCACCAGCCCCCTTACGGTAGATTGTCACGAGTGCCCCCACTGGGAAGGCCACCGATGAATTCGGTGGAACAGTTACTGTCTTGTCATTAGCACTGTCTATCGTAACTAGCTTCTGATCATCGGTCAGGACAAGTGTATAGCTGTCCGCCTGAGCGTTGATTCCCGGCGAAGCTGTCCCAACTCGTTCCCATGATGTACCATTGTGGGAATTCAGCGCCTTTTGAGAGGTATTATAAATTACAAGCCCATCGGGAGGTGAAGATATGGCATCCCTCTGGGCCGTAGTCATGCAGGGTGGGATGAAACCCCTAGTGGTCGAAACCATGTGTAAAAGTGCAGCAGCATTCGTGCTTGTTGTCCCAATGCCGACGCTGCCAGTAGTGCCAGCTGTTTGTCCTGCTGCAATAGATATAGCTACTTGTGCCGTTCCGCCGGCATCAGTTGTAAAAAATCTAATAGGAAGCTTATTGCCATCACGGTCGGTGGAAGCGATGAGCCCACCATATCTACTACCTGCTGAGTTACCAAATGCTGCCAAGAAACGGAAGCCTAAAGCATTACCGTCATAGAATTGCAAGTCTGCGTGAGAACCAGATGCCCCTGAATCAACAGCATTATTAGTTTTCAATCTCAGTATAGCAGAAGAACTCGTAGTATCAGTAGGCCGAACAAGTAGCACTACACCGCCGCCACCCTCCTTTTGGACTACATCCAAACGTTGTGTTGGTGTCGCTCCGATGCCAACATTGCCGTTATGTAAAATCGTGAGAGCTGTGGTTTCTCCATTGTTTCCGACCAGGGCCTGGATAGCATTCGCCGTTCCTGTATTACCAGCGGCTGAGTTAGCTTGAAGTTTGAGGGTGTTATCCTTCTCAGTACCGCCGATGAGAGTTTGGCCATTTGACCGACCAGAGAGAAGGGCAAAGATGCTTCCGTGTTCAGTCCCCACACTAGACTGACTATGGTCATAGGCAGTCTTACCGCGATCTCCACGGTAGGCTGTAGTCTCGGTCTCACCAAGCTGTAGTAATTCTGATAGCTTCTTTCCGCCATCCTTGATCTCTTTACCAGACGACGCTCCGAACACAGCGATGTTATCTACTGTAGCCGAGGCAGGACCAATTACATCTCCAGTCCCATCACCGGGAGCGCCTTTTTCAGCAAGAAGGCTCCAGTATGTCTCATTTGGTGGCTCTTTGTTTGTGTTACCCAGGATGCAGATGTATGAGTTACCAGAGTGTGATACGCCATCGTTCTCTACATAGGCTGTTTCACTGGACCATGCGCCCTTCCACTCAAGGCCCGGATCTCCCGGGTCTCCCTCCGGCCCCTGCGGCCCCTGCGGCCCCTGTGGCCCTTGCGGCCCTTGTTCACCCTGCGGCCCCTGCGGCCCCTGTGGCCCTTGCGGCCCAGTGTCACCCTTGGAAGCCACGAGTTCCCAGTACGTTGCGTTTGGTGGTTCTTTGTTCGTGTTACCCAGGATGCAGATGTAAGCACTGCCGTCATTCTCTACAACATCTTTCTCTTCGTATGTTGTATCAGCATCCCATGTTCCTTTCCAGACCATTCCAGGGGTGCCCGGAGGCCCTTGTTCGCCCTGCGGTCCTGGCTCACCTGCAGCGGCTAGTACATCCCAGTACGTCGCGTTCGGTGGTTCTTTGTTCGTGTGACCTAGGATGCAGATGTAAGCAACATTGTCATTGTACACAGCATCTTTTAGCGAGTAGGTAGTGTCACTATCCCACGCGCCACGCCAGATGAGTCCTGGCGGCCCCTGAATTGAATGTGGTCTTTCGAGAAACGGCACTATTCCTCCTTCCACTCGATGGTTCCGGGCACGGAATCATCGGCTGGGATTGTAGCAATGATCTTCTCTACGGAGTCTGGCCCTCCAGCTCGCGCAGACACGGCGAGCAACGCGGAGTCAATGTCCTTCGTTGCGCGGTTGTAGTCGTCCTTCGCTTTCCCGTACTTGTCTTGCGCGGCTTGCATGGCAAGCTCGGCCCGTGCCAGGCGCTCGGCCAGTGCGCGCAGCCTCCATCCCTCCTCGGTTGTCAGTTCAATGGTTGGCATAGATCCTCCCCTTGACAGCGCTACAGCGCGCTGGTATAATGGTGGTATGGTTACACTCGGTACTGGGTTCTGGGTTACGGCGTTCGCTCTCGCCTTCGGGATTTGGCAGGGCGGAACGGTGTCTCTGTTGCAGGCAGACCTGGCCTTCAGGTACGATGGTGAGATGTTGATGGTGCAGGCTGATCCTGTGTTCATCGTACGCGGCAGTGACCTTCGCGAGCCATGCGGAGCAAAGATCACGGCAGCCGCGTTTGGCAACGCCATCTTCTGGGCGAACTACATGCACTCTGTGCCCCGAGATCTCAACTCATTAACACTCCAGCATGAACTGAACCATGTCTACCAGTTTCGTGCTTTGGGTCCTTTCTTTCTGTTAGGTTGTATGCTGCTACCGATAGAGGGCGATCCCCACTACTACCGCCAAGAAACTTTGGCACAATGCAATGCTACGATGTGGCTGCCGCCCATAGGTTAGCTCAACCCATTTATCGGTATCGTCCAGAGAGACATCCGCACCGCCAAGCTCCAAGTTCCCCGTTCCGTCCTTCAGCACTACGGTGCGGGCGGCATTCTCGGCCCGCAATCTAACCGACATCCCCGCCGTCCCGCCGTTGATCGTGTCGAGATCATCGCTGGCAGCGTCCCCCTCTGTGTCAATCGTATGCAGGCCCTGAGTAACGGTCACGGCTCCGCTGGCGATGGTCAGTTCGGTCGGAGCGGCCTGGATCAGAGACAGAACGCCCGCCACCACTCCGGTATCTCCGACGTGACAACGGAGTTTTGCAGCGTCGCCCCCCCCGCTCCGTCCCAGCGAGCTACGGCGTTATCTGTGGACGAACCCGGACCCGCTACATTACCATCGGCGCCCTTGGCGGCGATCAAATCCCACACCGTATCCCAGTCTGCGCCGACACCGGGCTCCGTAGACGCGCTTGACGTGTGCCCGCTCGTGCAGATGTAGCTCGATCCGCCGTTCGCTACGGCGTCAAGCGCGGAATAGAGGGTTGCAGTCTGCCACGCGCCCCGCCAGTCGTTCCATGGGTCGCCCTGTGGCCCCTGTGGCCCCTGTGGTCCCTGTGGTCCCACTGAGCCTTCGGCGGCGACCAAATCCCACACTGTCTCCCAGTCTGCGCCGACACCGGGCTCCGTAGACGCGCCCGAGGTGTGACCGCTCGTGCATACGTAGCTCGATCCTCCGTTCTCGACGGCATCAAGCGCTGCATACTCAGTTGCAGTCTGCCACGAGCCCCGCCAGGCGTTCCAGGGATCGCCCTGTGGCCCCTGTTCCCCCTGTGGCCCCTGTTCACCTTGCGGACCCTGTATCCCCTGCGGACCCTGTTCCCCCTGTGGTCCCTGCTCCCCCTCTTCGGCAAGGAGCTCCCAGTACGTAGCATTCGGTGGCTCTTGGTTAGTGTGCCCGAGGATGCAGATGTAGCTAGATCCTTCGTAGAAAACGGCGTCGCTCTCTACATAGGTAGCGGAGGCGGACCATTCGCCCTTCCATACGATCCCTGGCTCGCCCGTAATCGAATGGGGGCGCTCAAGAAACGGCATCGGAACCCTCTGTTTTCACTTCGTATTCGACCTCCGAACTGAGACGCTTGCACTACACTGGACCGTAAGCAGGTAGGATGTATCGGTTGCCATCGCTAGAGTAGAAATAGATTCCGTGGTTCGCAGTCCCCATTGTGCCAGTCCACCTGGTTCCGGTATATTTCATGTTTGACCACTGCAGCTGGCCTGCACAGACAATGTTACCAGTCACAGGGCCGAGATAGAGCTCATACCCAGTACCACCGCATAATATGTTCAGATCTGTATCTGATCTTATCGATGCATCCGGATGCCTTAATGTTAGCCCGGATATTTCGAGGCGCACTTTCTCAGTGCCCAGCTGTGTGATCCTGAGGTTCCCTGGCGTGAGAATACTGTAACTGCTTGCTGACTCGTATGCATATAATTCCGTACTGGTGACTTTCGCATACGGATAGCTCGATGCCCCCTGGAAAGTACATCCAAGAAGCGTACCAGAGATTGTACTCCCCGCTACATCCCCGCCGGTGATATTGATGTTCGTACACGTCACCGCGCCGCTGCTTGTCACGCGGAACGGGGCCGATGATGGGGTGCTGCTACCAGCGTAGAACGGATATGACCCAGGGGCCAAGCCAACCGCCGTGCTGTAGGACCCTGCCGTCAGCGCCGATGATCCGATGGTGAATCCCCCGATCGTACCAGAAGACGCGGTGATCGTCCCGGAGATCGTCGCCCCACTGGCCGACAGCACGCCATCTGCACCCACCTGGAACTTCGGTGCGCTCGATCCCCCCAGCTTGATCGTTCCCGCATCTAGGTCAAAGAGCGACCCGAGAGATGTTCCCCAGTTCGTGGATTGCAACTTCCCGCCGATGAACGTGCGAGAGACCATCTCCGATGAAGCGATAATCCGCTCGGCGAAGATCGTCACCGCGAGCAGGTTTGAGTTGTCGCTTTGGTTGGGCTGGTAGCCTGTTCCGCCGTTATCAGAGACGGTCCCGGTAGTCTCGGTCCCATCCTCGGCCAGCGCGCTCAGCCGGTACTTGTACTTGTAGCTCTCGTTTAGTCCCTTGTGCAGGAACCCCGGCCCGGCCCCGGTGTAACACAAAGTCCAGCTCCCCGTCCATCCGCCGCCGGTGTCCGTGTCGAAGTAGAGCTTCCATGTCGCGAACCGTACCCACGTAGACTTCGGTGGCTGGAACTGGACGCCGATCATCCCCTTCCCAACGTACACGTTGGCGATGTTGTTGGTATAGTCGTCCACCGCGGGCGCGATATCCGGGCTTGTCGGCGTCGCGTCCACCTCAGCAGAAGCCGCCGACGTATTGCCGTGCATGTCCTGGCACACGGCGCGGAAGTACAGCCGAGACTCCGTGGCGTGGGTGTGCCGCGTGCTGGTGGTCTCAAAGCTACCGCTGTACGTCATGGGATCGCTTACGTCGATCCCAGGGGACAAGGAGTAGTAAATGACAAACTGTTTATGGTCTTGGTATGGCGATCCGTCCGTGTTGGCGTCGGGCTTGGTGATCTCCAAGTCGATAGACTGATTCGCAGCGGTCGCCGTCAGGGTTGGGGCATTCGGGATCGTCGGATCGGTAGCGATGGTGTGGCTCTGCTGGTCAAGCCATGGCGTGTACTCCGATGGCTGGAGTCGAATCCCGCCCTCGTTGATCTGGTTGAGCGCATCTCCCAGTCTAGTTGAGTTCGGCATTATCCTGCGCTCTGGACAGTGACGATCAGCGAACAGTTCGTGATCGGGTACGATGAGTCTAGGTTCTCGACCTTGAACTTGAGGTACTTCGGCACCGGAGCAATCGGTTCAGACGTGAGGATAACAGATTGCCCGGCAGCCGCGCCAATCACCCACTCCTGCGTTTCTCCATCCCAGTTCGCCCATGCCGATGTATCGTAGTTCGTCCCGTCGTAGGACGGCCATAGTGTTACCTTGGCGCCGGCTGTCGCCGATGAGTGGAACGTCCCCTTGAACGTGACCACTAGCTGGGTCGCCTTTGTGCAATCGGTAGCCGTGCAGTCCACTAATGCGGACGCAGTCGATGCCGCCAGTGTAGACGGTCCGTAGACCTCCGTGTACGGTTTCAATACTGCCATTCTTCACCTCGCTTCACCAGCCAGCTTCGCGCGGCAGGTCCATGTAATCGAGACTCCCGCCGGAAGCCCAAAGAGCCTCAGTACGGGGCCGATAGTGGACTCCTCGTGCCAGATCCCCTCTCCCTCCTGTGCCCACTTCCACTCGTACAGGACAACTTGGTGGGATGGTGGAGGGACAACCTCCAGGATGACTTCAACAAACAACGCGCCACCACAAAGGACACTTACTGAACTGCGCGCCGACCCTCCTCCGAGATAGACAATCGGGTACTCCGGTTTGGCCCCGCCGCCGGATGTGAGCCACCACATGACTTGGCCGATCACGCGGTCCCGCGATCCGGTGATGTCCATTGTGAAGGGCTCGTTAGCTCCCATCGAGAACGACAGTTCACGCACGCCCATCTCCGAAGTCCCTGTACTCAGACGAGCGCTGGTTACATCCAGGTAATCGAACGGCTCCAGGTGATACATCATCTGACAGTTCAGTCTGTCTGTGGCGGGGGCCTCTGAAAGGTCGTTGTCAAGAACCTCCATGAGGTCCCACGCCTCGTTGAACGTGTCAATGTATGGAACATCATCCTGCCCGACGACCATCTCCCTCCGCCCGTAGGTGGCGATAGAAGTGGCATTCTCTCGTGCGACCTCCATGTACTCTTTGGTGAACCTGTCGTAGTATCGGACGCGGAACGCATTGCGCACCGTATCATCGGAGACGTCCAGGGACTCTTCTGTGATCGTGTCTACGTCTTCGTCAAGTGCGTCTACTGTACTCACTGGCTTGCGTCCGGGGTCCACTACGGTTAGGTAGAACCCGTCTGCCGCGATGGTGATAGCATTGCCCTCGCAGTCGTAGATGCCCGACTGGCCCGCTTTGAGGAACCAGTACCGCACCTGGTAGCCGGTGGGCTTGAGAATGTCTTGCAGCGCATCCCACACGGATTGTTCGCCGACGCGAACTGGATAGACCATGAACTGTGGGTTGTCCTTGACGTGCAGTGTGATCACAGAATCGCCATAGTGCTGATTCAGTATCCCTTGCATCACGGCCACGGCAGCCGTGCCGTCTTCCGACCCGTACAAGTACTCTCCCACGACCATCGTGTCTTGGAGTCGCTTTGCCTGGTCTCGGCATGATACAGAGATGCTGCGCGATCCCTTCGTTCCTTGGGGAGAGATGCCATCGCCCAGGATTCCGTGAAAGAGTAGCTTATAGTCAGTAACGTCTTCTCCGACATCAGCGAACCCAACGTACACGTACAGTTCGTTGTTTGGCCAGAGAAGTGGTGCAGGATCATTGTAGACAGACGTTACGACAAGCGGGCTCAGAGACGCTGCTGCACCGTAAGCCGTCCAAGAGTCATCAAATTCTACGTCGCACGTGTTCACTGGTTCGTCGTTCGACATTGAGATAGAGATTGACTGCACACGGTCGGTGAGGTCCACCAGGGCCCCGGTAGACCGGCGCTTTACCTTGACCTGGTACGACTCCGCCCGGTTGAACGAGTGGAGGAGTTCGAGTTCAGCTTCTGTTGTTGTGCGCACTATGCACCAGCCGTAGCGTAGCTACCATACCGTTGGCCAGTTCCGCGGAGGTTCTTGCGGCGGATTGCAGCCTCCATCTTCTCCATGAATTCCTCAGGATCGTTGGCGACCACAGTCATCTGTTGGATGTTGATGGACTGTCCTCCATACGGCGCTGCCCGCGCTGGAACAACCGTCTCTCCGCGGTGCAGGTAGGCCAGGCCCTCTTCGAGGACGTGTCCACCCTCTTCCAGTGGAATGTATGGGAGAGACGGGATGTTTACTCCTGGAAGAAGGTTTATAAGTCCAATGACAGCATTGACAATCCAGATGAGCGCGTTCATGGCAAGCTTTACCGGAAAGAGGATTATGTCAGCTGCCATCAGTAGAAGATTCCCAATTCCCTGTGCAGCAGCCAGGAGAGTGTTCCAGATTCCCTGAATGGCATTCCCTATCGCTCCCGCCAGAAGCGGTAGAACGCCAACCACTGCCATAATCCCGCCGATAATGAGAGCAACTGGAGACGAGAAAAGAGCACCAATTCCCATCAGTGTAAACCCAAGCAGTGCCATCTGGTCCTGAAACGTCTGTAGCCCAAACGCGAACGTCAACTTGACCTTCGTCCATAGGTCCAAGCTGTTGTTTGTCCATATATACTCAAGCGAAGCGCCAAGCCCATCAACATCTAAGAGGAATTGGGCGAATCCGATCTGCATGTCGGATGTGACTCCACCAAAGAAATCACCAATCTTCCTGACGATCCAGTCCTTGATCTCTGGCCACTTGTCTTTCACTATGTTCCAGATATCCATGAACACATCACCGAGCATCGTCAATCCTTCTACGATGGCACCCCATACCGGTCCAGATATGAACGGCCAGACCTCATTCGCCAGGAACGGCATGAATTCTGTTGATATCCAGGTGTAGATTGCCATGAACCATTCCTGTAGTTGCGGAAACACATTCTCATTCAGGAATGGTTCAACATCAGATCTCCACCAGTCTCCGATAGCAGCGAACATATTCAGCAGGTCAGGTACGAGTACGGTGCGAATCCAACTGGCCACTTCCGCCAGTGCTTCAGCGAAGGTTCCGACAACTGGGATCACCACATCTGCGATGAACCCGGCCAGAACGACCAGGCCGCTTGCCATTAGGTCTGAGAACGCACGCCCGAGGTCCCAGAGTATCTTAGGCAGGTGTCCGGTGAGCACAGGAAGTAGAATGCTATATACTTTGTCGGCAACCCATCCAAGCGCATCTCCGAAGTATCGTAGGACAGGAAGCAGCGCCTCGATGATGACAGGTGCAAGCTCCTGCCAGATTTCCTGCATCCTCTCGACGAACTCCTTGATCCCCTTGCTGGCTTCTTCTAGCGCCGAACGGAATCCCTCGATGATCTCCTTCAGCCACGCAGGGACGTTATCGAACACGTCCTTCAGATTCCTTACTGTGTCCGACCAGCCCTCTTCTTCCTCTCCCCACGGCTGCCCGGGGGCTGCTACGCCCCACGCTGCCCGCTCTAGCTTGTACCCAGTTGGTATGTTCAGGCCTGCCGTGGACTTTCGTGTGGCCTGCGCTGCCTCTTCCACGGCCTCGGCCTCGACCTCGAATGACCCGACGATGAATTCGATAACCCAGCGAATCGGCGCAAGAAAGCCCAGTAGCGCATCGATGAGCAATGACTGCACCTGTTTTAGTGCGCCCTGCACGTCAGCGAGCTGTTGGGATCGAATTATAAGGTCAAGGAACGACTGTGCTAGGTTTTGTGCGCGAGAGAACAGGTCGTGCATTGCCGATGAAACACGGTCCACCGCCCGTTCTGTCTCTTGCGCCATGTCATTCACGACATCTGCAAGTAGGCGTATGACATCAAGGCCAGCTTCCTTATATTCTCTAGCCGCCAGGGACGATCCGATCGATACGAGTTGTGGGAGGCGGGAGGCCTGTCCTGCAATGATGCCTACGACCGTCTCGATGATGCCAGATGCCGCAACCAGACCGCCCTCCTGATAGCCTCGTGCCCCAGACCAGATTCCGGAAATAAGCGAAGATAACCACGGTATTTTCATCATCCACTTCGGGACTACAAACTCTCCCGGTTCTAGCATCGCGGGCACGATGTCTCCAGACCCCACTCCATAAACGGGTCCTCCTGCCTGCTTGGTGACAGTGACGTCAGTCGTTACCTGGGACGCCACGGCGACAGAGCCGAGCCCGGCATCAAATGCATCAACAAATGCCTGCGCGGCATCATGCCCGGCATCAGAGAAGGCAATCTTGAACTTTTCTAGTATCGACTGTATCTGTGGGATCATCTCCGAGAGCCGGAGGATCATATCATTCCAGTGCTCTGCGATATCCTCGCTCGGTGCTCCTTCTTCGGATAGTTGTTCAAGCCCAGCTATTGTCTCATCAAGTACAGCATAAAGGAGATCGAGGTCGGACTGTGGTATATCGATTGCTCCCCTTGCGATTTCTAGAGATACTTCTTGTACAATGGCCGCTCTTTTACCATAGAATTCCCGCACCGCATCAGATGCCTCATCTATTACATCTTCGTAAGTTTTCGTTGCCACCTGCGCGGCGGCATCGACGGCCTCCTTTGCGGCGCCGGCGGCAGCTTTCGTGTCTGTCGTACCGGGCTTGAATGACAGCCCGAGGAGGGCGGTGGCCTGAATAGACATGACATACCCTGCGGCAGCTCCAACAGCAGCCCCAATGGCACCGCCCGGCAGGCCGCCAATGGGCGCCCCGATCAGCGCCCCGCCTATTGCACCGGCAATTGTCCCAATCGCAGATACACACATTGCGACAAACTGTCTCTTGGTGTCACTGGACACTTCGCTCCCGGCCTCGTCGGGCTTGAACAACAGCTTGACGACCGTTTCGACTGCTATGCTGATCCCATATCCTGCCGCAGCCCCTGCTGCAGCTCCTGCCAACATACCAGCTGTGCCCGGCATGATCACCGAGCCACCGATCGCGCCAGCGATTGCGCCGAGAACTGACCCCACCATTTTAATGATTGAAGAAGTATCGAGATCGGATCCGCTTGCTTCTCCAATCGATGGAATGAGCTTGATGATTGCAGCAACTGACATTTCAAGCGCCCATCCAAGCATCCCTCCGGCAGCTGCTCCAATGAGCGGAGCGGCTACGGTGCCCGGCAAAAGCAGCTTGGCCCCGATCGCGCCAGCGATTGCGCCGAGCGCCACGGAGATCATGCTGCTCAATTCACCTTCGCCGATAAGCTCTCCAACCTCACCGACAGTTGGTGTTATGTTGAAGACGAGAGACGCGATAACAACGGCAGAAAGCATATCCTTTGTTACTGTGAACGCAAGCCATCCTGCGATGGACGCGGCCGACAACTTGAGCGCCAGATCCTCGGCCCACTGATCTCCTTTCAGGATCTCCCCAACCTCCATCGCAACAGACACTGCTAGGGCTAGAACAATCCCAGCAGTGAACACTCCTTCTAGCCCCCAGAGGGCTTCGCTGCCTACGTCAAATCCTCCCGTCTTGAAGAACCCCCACAAGGCCGCCATCAGGGCTTTCCACGCTCCCGCGGCCAGGGCCCAGGTAATACCAATGGTGATGGTGGTCGTCCACTGTTCTTCTCCTAGTTTGTCGAGGTATGTTTGAATCGCGCTCTTGATGGCCTCCGGCAGCTCTGCCCCCTCAACTGCATCTGCCGCCCTATCGGTGGCTTCGTCCAACGCATTCAACGTCTCCTCTGGGAGGAATTGAAACACCAGGTTCCCAATGAGGATCATCTTCCCGATGTTCCATGTCATCCCACCAAGTTCAGCAGCAAGGTACGCCTTGAGCGCAACGATGGCCTCGGCAGCAAGCTTCCATGACTCGACAATTAGCACCGCTGCCCCTACAGCTATGGACAGCTCTGCCAGTGCTGGCTTATAGTCCCCCTCAAGTAGGGCCTTCTCAATGGCATTAGAGATGCCCTCAAGCCGAGTCTCAAGCACATCGAACGTCCACGACCGAGACTCTTCCGCTGTCTTTGCTCCCTCTTTGCGCATTTCTCGGAATGCAGCTGCGATATCAACCAGTCTGGCAGAAAATGGCTTGAGGACGTTTTCCATGAGTTCCATCAGGGCGGGCCCGAATCCACCACCAAGTAGTGCTGTTGCTGTTTCGACGTTCCCTGTAGTAATCTCAGTCTGCGCAGCTACTGTTTCAAGCCGTTTTTCGTACAGTTCTTGTAGCCCAGTTCCCTTAGCCCAGGCATCATTTGCGAGCGCCATGTTCTCTGTTAGCGACCGCATTCCCTCTACGCCCTCTCCCATCCCATGCACGAATGGAAGCCAATACGCTGACATCCACCCGAGCACATCTTGCATCTCTTCGATCGTCGCAATATCTCCTGGTATGGCCTCAAGGAATGCAAAGTACTGATATAGGAACTCCATTGGATCCTTTTCCATTAGCGCCGTGACACCACCGCTCTGGATCGTCCTGATGAGTTCCTGGTCCATGAGGCCATACGCCTCTGCCGTCTTAAGCGCCGATTCAGAAAGAAGCTCATTGTTCTGAATGAGGAGTTCGATTCCTCGGCTCGCGCGAAGCCCAGTTCTCCCTGCAATGTGGCCATAGGAGATTATTTGCGCAATCATGGCAGCGGTTTCTGGCATGGTTAGGCCGAACACTTCGCCCATGGCAGCGAGCTTCATGGTCTCTTCTAGCATTTCGTTAAACTCTGCCGGAGTTGCTAGTGCTAGTTCTGAGATGACAGATCCGACTCGTTCCGCCTCATCCCACGCCAGGTCGAATGCAGTGAGGATCTTTCCGAGTGATGCCACAGCAGTATCAGCGTCTATCATGTCCCCCGAGGCTTCGCGGAGCTTGATTGCAGCTAGAATCATCCTCTCGATATTCTCTGTGCCGCTGATACCAATCTTGGCTACCTCTGTGGCGTAGTCGATGAGGCCCGTGACTGAATCGGGGAGCTCCTTCGAGATGCGAATAAGCATCGACTCAAGATCGGCCAGCTCCTCCTCTGTCGCATCGCGCATCGCCATGCGCAATGTCGCCATAGCCGTCTCCATGTGCTCATAACTCCCCACAATATCAGAGGCTGCTTTTGCGGCACCAACAGCAATTCCGGTTGTAACAACCCCCACCGCACGAGTAAGAGACGCCACCTCGCTGTTGAATCCCATAATCTGCGCTTTGGCATCCGACAGGCTTTTTGATACCCTGCTGATGGCCAATGATGCCTCGTCTACTGCCCTGATTACAATAATAAGCTCATTACCTACTGCCACGCTAGCACCACCCTGACTCCACGCACAAACCTGGACTCAACAGGGATCACCTTCTTGTAGGTCTTCCCATGAATCGAGTAGCGCACGGTGATACGAGACCCGTGGGCATCTGTTTCAACGCGATCCACACGAACTGAGGAAACGCCTGGCGGCGTCTCTGACCACACGTAGTGGCGACGCGGCCCGGCCTTTCCGCGGTAGTCCAGGTAGTACACCGGTTTCACTCGGCAACCTCCAGCCTCTCAGTCCTCAAGTGCTTGGCGCTACTCGCCACGCGGATCGTAGACAAATCAACTGCGAATCCATCCTCTGTCTTCCGTGTTCCCCTTATAGTGATGTCTCTCCCTCCGCGCATCGTCGGAATATCTGATACGATGACGGTCCTGAAGATACCCGCGGGCTCATCTGGCCATATCGGTCTCTTTCTCTCCCCCATCTTTGTCTCATAGATCAAGTACCACTTCTTCATTTCAGTTTCCTTTGTGCCCGCTTAGGGATGGACACGGACCCACCCTTCTTGTCCTGCTTCTCCTTCTCGATCTTTGCGACCTCGCTGCCGATCAATTGAATGGCCTGCATGTAGGCTGCAGGCTGAGCAGAGATCCCACCTGCAGTCCACAAAAAACCATCCTGGTAGGCAGAGTAGAGGTTTAGGATCGGGATGAGAGATGTTTCTACGATGTTCGCAGGACATGTGCGGTGCTTCTCCTTGTTTCCCCGCCACTCCCACACGAACTCAGAGCGCTTGAGTGTCTTCCCGCACGGTGTCGGGTCGTGAAGGTCTGAGCACCCCTTGGACTGTAGGCACTCCGATGTGTGCCAACGTCCGTCCAGTCCGTAGACGACGTGGACGAGCAAGGCTAGTTTTTTGCAACATCCTCGTCTACTGTTGATCCCTCAGTGATCGCATTGGCCAGCTCGGTGCGTACCGCAGGAGGCAGCCAACGGGCGAACCAGTCCTTGCGCACGGCCTCGGGTGCCTGGGCCCCGGGGTACTTGATCTCTTCTCCGCCCGGGCCCTTCAGTCCCTCTACGCGCACCAGGCCCTCGGACAGGATCTCGAACTCAAGCCGCTGCCTGGCGCCAGGCTGAAGCTCCACCGTGCTATCGTCCATGTTTGCCTGACCCTTCCCGAGTGCCTTTCCAGGCATCTTGATGATCGGGGAAAGCTCAGACTGGATCTTCATGTAGAGGTCATACCGCAGCCCCTTGATCCAGAATACAGTCTGTTCAGTCTCGTCCAGGTTGCGCTCAGATTCAAGGATGTACTTCCGCTCTGCCAACAGGTCTACTACCTTCACTTGTTCCTCCTCACCTAGAGTGTGATGGGGGCGGGCATATGCCCGCCCCCGGTGTGGTTATTAGGAAATACCAGAACCGAACGTCAGAGAAAGCTCGTCGTCTCCGGAATCACGGATGCACTTGAACGGGATCTCCCAGGAGCGGATATTCGACCGCGACCCGGTGCCGATCTCCATGATCTGTGCTTTGGGGATAGATATAGTACAGTGATTTGTTCCGTCCGTCATGGTGTACGTGACCGCGCTGAGAGTTGGAGTGTTCATCAGAGTATGCCAGTCCATCTCGGACAGCGTGGTCATGTCAGGATTCGCCGAGCCCTCTGGATTGCGGTTGGTGATAGCAATCTCTCGGGCACCATAGCTGTCTCCGATGCAGCCAAGAACCTGAAGGTCATTGTTCATATTGACGCTCAGGGTCTCAATGCACGGATTCTCAGTTCCCCAGGCGAACGTTCCGCCCATCGCCATCAGTGGCTCTCCTCCTGAGTCCGTCCACGATGCAGGGAATGTAGCGTCTGTTGGATCGTCGTAGAGCCCGCGCATTGTGAAGTTGAGCTTCACGGCGTCTCCCGCCGCACACACAACCTCCATATTCCCACGAGCGCCAACGATCTTCCAGAGCAACCCGTCAAAGTAGACGTAGATCGTCGCGGATGGGAAATCGGTCGAGACCGGTGTAAACTCACCGCTCGACTCGTCGAACCCGCATGCCTGAATCAGCGGCCCGCACGGAGGTTGGGTTCCGCTAGAATCAAGCTGAAGCTCGTGGGTGAACGTTACTTCGATCGAACGCTGCCCACCCACGTTTCCCGTTCGCGGGGAAAGTGATCCATCCATCGCCGCCGGGTCGAAGTACGTATACTGGGGGCTAACCTGCACGTCGGCCACGGCAATGAAGTCTGTCGTGGCATCTGGGGAGGCATCTACCCCGTATGTATTCTCCAACTTGACGAGGGCGATGGTTCGTTCAACCAGAATCGCCATTATTATCCTCCTGGCTGGTCATGCCAGCAGTTATCTCAGCGTAGACTTTCGGCTTGCACTCGCCAGGAGAGCATGGAATCCCATGCTCGTAGGCGTAGGCAATGAGTTCACGCTTCGTCCAGCTCGGGTTTGGCCGAGTTGTGGTTGTGTTGTCCTCCGGTGCCAGTTGTTCCTCGGTCTGATCTGTCTCGGTGCTAACAACGACAGATTCTGGAATGGTAACATCAAATACAGGCACTGGCGTACTTGTGGACTCTACGACCGGAGGCCAGTCTGTCTCTGTCTTCACGGGCAGAGGGAGTGACTTCCCCGATCGGGAAACAAATGTCTTCACATGAGCCTCCTAGTAGGCCACTCGCTCCCGGACTTCGACGATGACCCACACGCTCGACAGGTAGGCTGAAGTCTTCTCGTCGCGCAGCGTGCGATCATAGGAGATGTTAGTGATCTGAGCGCTGATGATCGGATCAGCTACTTTGAAGTTGTCAAGGATGGCCTCGCGAATCGCTTCGGCATACCTGGCCCTTTTCTGTTGCAGCCGGTCAGCGTCGTTGTCCTGTAACAGGCACACAATCGCCAGCTCGTGAAGGTCCTCTACGTAGGCCCGGATTGATTTGTACTCTACCCGTGTCCTGCCGGGGAGGAGGATCACTGCTGGGTATTCCCCAGCGCTAATGACCGTGAACCCGTCATCAAAGTTGAACAGATACCTCTTGGGTTCGGGAAGCGAGAGCACCGGATAGCCCTCGGGCGCTTCGCGTGCCGAGAGCTGGTCTGGGAGGTATGTTTCGAGCATGTTTTTGAGAAGTGCCTGTACTCGCTCCATCTACCCTCCGAAAAGAGAGAACTTCTGCATCGTCTGCTGCATTTGTTGTGGGATATCCCCGTAAACGACGTAGGTGCTGATGATCTCAGCCCATCTCTGCTGTGCAGAATCCGGGACCACGATCGTCTTGCGGATCTTCCCGCCGACTCCCTTCGTCTGATGGATCAATCCGTAGTTTATTCCTCGCTCATTTGTAACTGATGTACCAAGTTCCAACGTGTCGGAAGTACGACGGTCAATATGTCCAGGACCACGCTCAGCGAGAGACATCCGCAACGCACCAGTAAGTTCCATGATCTTCTTGCCCGGGTAGTGCTCAGCTTTCCATGCAGCGTACGCAGGAGAGAGAGCAGGCCATCGTTGACCAAGCCCTCCCTCAGTGTCGAACTGGCGGGCCTCTAGTTCGTCAAAATCTTGGGCAATGCGCCCCCAGGCCGGGCGGAGATCTCGGCAACGGATAGAAACGCTCTCCAGCATAAGCTGGATCTGCTGCTCACCCGTTACCTGAATCTCAAGCGTCAGAGGCACTAGAACTCATCATCCATCTTGAAGATTGGATCGTGATAGTTTTCGTCAGTAGAATCCAGCCCGACAACATGGTTCATGCTGTTGTCAAACACTGCATCATACAGCATCGCCGGGTCCATGCCTACGCGCTCGCAGAAGTCTCGATACCGTTCCCAGTACATTGACTCCTTCGGCGACTCGCCCGACACGAGCCCAGCGTAGGCTCCGATGGCACGAGCACACACGCCCCACGTCGCTGCCTGCTGCACCATCGCATAGGTGCCGGGAGATCCTGATGCGCTTACTGGAACAAGCACACCAACGGAGCTAAGTATCCCGTTCAGCTCAGCTTCGACCTGAGTGATGAATGTATAAATATCACTCTCGGTCGGCGTCGTAGTGGCGGTGAAGTCAAACTGTATCTCGCGCTCAACGTCTGCCGCTGTAATGTATGCCATGAGGGAGGGGGGCAGGGACTACCTGCCCCCGTTGCCCGCTACTTAGATGAGGTCGGAGAAGAAGTATCCGAGGCCCTTGCCAACCTGCATGAAGTCAGCAATGCAGCTCGCCTCAATATACTCAGCCTCTTCAACATCGTCCATCCACCGACGCACTCGGAACGGACGCGATACGAACGTGTACATGGCCGATGGGGTCATAAGACCAGGAGCATCTGGCAGGTACATGACAAGCGCGTTATCGCTCCAGATGTCGGCATAAACAGGAGTGGCACCTTCGGCAGCGGTGTTATAAATCGCCGAGCCGATGAGCACCTTCTTGAACTCCAGCGCAGTCGCCAAAAGCTCTGGAGTGGCAATTCCCTTCTGGGTGTACTTGATGATGTCGGTAAGATCCGCATTCCACTTGAGCCCCTTGCTCCAGGTTGTTGCTCCAAGGACGAGGGTATTCGCCTTCTGCCCTGTGGCCATACGGATCGTGTCAACTGCGGTCTGGAGGTCCGTGAATGGGGTGCTAGTAGATTGATCCCAGTTAGTCGCCGTAGTGTTATCGGTTCCCCAGACGGTAGTAGTGAACATCTCGGTCGCCAGTTGGTGTTCCATGCGAAGCTGTACCTTGTCCGTCACAAATGCAGTCTTGCTGGCTCGAAGGTCAAGCGCGGCATCCGCGTTCTGCAACGTCCTGGTGGGAAGCTTCGTCGCCAGTGCGTACTCAACACAAGAATAGCTATTCGTGCTGAGAGTGAACCCCGATACCGCAGCCTTCGTGCCCTCGGCACGGATCGCGGCCTCGTCCCGGAACCAATCCCCCTGAGTAAACTCGTAGTACTTATCAGATTCCTTGTCTACATTGACTACGGGGGCTACCTGGCTCCAGATATAGGTGGGATTCTTATACGCGACAGAGATACGGCTTAGCGCCGCATCAACATGAACTTCATTCAGTGTCGGTTGGGCCATCGTTCCCCCTACGACTGGTTATACGTGGACATCGGGGCAAGAAGGACCTTAGCCACGATCCCATCTGCCGTCACGGCCTCAAGGGCCTGGGCGACAACCTGATCTGATGCAGTGGTCGTCTTGATGAGATGTCCGTCTGAGTTTACGGCCAGGAAGTCGCCAATAGCAACATTTGTGCTACCGTCAACCACGGCCTTAGAAATACCAATAAGACCAACTTCAGCTGCTACTCCATCGGCATCCGGCTGATTCTGCAGGATGCCGATAGGAATATCGCTCGCTCCGCACAGTGCGACCTCGCCTGACGAAATCTTCACAGCATGGTACTGGTAGCTGGACAGATCGCCCGAAGCAGGCCACGACGTAGACAACACCATATTTTCGGTGGCCAATGTTCCTCCTACTGCACGTCCCGGTGCGCCTGCTTGTAAGCGGCCTCCGGGGTCATCCCGCCAGCGATGAGTTCCTCCATCTTGGCGAGCCTACGATCCTCAACCGGGATCGTCTCAGTTGTTGAAACGCCATGCTCCCCGAGATCGACCTTCGCGGTGCGCTCCCCGAGCAGCTTGCGTACAATGTCCTTATTGGTCTTATACAGATCATTAAAGTACTGACGCTCTGCCGGAAGCAGCTTGCCCTGGCGGGTCATCTCGTCCAGAAACGCAGTCCGCTCGCTCTCTTCGAGCTTCGCGGTCAGCGCAGCAACGTCCTTCTCAAGCTGTAGGCGCTTGTTCTTCTCCTCTGCCATCGCCGTCTCTGACAGCGTGGCTACCGTAGTATTCTGCTTGTCAAGGTACTCGCGCAGGGCGTCAACGGGGTCATCTCCCTCCGCAAGCTCGATGCCAAGCTCTTTGAGATAAGCAATAAGCTTGTCCATACTTTCTTGCTCCTCATTCTTAATGTGTGCGGGGATATCATCCTCGCTCACGCCGATTTCCCTGTACAGAGAGCGCAGCTTGGCTTTCACCTTCGCCACTTCCCCGCTTGGGAGTTCGACACGATTGCCTCGGAATCCGCCTGGCGATAGCGCCGCGGCAGCCCGCCCAAGTTGCTCACGAGTTACTTTCAGAGTGTCTCCTACATACTCCTTGATCCGTAGCTTCCAAGTAGATGGCTTGTCAGGGTCAGGAACGTAGAGGTAGGCGGCAGCAGGGTACTCCTTGCCATCATCTGTCTTCACTGCCAATGCAATTGTAAAGGTACAATAATTATCCTCGTTGTGAGTTGCTGGCTCCCCTGCCTTCAGTCGAGACTCCAGGAACTTATACAGTCGGCGCATCCATCCGGTGTCTCCTTCGTCTGCTTGAATGGAGAGCTGTCCGTACGTGTCATGAATATAGTCACCCTCTCTCAGAACCTCGACCCATTCGTCGTCAAGTGTGACAGGAGAGAGGCCCTTCACGAATGGGCGATTCGTAAGCGTTGATGCATACAGTACGTCCTGGTACTCAGTGCCAGTCTCGGCGTCCTTATGGGGCCCAAACTCGGCAGACATGTACCGAAAGATTCCTCCCCCGACTAGTTCCTTCCCGAGTGGCGTCCATTCAACCTTGGCGAATAAGGCTTGCTTGCCGGGGTTCGTGGTGGACGGGCCGATCTTGAGGTCCCTGATCCATCCCGCTGCTCCGCGGTCAGGATCGTGTACCTGATCAATGGCCACGTCAACACCTCTGACGTTGTTACGCCAGTTGTCTACGATCCTGGCCAGCCTAGTATGCTCCGCCAAGATCCTCTTGTTCTCCATAAGTCCTCCTGTTCTCATTCTGTCAATTATTCAGGGCTTTATCCCTTGACACATTATCCTGGTATCTGTATACTCCTACCGGAGCGTGATAGACATGAATCTCCTCGAACTCGAACGACAGTTCTCAACCCAGCGTAAGTGCGAGGAGTTCCTACAGCGCAAGCGCTGGCCCGGTGGTGTCACCTGTCCGAAGTGCTGGACGAACATCCCACACTGGATCGCCACGCGCCGGATCTGGCAGTGCCGCGCGTGCGGCTACCAGTTCTCGGTCACAACGGGGACGATCTTCCACCGCTCGCGGACGCCGCTACGCAAGAGGTGAGGACATGAAGCTGCGCAACGTTATCTACTGCGGGGACAACCTCGACTGGATGCGCAAGATGCCCGATGGCTGCGTTGACCTCATCTACGCGGACCCGCCGTTCTTCTCTAACCGCCATTATGAGGTGATATGGAACGATGGTGCCGAGATCCGCTCTTTTGAGGACGGGTGGAGTGGGGGAATCAACCACTACATCGAATGGATGTGGCTTCGCTGCTTCGAGATGCACCGCATCCTAAAACCCGCGGGATCTCTCTACTTGCACTGTGATTGGCACGCAAGCCATTATCTCAAGGTGATGCTAGACGAGGTGTTCGCCAAGCAAAAGTGCTTCAGAAACGAGATCGTATGGTGCTACCGGAAGTGGAGCACCCGCGGAGGCCAGTTTGCCAGGAACCATGACGTAATCCTCTTCTATACGAAGAATACAGACTCACGCCATACCTTCAATGCTCTCTACACGGATGTCTCAGCCGGGACCATGCGGCGATGGAAAGGACGGAAGCAGGTAGCTCAGTTTGAGGCGGGGGTTCGTAAGGCAGCTTACGAGCCCAGGGAGCAGGCACGAACGCCCATGCCAGACTGGTGGCCTATCTCGATTCTCAACCCCAACTCCAAGGAACGCCTCGGTTATCCGACGCAGAAGCCGCGGGTTCTACTTGAGCGGATAATTGAGGCGAGTAGCAATCCCGGCCACCTGGTACTTGACCCATTCTGCGGCTGCGGTACTACGCTCGCCGTGGCGCAACGCCTTGGGCGCGACTGGATAGGGATTGATGTGTCCCCCACCGCCTGCAAGCTTATGAAGCGTCGAGTGGAGCAAGCCGGAGCGACAGGCGTTGAGATCGTCGGTCTTCCCATGACCGACGACGACTTGCGCTCTCTCAAGCCATTCGAGTTCCAGAACTGGGTCATCGGGGTGATGGGAGGCACGGTGAGTGAGCGCAAGGTCAAGGACATGGGAATTGACGGCTACACCTACTTCGAGAGGTGGCCGATCCAGGTCAAGCAACAGGACAAGGTGGGACGGCCCGAGGTGGACAAGTTCGAGACTGCGCTAGAGCGCTATGGGGAGAGGATGCGTAAGGCCGCCGACGAACGCGGAAACGGAACGTTCGCGCTCAAGGGGATCATCGTGGCGTTCAGCTTCACAAAGGACGCCCACGAGGAAGTCGCCACCGCCAAGAGTCGTGGCCTGGACATCTGGCTCATGACCGTGGACGGGGTGCGGAGTGAGTTTGGTGCCAGCAGCTAGACTGGTGCTACAATACGACCGAAGGAGGTGAGCTATGGCATCAACGTGGCGCAAACGAAAGGGGGCCGACACTTGGCATTTCTGCTCCAACTGCTCCAACTGGCCAACAAGCAACTACGAGGAGTCCCATACAAGACCGGCCTCGGGTGAACTCTGTAACGAGTGAAAGGCCAAGAAGGAGGCCGCGAACTGTCGGTAACTAGGGTTCGCCATTCCCCTTGACTTTGAACACGAGACTCGCCGCATCGCCGGCGAAATAGAGGGTATCTATGCCTAGTATGTACCTCTGTTTCTTCTGGGATGCAAGATCGTCAAAACAGGCCAGGCAGAGCACATGATCGCGATAGTGCGGTGGAACTACTGTAGCCCATATTCCGTCGGGGACGTTGAAGTCGAACTTGTCCCGCCGCCCACACCTCTTGCATCGCTGCCCTTGGAAGAAGTCCGGGCTGGCTGCCTCGCGTGCGATGGACGAGCATGCCAACCACATCATGCGAAGCGCTCGGGTTGCGCGGCTCAAGATCAGCCTGTATTCACGGGATAATGCCAATTATTCATGTCACGGCTGATAATCAGTCGTCCCAGGTTTGATCTTCAAGCGCAGCGACGATCTTCTCTCCCGCATGCCCGTCACCGTACACATCTCGGTCAGTGCGCGGCCACAGCGCGGTCCCATCCAACACAGAGGAAGCTTCCGCGAAGATGTTGTTCGTATCAGTTCCTACTAGTCTTGCCACTCTCCGGTCGATCCCCTCTGGTCGCTCCGTCACGTCACGCAGGACAAGCACAGGGACGCCAAGGCTTGGAGCCTCTTCCTGGAGGCCACCAGAGTCCGTTAGCACGAGGCGCGACTTGGCGATCAAGTGTGCCATGCTTACGTAGTCAAGAGGCTCAATCAGGTCTATGTTGTGTCCGCTTATGTCCACATGTTTACGAACTGTCGGGTTCGGGTGCAGGGGCCAGATGAACCGAACAGTCGGGTATGCCTGGGCCAGTAAGTGAACAGCCTTGGCAATGTCAGTAAGATGGGCATGGTTCTCGCGTCGGTGCGCGGTTATCGTGACAATTCCTCCGCTTGGAGAATAAAATTCCTCGCGTGGATCAACTGTCATCGCCCAACGGATCGCGTCCACTGCCGTGTTCCCGGTCACGACGATGCGGCTCTCATCGACTCCCTCGCCCAACAGATTGCCAGCACTCTCTTGCGTCGGAGCACAGTGCAGGTCTGCGAGCACTGAGACAAGGCGCCGGTTGATCTCCTCCGGGAATGGAGCCCACTTGTCAAACGAGCGCAAACCAGCTTCGACATGGCATACAGGAACCATGGCGTGAAATGCAGCCATCGCAGTTCCAACGACGCTTGTGGTGTCTCCCTCAACAATCACCCAGTCGGGGTCGGTCTCTTTAAGGACCGGACACATCCCCTGCACGACGAGCGCCAGAACGTCGTTAGGTGTCTGGTCCTCGGTCATCACAGCGAGGTCGTGGTCGCATGCGATCCTAAATGTCGCCATTGCACCATCAAGCAACTCGCGGTGCTGCCCGGTTAGACATATGATCGGATCATGTCCCCTGGCTAACAGTGCCCAGATCACCGGGACAAGTTTGATGGCCTCAGGACGCGTGCCGATGACGACGAGTGCTTTCATGCCACCTGGCCAAGAATCGGATCAAGCAGGGCCCGAATGAGTGGAGTGTCCTGCTCAATCGTCTGCGAGAATCGGAGTTCATCAGTGATCGGTGGGAATGATACGTCTTTCAGTGCGCTCTGAAGTTCGCTAAGGTCGGAGAACTTCAACACCGTACCCCACTTCCCATCGAAGATTTCTCCCGACCGACCGGGCCATACTCCAATAGTCGGTATTCCGGCAGCAAGATACTCCCAGCACTTGTTGGGTCTACATGCTTGCACGTAGTTCGCTGCCACTTGTGGCACACCAATCATGTTGTACCCGTGCAGTCCAGCTGTATACTGCGAGAGTTCACGGTAAAGTTTGTCATTCGACACTGCCCGGTGCGGGATGACTCCGATCTCCTTGTACTCCTTGTAGTGCTGCGTTACTGCCCCGCCTCCCCTAGCAATGTATGGATTGTAGACATGCACTTCCCATCCCGCTGAAATAGCACAAGTGAAGATTTCATGGTAAGCCCGGTAGCCAAACAGTCCATTGCGATCTTCCCACTTCGGGACAAGCCCCCCTGCGTACACGAGTGTCTTCCCGGGCAGCTTCGGCAGGGGCTCAAAGTCCAGGTCCTTGCGCAGCGGTCGCAGATGAACAACAATGCTTGGCGGTAGACAGTATCGATCAGCACAGTATTCCTGATGGTCTTCGCTGGTGAAGATGATCGCCTGTGCATTCTCGATCATCTGTTTTTCATTGCTGCTCTCCTCTCCAGACCGCAACGACCAGATGTCCTCTTGTATAAGAATGTAAGGAATATCGGCACCGTAGCAGTACCGCCACATAGGCCATGTATCTCCGGGGATCACTGCGACAGTTGGTCTCTCTTTTAGGAGAAGCTCAACCATCGTGCTAAAGTATACATGTGACTCATTTGACCGCCCAACAACTCCCTTCTTACGGTGTAGCCACAAATGATGATCGTCCAGCTCATCTCCACCATACAATGACTTGAGAATTCCAGCGTACTTGTATTGATGCCCGATCTTTGTGTGAGAGAACTTGTTGACGTACGCTATTTTCATTCCGCCCTCCCCATGGGCTTGTTTTGTCGTAAATCCATCCAGTATATTGCGGTTCTCGCTCTCTGCCAGGGAAAGTATGTCAGCCGTGATTCCCTTCACTCGGGCAGAGTGGATGAGGAATTCCGTGTCCTTTGGTAGGCATTTACCAGATGCCCCGCGATATCCTCCCGCCAATGGGTCAAGGTGTCGAACATTGATGTTTCTATCCTGTGCGAAGATGCGTAATATCTCGTAATAATCAGCTCCATACGCCTGCGCCACGTCGTACAACTCGTTAGCGTAAACGACTTTCAGCAGAGCAAGCGCATTCAGCCCAAGCTTTGCAAGCTCAGCCTCAACTGGTTTGACTACGGTTATCATGTTTGGTGAGAACACGCCAGCCATTGCCATAGCAACGATTCTCGCATGTTCTTCATCGTGCGTCCCGACAACCAACTTGTCAGGGTGCAGGGCATCTTGTTCAGCGGTAGCTTCTCGTAGAAACTCTGGCACGAACACCACAGGACGACCAAGTTCCTGTGATATAGAGTCCGTTGTCCCAGGAACAACGGTTGACCGAATGGCAAACAGAGCATCTGAGTTCGCTGTTGCGGCTTGCGCCATGGCCTCATGCAATACACCGTGCGTTGGTTCGCGGGTGTTCAGGCAGAAGAAGATGAGATCACAGCCCGCAATATCATCATGCAGGTTCTTGGGCGGGTCAAACCTAGCAACTGTATGTCCGCCACGTTCGACTGCTACTGCCGTTGCTCCACCAACGACGCCACAACCAACAATTCCTACGCGCACTGAATTAGCCTCGTACAGGTCTCCCGGTATGACTCTGGTACACCGATGTCTAACCACGCATCAGTTCTAATCGTTGTAAACTTAGCCCTCTCGATGAACTTTTGCCCAACATTGTCTTCATCTGGTGCGTCAAGGGCTTGCTGCCATTCTCGTACTGGTAATGTATATAGTCCAACAGTTGCCTTTGCTGGCTTTCCATCATATGGATGATCTGCCCATTCTGTCACAAACCCATGTTCGTCTATGCCAACCACGTTCAAAAACCGTCCACCATCTTCTACGTCAGCTATGACTAGTGTTCCAGGAATTGTAAGTGCAGCATAGTCAGTACCAGGCATGAATAGCGTGTCACAGAACAAGAGTGACAGTACGATATCACCATCCATTAGCCTGGTAATGTCCTGCATGAATTTTGCCAGGCCCCATGGTTCGTTGTGCGCCTTGTACTTTACCACGATTGCACTTGTTCCAACAACATGCTGCACCGCAGGAGCATGGTCCGGGTGGCATGCGATAACGCACAAATCGGGGAGAACGAAGTCAAGTTGCCATAGAATAGCAGGCATCCCTGCAACATCCAGAAGCAGCTTGTTGCCGTCCTTTCGGAACTCGCGGATGCGACTGCCTTGTCCTAGTCCTGGAATGATTGTTACGCGCACCACAACTCCTTCAGTCTCCTACACAACTCAGGCCATATGTAAGCGATGGAAGCCCGACACGGTGTATATCCCCAATGCAGTAGCAATGAACTCTGGTCCAATACTACTGTCTTACAGTCTTCTGGTTTATGATTGTTCAGCGTCCGCTCGTCCTCTCCAACCACGTAAAAGTCCTCCCGCGTCCTACGAGAAAGCCACCCGCGTGTAATAGCTACCGAGTTCGTGTTACGGAACCCCTCAATCCTAACAACAGGATGGCTCCGCTCTCCCCACGAAACAACTCTGTCCCAGTGCTGCATTGTGAGTTCCCATACCTTGCGCTGTGATACTACATCGGCATATAGTATCCGCTCCCGGCCTGCTCCGATTGCATCCCAGTCTGCACCTATATCCTGCACAAACGCCTTGGCACACATACCATTCATGTTCGACATCCCGACTGCGATCTCTGTCTGTTCTGTCAAGAGCGTATTGACAAGACGCGGGAACCAATCACGAACTACCGGAAACATGTCATCGTCAAGCTTTACACATACATCCGAGGGGTATGCCAACTGGGACTCATAGAAGGCGAGGCCCCTCCCGTCGATGCCGGCAGGTGCACTACCAGCTGGGATGCTCTTTACCTCTACGCGGCGAACGTCAAAGCCATCGTGCGTCGCTGCGAACTCATCTGCTACTCGCTGTGTCTCCTCGATAACGGGATTGCCAGGATCGTTCGCGATGATGACGATGACAGTATGCTCTGGGCGCTCTGACCACGCGAGTCCTTCGAGTGTCAGCGACAAGATCGCCGGATTGCGAGATGCCATAACGAAAATTGTAGCTTCCATGGCCTCCATGGCCTCCTCGACCGGTGGGGTCCATACCAAGCCAGGCCCAGCCCTGCCGCGCCGTGCCCTGGCGATCACCTCCCCCAGCTCGTCGGTTCCTTCGGTGTTCATGGCGGCATCATAGCACGGCACCGATAGTCTGTCAAGTGGACATTTGTCCAAGTGAAATATCTCCGACCGGTGGCCAGTGTGTTAGGTAGTGTAGTCCGCTACTCCTCGCCCCATGCGTCGTAAAGCGCATCGAGGTCAGTAGCTGGTACGAGCTCCCAAATCGTCACGCACCGGCACGACGCTCCGCCCTCGCAATCCGGGTTCGGAGTCGCATGTTCACCTGGCAGCACCTCGCGCCCATCTTCCATCTCGCAAACTCCGCAGGTTGCCTCGTCCATCATCGCTGAGTAGTGTCCAATCATGATGTATCGCTGCAACTTGTCTGCGGTCATGGTACGACCCATTTCCCACGACGTCCTCACTGTTGCGCGGGCTTCCATCCGGGCATCTCTATCGGACATCTCGCGCACCTTTTGTATGAGATCGCTGACTGGCGTAGCTTTGCCTGTGGAGATTGCGAGCAGGGCCCAGTATCGTACCGCCCTCTCGGACTTGGCGATCAACGAATCCGCGGCGGACTCTGCTTGAGTCATGAGCACGTCACGCGAGATGCTGTCTTCTTCCTCCCACTCTGGGTCCCATTTGCCAATCCCATGAGTGAGTTCTGTGTATACTGATTGTAGCCCATGCCGACGCGCGCGCGACAGGATGCCATACAGCGCAGCAACAAGTGTTGCACGGTATGCTATGAGGTCGCCTCGCAGTTTGTTCACGTCTTCGGGATCAAGTTCTGGGCCGAGCTCGTCTGCCAAGTGTTCAAGTTGCTCGTCCAGGATCTCGCGCCATGTTCGCACGAACTCATCTTCGAGGTCGGTGTGGGTACTAACATACTCCTGGAACTGAACGTGCTGTTCCCATGGGAACGGTTCGCGCCAGAATCCAGCCTGCAGCTTCTTCGTGTGTGAGTGCTCTTGTGTGACCTTTCCGGTTGTTGGTAGCGTCTTGTGGCCAACCTCTTGCGGGGCTCCGATCACGCCACGTGCCCAGGAGTCCAGCTCATCGGTTGGGGTAACTGCGCCAACCTGCACCAGCTGGGCGAGCGCGTTGGCGAGTTGTGCCATGTCCTGCTTGCGCAGCTTGTCCCATGCCAGGCGTGGCACTGGTACGTCACCAAAGTTCATCTGCACGAGATCGGTCAGCCCGCGACACTCGTCCGGGTGCCCGAACATCACGACGTGCGCGATGTAGGCAGCCGTAGACTCGATCGATGAGTAGAATAGGTCCAGTTGGTCACGAGATACCGACCGGGAGCCAAAGTTCGTCTCCCCCAAGGACAGGAACTCTGCGAGCACAGTCCGGGCAATCAGCACGTCGTGGTGGCGGATCATTCCCAGGATGTGCTCAAGCATCGGGTGTCCACCCTCAGGCGTGAGAATCTTGATGCACGCCTCGATGTCTGATCCCGGAGGAAGAACAATGTGCCCAACTTCGTTCGACCGCAGGTTCTTCAGAATCTCCTTGAACTCGGCCCTGCTATCAGGATCGGTGATATGCTGTGGTAGAGATCCTATTACAGTCCCCACTCCCCACCTCTCAGCCGAGATCGCCGCGATCTTGTACAGGGCATCCTTAATCTTGTAGTGCTTGTACGCTGCCCTCAACACCGACATTCCCTCGAAGTTCGAGCCCTGCTGGTCGTTTGTAAACCGCAGGATCTTCCGTGCCGGGATCCTGTAGTATTTGTAAACCTCAGTATCCGGGTCCTGGGCATACTGGATAACCTCTGATAACTTTCCGCCACTCATAACCCAGCGATCAACTGTCCATGGCATCCGAGGCGCGAGCCTGTCCCAGTACACTCGCTTGCCATCAGCCTTGTATACCGGCTCGAACAGCATGAACCCGTACGGAAGATGGAGCAGCGCCTGCCTCAGAAAGTCAGGCCACAGGGGCCATAGGTTCTCCTCCACAAACTCCGCGACTTCTTTGTCGCGTGCGCTCGAAGACGCCGGTTGCACGTACCAGTCCGCTCCCTGAAGAAGCAACGTGATCGCGCGCCAGATCGCTGCGACCTGCCCATCACCGCGTAGCATCCGGTCGACAAGGTCGCAGTTCCAGTCGGTCAAGTAGTCATCGGAAAGGATGACCGACGACATCGTGGGACGTTGATACTGTCCGCCCGACAGCTCAATGCCCGAACGTCCGATCTCTTCCGTCAGTTCACCCTTATTCTCCAATCGTTCCTCCAATCACCATGCCAACTTAGCGGTGTACGTCTCCCCGCCCGACACGATCTTCTCTTTCAGCGTCGTGGGCCCCTGCGCCCAGTGCGCGATCAGCAGCGCGTCAGCGTAGTCTGGAGACTTCCTCGGGTCTATTACCTTCATTCGACCGTCCCCCATAAACTCATACGTCCATGCCGCGAGTTCCTGGGTCAGCCGAGGATGATCAGGTATCGCTATCCCGTTTCGCACGAACCTCTCCCGTAGATCGGCAGCTACCTCCGCCTTGGTGTTCATGTACAACTCCTTCCTCCTCGGAGCGCCACCTGGCTGCCACGCCATGACGTTGATCCCCTCTTCCCGAAGACGGTCAATCACTCCAGCCCCCAAGCCGGGCTCGTCCACCGCCACCGTCTTCACGCGCCAGCGACGCAGACAATCCTTCACCCATCCCGCTACCGACATCGTGTCGTGCTTCGATAGCTCCGATATCTCCGCCACAGAGTCTCCCGCAAGCACCACAATCACCGACTGGTCCGACCCGTACCTCGCCACGTCTACCCCAATCGACAAACGCTCATAGTCAGGTTCGATATGCCGCACACGAGCAGCGTCAATCGCATCCCACGGGATCAGCGCCCCAGAGGCCTCCTGCGGAAACTCCCCCAGCACCGCCGACTGCCAGAACGCCGAGTTCTCCCCGTACTCCTCTCTCCTCTGCTTGATCTTCTCCGCAGTCACAAGCCCGGGCACTACCTCACGCCCCGCCACAACATTCGGAGAGTCCAGTGCCGAAATATGAATGACCTTCCTGTGCTTCGCATCCTTCTGCTGGTCCGTGTAAAACCACCCCACCCTCCGCAACGGGTTCCCCAGCGCCACAAGATGGTTGTTCTTCCCGGTCAAACACCTATCTACCGCAATACGAATCTCATCGTCAATCCCCGACGCCTCATCAATAATAATCAGCATGTTTCGCCCGTGAAATCCGTGGTATGCCTCAGGATCTGCATGCGACCCGCCCCACACCGTCGCAAACCAGTCGTCTCCTAGGTTAAGTTTGTGGGCCAGTGGTTCCGGCAGCACCAACGGCCCGTCCCTTACCTCCGAAAGAAACTGCCTCACCTTCCAGTATATCCTCAAAAACTCCATCCACGACTGCCGCTGCGACTGCTCAATCTTCGTCGCTATGTATATGACCTTCGATGGACGATAACAAAACAGAAACGCCACACCAAGCACACCAGACAAAAACGTCTTCCCAGTCGCATTCGCCGTGCGAACGTATACCTCAGGATACTTGAACGCCGCCCGGTATACTTCCTTCTGCGCATCCCATAGCTCAATACCCAGCTTCTTCAGCAGCGCCAAAAACCTCTCAGGATTCTCCGAGAGTAAGTCAAAGAAATCATTCGCGTTCAATGAACACTCCCCTCAGCCTCCCGTAAGTCATGTCGCTTCGCGCGCCCCGCAAGTGATAGCTCAGTCCGCATCGTAGGAATATAGTGGAAACGGATTGCCATTTGTGTAGACTGGATGGAATCGGCTCTCAGAATGATAGCCTGGTCCGCATCCCGTGCCTTCGCTAGAAAGGGCTGCTTGTAGGGGGGCAAGAAAAATTTGGCAGAAAAATATGCGGGAAACGAGATCGGAAACGAGATTCATGGTTTTGTGGGTGTCAACTCGCCCCCCCCCGCGTCTGGTCCCCTCCCCCACACTTCGACCCGGGGGGCCCTGGCAAGCCCGACATTGCCCTCGCCCCCCCCATCCCTAGTGACTACGTACCCCCCACCGTCCATGGCATTTGTGGGCCCTACAGCGGGGCAGATATCCACAGATCCCCGCGGGGCAACTTTACATAAGGCCTCTTTTGTAAAGTAGCGCCTTTCTACGATGCGCTATGGGTCGGGTGTTGCGGAATCGGGTGATCCTTTGTAAAGTTTCGCGTATCTTTTGTAAAGCAAGTACCCCCCCATTGCACCATTCTCCAGCATCCCCGCCCCTCGCACTATCCCCTCTTCCGGCATGCCCCCATCCCCTTGTGTGCGCGCGCCCATCCACCCCCTTCTCGCAACCTATCTTCATGGGCCCATCTTTTCATCCCGTTATATCCTCCCGTTCATTCGTGCGCGATCCTCCCTACCGTCGCCCT
>Ga0209096_1001066_pt1 | contig 32113 bp, 20 predicted proteins | sample AD_UKC034_MetaG_FD_184407 | JGI IMG/M metagenome (GOLD analysis project Ga0209096, IMG submission 184407) | Active sludge microbial communities of municipal wastewater-treating anaerobic digesters from USA - AD_UKC034_MetaG (SPAdes) (version 2) | ecosystem: Engineered > Bioreactor > Anaerobic >... | reverse complement strand
GGGAGTTGGCTGTGGGTTGCGTAACCCGTAACTCGTAACTCGTAACCCGGAATGGCGGGAGTTGGCTGTGGGTTGCGTAATGCGTAATGCGTAATGCGTAATGCGTAACCCGGAATGGCGGGAGTTGGCTGTGGGTTGCGTAATGCGTAATGCGTAATGCGTAACCCGGAATGGCGGGAGTTGGCTGTGGGTTGCGTAATGCGTAATGCGTAATGCGTAACCCGGAACTGCCGAAAGCTTCTCCGAGTTACCGTTCACCGTTCACCGTTCACCGTTCACCGTTCACCGCCCACCGTTCACCGTTCACCGCCCACCGCCCACCGCCCACCGCCCACCGTTCACCGTTCACCGTTCACCGTTCACCGCCCACCGTTCACCGTTCACCGTTCACCGCCCACCCGACTACGCATTACGCATTACTCGTTACGCATTACTCGTTACGCATTACTCGTTACGCCCGACCGCTCCAAGGCCAGATGCCGCTCTCGCCGACTCTTCGGTCTGGCTCGCCCAGGCCCAATGTCAGCGCCTGGCTGAAGCTGTCCACATGGTCTGCGGCGCGGGGATGGGGAGGCTGGTTGTCCAGTGCGGCCGCGGCGCGGGCGGCGGTCTCCTGGCTGGCGGCGGGATGGCTGGCGACGAAACGCAGCAGCGTCGTCGCCAGCGCGGCATCGCCGGCGACAGCCGCCCGGTCGGCCAGCCCGGCGACCACGTCCACCAACAGGCTCTCGGCCTGCATCTCGCGGGCAACGGTCGCTGCTTCGCCGTAGGCGGCCAGCGCATCGGCGTGGCGACCGCACTGCACCGCCACGGCGCCGACCTGGATCAGAAAGCGCACCAGATCGAGTTGATTGCCCGTTTCCCTGGCGACTGCCAGCGCGCGTTCGATGTGATCCTGGGCGGCCGGCAGGTCGCCGGCCTGCAGCGCGATCTGGCTGAGCGACAACGACAGATCGGCGACGATGTAGGGGCGGTCCATTTCCTGCAACACCGCGCGGCAGCGCTCGACGTGTGCCATGGCCCGCGCGAAATCGCCCTGAGCGGCGGCCAGTGTGGCCAGATGGTCCAGCACGCCGGTCAGCAGGTAGCGGCTGCCGGTTCGTTCGGCCACCGCCAGCGCGCGGGTCAGGTGCGTTTCAGCCGCCGCGACGTTGCCGCGCAGGAACTCCAGGTAGCCGGCGTTGTCACAGGCCGCCCCGGTTCCCCAGTCGTGACGCGTCTCCTCGTAGGTCGTCGTGGCTTGCAAGAACCAGCGCACTGCGCCGTCCAGATCCCCCAGGCCGTAGCAGGCCGCGCCGAGGTAGAGCTGGGCGTGGCCAACATCGCGCTGCGGGCCAAACGGCTCCAGCAGCGCCAGCGCCTCCTCCGCCCCCCGCCGCGCCGCCGCGAAATCGCCTAACCGGAAGCAGAACGCCGCTCGCAGGCCGATCAGCCGGCCCAGGCAGCGCTCGCGAACGTCGTGCGGCTGGCGATTGCTGGCGCGCAGCAGTTCCTGCGCGTGACCGGTCAACTCGACGCACTCCTGATAACGCCCCTGGATGTCGAAGAAATAGAGGAAGCTCTCCAGAAACGCCTCCACCAGCCCGGCGTCGGCGTCCTCCACCGCCCAGTCCCAGGCGGCGCGGATGTTGTCCGACTCCGTCTGCATCCAGCGCAGCGCGTCCCGATCGCGCGCGCCGTGGAACTGATGCTCGCGCCCGGCGGCCTGCGCTGCGAAATAGCGGGCATGTTCCTGGAAGGTGACGCTGGCGGCGGCGAGCTGGCCGTGCAGCTTCCCGGCGGCGAACTCGCCGATCACCGGGTGCATGTCGAAGCGCTCGCCGTCGTAGCGCAGCAGCGACCGGCCCACCAGCGTTTGCAGCGTTTTCGGTCCGGCGCCGGCAATGGCCCGCGCCGCGTCCCGGTCGAAGCCGCCCTTGCAGACCGAAAGCCGCGCCAGCGCGCCGCGCGCTGTCTCATCCAGGAGGGTCCACGAGTGCTCGAAGACCGCGGCCAGGCTGCGATGGCGTTCGGGCACGTCCCGGGCGCTGCTGTCCAGCCACGTCACGCTCTGCGCCAGTTGGTCGGCGATCTGCCCCGGCGCCATGCTGCGGCTCCAGCCGGCGGCCAACTCGACCGCCAGGGGAAGCCCGTTGATGATGCGACAGATGCGCGCCACGGCCGGCGCGCTGTCGGCTGACAGGGTGAACTCGGGCCACACGCGCCGGCTGCGCTCGACGAATAGCTGCACAGCCGCGAAATCTTCCACCCCCGCCAGATCGCCCTCGCCCGGAAATGGCAGGCCGGCCAGATCGAAAAGGTGTTCGGCGGCCAGGTCCAGCCGGGCGCGCGAGGTGACCAGCATCTTGACGCCGGGCGCACGGGCCAGGATGTCCGCCGCCAGATCCGGCGCCGACGTGTCGATCAGATGCTCGAAGTTGTCGAGCACCAGCAACATCTCCTTGCCGCTCAGGAAATTCAGCAACTGGGGTTCGGGCGGTTCTGCGCCCTGCGGAACGAAAGCGACGGCGTCGGCCAGCGCGGCCAGGAACCCGCGCCCATCCGCCACGGCCGTCAACTGCGCCAGCCGGACGCCGTTGAGAAACCGGGGCGCGATCTCCTGGGCCAGCTTCAGCGCCAGCCGCGTCTTGCCGGTCCCCCCCTGGCCCACGATGGTCAGCAGACGGGTGTCCGGCGCGGCCAGGATGCGGGTCAACGCCTGAAGCTCCGCCTCGCGGCCGACGAAGGCGGTGGTGGCGGCCGGCAGGTTGTGACGCGGGCTGCGCAGCGCCGTCCGAATCCGTTCGTAGAGCGCGTTGGTCTCGGCCGACGGCTCGGCCTCGAACTCGCGGTGCAGCACGGCGCGGCAGGTCTGGTACTGGGCCAGCGCGGCGCTGAACTGGCCGCTGCGCGCCAGGGCTGTCATGCGCTGACGATGCGCCTCCTCACGCCAGGGATCCATGGCCAGCAGGCGGCCGGACGCGTCCACCGCCCCGCGATAGTCGCCCAGCGTCAGCAGCAGGTCGATCAGCGCATCCCAGCCGTTCAGCGCCAGCTCGCGCAGTTGTACCCGCTCGAACAGCGCCCAATCCTCGAAATCGGGCGCATCGCGCACGTAGAACCCCTCCAGAAAGTCCCCGCGATAGAGCGCCAGCGCCTGGCGCAGCGTGTCTGCCCGCTGCTGCCGGGGCAGCCCGCCGCTGGCGTGCAGCAGGTCGCGGAAGGTCTCGACATCCAGCGTGTAGGGAGCTGATCGGTTGAAGACGACGCTGTCGCGGGTGATCTGCACGAAGGGCTCGGCCAGCTTGCGCAGGCTGGTCAACGCCTGGCGCAGGTTGTTGCCGGCCGCGGCATCGGGCATTTCGCCCCAGAGCAGCCCCGCCAACGCCTCGCGTTGATGCGGCCGGCCGGTGACAGCCAGATAGCTCAGCAGCGCCGGGGCCTTGTTGGAGATGAAGCCGGTGACAGCAGCGCCGCCGCTGCTGATCTGCAGACCCCCCAGTAAACGAATTTCCAATCTCGTCATGGTCGCCGGTTCCAACAAACGATTTCCAAACGATGGGGTGATAAAGTGGCCCTGAGTATAGCACAGGCAACACGAGATGCAAGCACCAATGTCCCATCCTGACGATCTGCCGCGGCGTTATCGCTTGTTCATTCTGGGCGTTTGGACGCAGCCGGCCCGCCAGCCTGGCTGCCCGCCCGCCTGGCGCATCAGTTTGGAGAACCCGCGGACTGCCGAGTGCAAGGGCTTTGCCGACCTGGCCGAGCTGGTCGTCCACCTGACGGCGTGGATGGCGGACCAGGCGACCAGTGGTCGATGAACGCGCACTCGGTCGGGAGGTTGGATGCTCATGTCCGACGGTAGAGATGCCAGCTTTTCGGAAAGTCTGCACATTTACCGGATTCGCAGTCCATCACGCTCGCCAGCAAATGATCTCCAAATGATCGTCTGCTACAGTTTCTGCTGTATGGCAGGCCGCCCCTACTAGCCCTTCACCTAAGGAGACAGACATGGTAAACAGATTGGCCCCGCTTTATTCGGTTTTGGCGATTCGTTTTGGCTTCGCGCGATGGGTGTACACCGTTCGCTTCGCAGGCTGGCGTCCTGTGTGCGCAATCCTCCTTGCCTGGCTGCTCATGCTGAGCGCAGGACATACGGCCTACGGGCGCGAATCCGTCCCTGCACCGCATGGCGCTGCCAATGCCGTCTTGATGGTCAATGACCCCGGCGACGAGTCCGACGCCGACACGTCTGACGGCCAATGTGATGTCGATCTGATCACGCCAGATCTGCAATGCACGTTGCGCGCGGCGATCGAGGAGGCCAACGTTCAGCCTGGGTTTGACGTCATCAATTTCGCTTTGCCAGTGGAGGACCAGGTCATTCGACCAGTCACACCGTTGCCGGAAATCAGCGAAGCGGTGATGGTGGATGCCAGCACCGAGCCGGGGCCGGAGCGCAGCGCGGCAGCGGTCATGGATGGCGTTGCACGGCTGGAAACGGCCTGCGCCACGCCGACGGTGCAGATCGATGGCGCGCTGACTGGCGGCTCGACCGACGGGCTGACCATCAGCAGCGGCGGCAGCACAGTGCGCGGACTGATCATCACACGTTTTCCCGACGCCGGCATTTTGCTCATCTCAGGCGCAGGCAACACCATCACGTGCAGCCTGATTGGCACCGATCCTATGGGCACAGCTGGGTTGGGCAATGGCGGCAACGGCATCGACGTCTTTCAATCAGACAACAACACCATCGGCGGCAGCGAGCCAACTGACGGCAACATCATCGCCGGCAACGGTCTGAATGGGGTGAAGATCAATCAGGCTGACGGCAATGTCTTGCTGGGCAACACCATCGGCGTCGATCCGTCCGGCGTCGTCGCCTTGCCCAACGGCGGCGGCATCGCCGTCGTCAACAGCATCGACACCATCATTGGTGGCACGAGCGCTGGCGCGGGCAACCTGATCTCCGGCAACAGCGCGGCAGGTATCCTCCTGGCGAGCGACAATGGAGCCACGCCGTCGCCAAGCCTGGTGCAGGGCAACCGCATCGGAACAGACTCATCCGGCTTCAGCGCAGTTCCCAATCAGATCGGCGTCGACATCACTGACAGCACCGGCAACACCATCGGCGGCAGCGCAGTCGGCGCTGGCAATCTGATCTCTGGCAACACGCAGGCCGGCATCCGGATTGTCGATGGCTCCGACAACACGATCCACGGGAACTTGATCGGCGTCGACCTCCTGGGCGCGGCTGCGCTGCCCAACGGCGCCGGCATCCTGATCTCCAGCTGGTCCCAATACGGCAGCGGCAGCTTCAGCGTGGGCGGCGGTGCAGCCGGCGAGGGCAACGTGATCAGCGGCAACACGGGCGACGGAGTCACGATTTCCGGGCGCATCGGTGGCGCGGTCAGCGGCAATCTGATCGGCGTGGGCGCCGACGGCGTCACCGCGCTGGGCAACGGCGGCAACGGCGTCACCGTCAGCGACTCCAGCACCGGGATCGGCGGCTTGGGTGCGGGCAACGTGATTGCAGCCAACGGCGGCTACGGCATCGCACTTGATGCAGATTTGTTCGCAAGCCCGTGGTCGCGGGCGTATGTGACCGGCAACTTCGTCGGCGCGGCGGGCGACGGCTCGCCGCTGCACCCCAACGCTCTGGGCGGGATCTGGCTCGACGGCCTGCCCGGCCTGGTCGATGACAACGTGATCCTCGGCAACGGTGGCAACGGCATCACCGTGCTGGGCAGCGATGCAGATGTGGAACTGCGTCGCAACGCCACCGCCGACAACGCAGCCCTCGGCATCGACCTGGCCAACGATGGCGTGACCGCCAACGATGCCGGCGACGCCGACGGCGGCCCCAATCAAGGGTTGAACTTCCCGACCGTGCTGGCGGCAACGCGGACCGGCGGCGCAACGAACGTGGAGTTGTCCTACCAGGGTCTGCCCAATATCGGCATCGCGGTGGAGTTGTTTTCCTCACCAACCTGTGACCCGTCGGGCCACGGGGAAGGGGCGCATTACCTGGATGACATCGTGTTGAACACAGACGCCGCCGGGCTGGCAGCCGGGACGGCAGTCGTCGCGGAGGCGATCCCTCCGGGCCATTTCGTCACGGCCACGGCCACCTACTACGCCGGTGAGACAAACTACGTTACGTCGGAGTTCTCAGCCTGTGCTCCGGTCCAGGGGTCGTCCTGCACCCCCGGCCCGCACAGCGGAACCATCACGGCTGACGAGACCTGGTGCGCGGCCGACAACCCGCACCAGATGACCGGCGACGTGACGGTGGCCCCCGGCGTGACGCTGACGGTGGAGCCGGGCGTCGTGGCCAAGGGCGGCACCACGGTGGAACTCCAGGTGCAGGGCCATCTGACGGCCATCGGGACACCGGCACAGCCCATCACCTTCACCTCGTCTGTCGATACGGCCTACAACCAGTGGTCGGGCATCGTCTTCGAGGGCGGCGCCGGCGAGTTGGACTACGCCACCGTGCGCTACGGCGGCCGGCCCAACAGCATCAACCCGAACTGCACCTCCAGTGGCCTGGGCTTCAACGTGGGTGTGCGCAACGTGCAGGCGGGCGAGGTGCGCATCCGCAACAGCCAGATCCGCTCGGTCGGCTTCCAGTGCAACGGTGACAGCCCCGATTACGGCCTGTACATCGACAACAGCCGCGTCGTCGTGGAAGACACGACTTTCGCCAACAACGGCATTTCCAACACAGGCGACTACGCCATCTACGTGGCCGGTGTGAACAGCTCGCTCAGCCTGACGGGCAACACCTTCACCGCCAACAAGAACAACCGGGTGCTGGTGGCCTCAGGCGCGATGACCAGCGCCGACGTAACCTTTGTCGCCGAGGATGGCCTGGAAAGCTACGAGCTGAGCGGCGACTATCTGGTGCCGGTCGGAATCAACTTGACCGTGGAGCCTGATGTCATGGTCATGGCCAGAGACACTTCGGTGGAACTGACCGTGCAGGGCCATCTGACGGCCATCGGCGCGCCGAGCCAACCCATCACCTTCACGTCGGCTGTGAACACGGCTTCCAACCAGTGGTCGGGCATCGTCTTCGACGGCGCAGCCGGCGGCGGCACCGGCGAGCTGGACTACGCCACCGTGCGCTACGGCGGCCGGCCCAACAGCATCAACCCGAACTGCACCTCCAGCGGCATGGGCTTCAACGTGGGTGTGCGCAACGTCCAGACGGGCGAGGTGCGCATCCGCAACAGCCAGATTCGTGCGGCGGCCTTTAACTGCAATGCCGACAGCCGGGACTACGGCCTGTATGTCGCCAATAGCCGCGTTGTTGTGGAGAACACGCTCTTCGCCAACAACGGCAATTCCAACACCAATAACCCCAACACCGGCGACTTCGCCCTCTACGCCGCCGGGGCCAACACCCTGTTGACCTTCGATGGCAATGTGGTGCGCAACAATCGGCGCGGCCTGCAGTTGAACGGCGTCGGAGCGCAGACGCTGCGCAACAACGTCTTCAAGGACAACCCGCTGGGCGGCGTCTACATCGCTGCCGGCGCGCAGGCGCAGCTTCTCCACACCACCTTCACCGGCAACAGCGGCGACGCGGTCACGGTCGCCAGCGGCGGCTCAGCGGCGCTGACCAACTCGATCATCGTCGACAACACCACCGGTGTGCGGGTCAATGCCGGCGGCGCCGGCACGCTGGCGCACACGCTTTGGCACGGCAACGGGTCCAACACCGTGGGAACGGTCAGCCAGACGGGATCGATGACCGGCGAGCCGCTGTTTGCCAGCGACGGCTATCACCTGACCTACCTGTCGCCCGCACTGGAGCAGGGCGTGGATGCAGGCGTGACGGTAGATATCGACGGTGAAGCGCGGCCGCAGCCGACGGGCACGGGCCCTGATCTTGGCGCGGACGAGTACGACGCGGCCCAGAAGCTGGTCTTTGCCAAGATCGCGCTGCCGCCGGTGTGGGAGGTGACAGGCGCCATTCCAGGCGGCAGTCTGGCGCAGCGCTATCTGCTGCCCTTCCGCTACGGCAGCCCGGACGTCAACGCGGCGCCGCTGGACGTCACCGTCACCGACGACCTGCCTGCCATGCTCTCCCTGGAGAGTCAGACGCACTGGCCGCCCATGAGCTTCAACCAGAGCGGCCAAACCCTGACCTGGCAGACCCAAACGCCGCTGACCCGCGGCCAGTCGGGCATCATCGACATCACCGCACGCTATGCAAGCCCGTTGCCGGGCCAGGTGTTCACCAACACCGCCACTCTGAACGCGCTGGCCGCGCATGCTGAAACCACAGTCCCCCTGTATGCGCCCATCCTGGCCACGCCGGGGACCGGTGAGCTGTGCCCCGGCATCGTCGAGGTCCGCGGGCTGGCCCAGCCAGGAGTCACGGTGCATCTGTTCATCGACGGCGCGCCGCTGGCGCAGGTTTCGGCCAACGCGGCGGGCGAGTTCAGCACGACCTACAGTTACGCCGGCAGCGCGACGGAGACGCTGACAGCCCAGGCTTGCTCGTCCGGCGGCGCGTGCAGCGCGATCAGCTCGCCCGTGACTCTCCGCCCGCCGTTGAGCTTCTGGTGCCCCCAGCGCTCCTGGTGGGAGGACACGCCCACCGGCGGTCCCAAGGCCGGCGAGCACCTGGTCTTCAACTTCCGCAACGCCAGCGGCGAGTTCTCCAGCCAGGACTGGCGCATCCCCGGCGTCTACGGCTTCTGGGACACAACGCTGCACCTGCGCGCCTGCGACTGCCCGCCGTTCTCTGGCACGACCGCACCCCCCGACGCAGTCTGGCTGTATGCCGATGGCGTGCGCTACGACCCGACGGGCAGCCACCCCGACTACACCTTCGCCGTCACCGGCGGCGCCCACACGGTGGTCTTCTGGGCCGACTGTGGGGACAACTACATCTCGTCCGATGGACGGATCCTGATCGACCCGGACGGCTACGTGTTCGACGTGACCCAGGGCTTCGATCCCAACGACCCGACCGCGCATGCGGTCCCCGGCGTGACGGTGACGCTCTACTGGAACTCGCCGGAGTGGGGCGGCTGGACGCCTTGGCCGGCGGCGCTGTACAACAACCAGGTCAACCCGCAGGTGACGGACAACGATGGCTACTTCGCCTTCTTCACCCCGCCCGGCCAGTACTACTTGCAGGTGGATGGCAAGCCAGGCTACCAGCCCTGGCGCAGCCCGGTCATCACCGTGGTCAACGAGATCGTCCATGTCAACGTGCCCTATACCCCCTGGACGAACCCTGCCGATGCTGCGACTGCGCTGGCCGAGGTGTTGTTGACGGCCAGCGGGCCGCAGCCGGCCTCGCTGCTGGTGCAGCCGGGCGATATCGTCCAGTGGGTGGCCGAGGTGGATGGCCTGGCGCCCTACGAGCTGACCGCACAATCCGTCGATCCCAGTGTGCAGCCGCTGAGCGCGCTGGATCCGATCAGCAGCACGCTGGGCTGGGACGGCGGCAAGCTGAAGCCGGGCCAGGTCTATCGGCGGCAGATGAACCAGCCCGGCCGTTACATCTACAGCGACGGGCTGGGCAACGAGGCTGAGATCTGCGTCTCGACCTGCGCGCCGCTGGCCATCACGCTGGCATCGTTCGAGGCGGTCGCGCAGCCCGGCGCGATCCATGTCTCCTGGGAGACGGTCAGCGAGATGGATAACACCGGCTTCAACCTCTACCGCTCGCTGGACGCCAGCCGCGACCACGCGACGCTGCTGACCTATGTGCCGTCCCAGGCGCCGGGCAGCGCGCAGGGCTTCGTCTATGGCTACGACGACGCCGGCGTCGCGCCCGGCCAGACGGCCTGGTACTGGCTGGAGGATGTGGACTTCGCCGGCGTGACCAGCGAGCACGGCCCGGTGCAGGCGACCATGGCGGCGCCGACCGCCGTCCGGCTGGCTTCCTTCGGCGTCGAAGCGGGAGGCCCCTGGCAGAGCGCGCTGGCCTGGGGCGCACTGGCAGCGCTGCTGGCGGTCAGCAGCCTGATGCTGGGTGCGCGCCGGACCAAAACGCGTCGAAATCCTGAAAATCAGGGTTCATGACGACGTGCGCGACGCCGTCGAACCGTTCAACGCTATGAATCTCGCTGCGTGAGGCCGGCCGGTCCGGCGACGCCCAACCCGCGTCCGCTGGTCAGCAGCCTCAGCGGGGCCCAGTTCGTGGCGATGATGTGCAGCGGCGTCAAGTCAAATGGCGTTGCCTTCCCGGGGAGCATGCCCTGGCAGATCGCCGCTCAGATGACCGACGGCGACCTGGCAAAGTTCCAGGACTGTCAGTCCTCCGAAGGACTGACAGTCCTGCGCGTGGAAATCCAGGACTGTCAGTCCTGCAGAGGACTGACAGTCCTACGCGTCGCATCCCAGTACCGTCAGTCCCGCTGCCCTACCGGCTTGTGGCCGCGCCAACCGGGTGCTATAATATCGCATCCAAGCCATCGTAGCCCGGAATTGCGCCAAGCCCCTCTGAGTTACGAGTTACGGGTTACAGGTTCCGCATCACCTCCCATCTCCAAACGCACCTTCCATGTCTCACTTCCCCTTCGTCTCCATCGTCATCCCCACCTACAACGGCAGGGCGCTGCTGGCCGTCTGTCTGCTGTCGCTGCGCGCCCAAAGCTACCCGGCTGACCGCTTCGAGGTGATCGTGGTGGACGACGCGTCCAGCGATGGCACGGTCGAATATCTGGCGGCGGAGTTTCCCTGGGCGCGGGTGGCGGCGCTGGCGCAGAACAGCGGCTTCATCGCGGCCTGCAACGCGGGCGTGGCCGCGGCGCAAGGCGAGGTGCTGGTGCTGCTCAACAACGACACCGAGGCCGAGCCGGGCTGGCTGGCGGCGCTGGTAACGGCGTTGATGGAACACCCCGAGGCCGGCTCAGCCGCCAGCAAGATGCTGCTCTTCGACCGCCGTGACACGCTGCACACGGCCGGCGACACCATGGGCAGAAACGGCATCCCCCGCAACCGCGGCGTGTGGGAAAAGGACGCCGGCCAGTACGACCAGGATCGTTGGGTCTTCGGCCCCTGCGGCGGCGCGGCGGCCTACCGGCGGGAAGCCTGGCAGCAGGCCGGCGGCCTCGATCCCGCGCTGTGGATGTATCTGGAGGACGTGGACCTGGCCTGGCGTTTGCAGCGGCTGGGCTGGCGCTCCATCTACGCGCCCGAGGCCCGCATCTATCACCAGCTCAGCGCGACCGGCGGCGGCGTGCTGGCCAGCTACTTCACCGGCAGGAACACGCTGTGGGTGATCGCGCGCAACTGGCCGGGCGCGCTGCTGCGTCGCCACTGGCGCGCCATCGTCGCGGCGCAGCTGCGCATCGCCTGGGAGGCGATGCGAGCCTGGCGGGGCGAAGCGGCCCGCGCCCGTTTGCGCGGCCAGTTGGCCGGCCTGCTCGGCCTGCCGCGCGCCTGGCGTCAGCGGTCGCAGCCCCTGAATGTTTCGGTTGACTATCTCGAATCGTTGCTGAAATAACAAGGTTGCCACCGTAGCGTTGAGGTTGGCAACCCTCCGCGCACCCTGAGTCAATCGCAACTGCTCCGCCGGCGGAGCAGTTTTCCTAACCATAGCGTTTCCGAACCGACCTCATCCCCAACGCAGCGACTTGGGGTAGTGGTTCTTGACCACCCCGCCCACCCGTTTGCCCCAGCCCACGGGAAAGTCCTCGACCGCGATCAGCACCCAGCCGTCCGGCCCGGGCGCGTCCAGCGTCTCGCCGCGCATGAAGCGCGCGGCCAGCTCGCCGCCGATGGCCTGATCGATGCGTTGGCTCACCTCCTCGGCCCGCAGGGCCATGGCCAGGGCGTGGCTGGGCTCGAAACGGCCCTTGCGCAGCACCCCCAGCCGCCAGCCGGCCTGGGCGGTGCGCAGCCCGGCCGTGTCGGGCGCATCCTCCGGCGGCGCTGATACCTCCACCTCCTGCGACTGGCGCGGGCGCAACAGCAGCCGTTCCGGCAAGGGCCGTCCGATCAACGGCTGCCAGAAGGCCTCCAGCGCGGCGCGGTCGGACGGCGCCAGGCGGACCAGCTGGGCAGGCTTCCAGGCGGCCGGCGGCCCGTCGCCAGCGCGCTGCATGACGGCCACGAAATGCCCCTCCCCTTGCAGCTTGTGCGGCCAGAGGCGCACCGCACCGGCCAGCGATGGGTCTGGCGTCTGATCTTCCGGCGCCGCGGGCCAGTCAGCCCACGCCGGCTGGCCGGGCTGAAAACCTTCATGCCGCGGCGCTGGCAGCAGGGTGAAGTCGGGATGGCTGCGCAGGAAGCGGGCGATCACCCCTTCGTCCTCCTCCGGCGCAAAGGTGCAGGTGGCATAGACCAGCCGGCCGCCGGGCCGCACCAACTGCGCCGCCGAGTGCAGGATCTCCCGCTGGCGCAGCGCGCAGCCGAGCACGTGGGCCTCGCTCCAGTGATAGCGCGCCTCCTCATTTTTACGGAACATCCCCTCGCCGGAGCAGGGCGCATCCACCACCACCCGGTCGAAGGCGCCGGGCCAGCGCTCAGCCAGCCGCTCCGGCGTCTCGTTCAGCACCAGCGTGTTGGTCGCGCCCCAGCGTTCCAGGTTGCGGCGCAGGACATCGGCCCGGCCGCGGTCGATCTCGTTGGCGACCAACACCCCCTGGCCGGCCAGCAGGCTGGCCAGATGAGTCGACTTGCCCCCCGGCGATGCGCACAGGTCCAGCACCCGCTCCCCCGGCTGCGGCGCGGTCAGCGCAGCCACAGCCATGGCGCTGGCATCCTGCACGTAGTAGAGGGCGATCTCGTGATAGGTGTGGGTGCCGATGTTGACCTTGCGATCGAGCGTGAAGCCCTCAGGACACCAGGGAACCGGCGTCAGCGCCCAGGGGCTGAGCGCCAGGAACTGCTCGACCGAGAGCTTGAGCGTGTTGACGCGCAGCGCCGGCACCGGCCGCTGATTGAGCATTGCCAGAAAGGGGGGGAATTCCTCGTCCAACAGCGCGGCCATGCGCGCCATGAAAGCCAGGGGGAGGGCGGTTTCTTTGGCCATGCCGCCAGTATAAAGCAGGTGGGCGACGGCGGCAAGCTGCTGGCTTGCCCATGTTCCGGCGCGCGGCTATAATGCGCAGCGTTCCGCGCCGCGGATCTCTGATGTGCGGGCCACATTGGGTGCAGATCGCCTGATTTGCCGGCGGGCCCGCCGATGACCTGAGACGACGCTGTGACTGCTCAACGCACCGATTCCCCCCAATCTGCCTGGCGTTTGTCGCTGCCGGCCTTCACGGCGCTGATGATCGGCCTGCTGGCGCTGCTCCTCGCGGCCTACCTCCTGCCGGCTGCGGCCCGCCCGCTGGCGCTGGTCGCGCTGGCCGGCGTCGTTGGACTGGCCATCGCCTGGCGCTGGCCGCTGGCGGTGCTGGCCCTGATGTTGGCCTTTGTGCCGCTGTACGATGGGCTGGTGCGCTATCTGACCCATGTGCTGGCATGGCCGGCCGGCCGCATGCAGCTTCTGTCGTTGTGGAAGGAAGGGGGGCTGGCGCTGCTCTTCGCCGTGGTGCTGGTGCAGCACCTGCTCGGGCGACGCCGCATCCGTTTTCGCTGGTATGCGTTCGACCTGTGGCTGGCGGCGCTTTTCTTGCTCAGCCTGCTCTACATCGCGGTCGCGGCCCGGCCCGGCATCGGCCTCTACGGCCTGCGCAACTACATGACCCCGCTGGCGCTCTTTTTCCTGGCGCGCTGGATGACCTATGACCGCCGCGATCTGGCGCGGGTGCTGGCCTTGCTGCTGGCGGTGGGCGTCGGCGTGGCGCTGTTCGGCATCTACCAGGCGCGCGCGCTGGATTTCCCCGCCATGATCAGGCTGGGCTATGTCGACGAGACCGGAACCGTGCCCTATGCCTTCCGCACCGCGCTGCGCGATGGCTTCCCCATCCCCCGCGCCGTGTCGACCACCACCGGGCCGAACCAGTTCGCCGTCTATCTGAACTATCTGATCTTGGTCTGCCTCTTTGGCATTCTCCATCTGCGCCGGCGCTGGCTGCAGGCGGTGTTGGCCGGCCTGGCCGCGCTCTTTCTGGCGACGCTCTTTCTGACGCTGAGCCGCGGCGGGCTGCTGATGCTGATGACGGCGCTGCTGGCCTGGGGCGTGTTGCTGGTGCAACAGCACGGCGTGCGGCGCACCTGGCGTGAGCTGACCCAGAACCGGCTGCTGCTGGCCGGTCTGATCGGCCTGTTGCTGCTGGGAACGGTGGGGGTGATCGCGTCGGGCTTTGCCACCCGGGTCGTGCGCGGCCTGACCGGGCGCGATCCGGCCGCCGACGCCCATCAGGGATCCATGGCCTATTCGCTGGTGTTCATGGCTGAGAACCCGCTGGGCATCGGCCTGGGCATGGTGGGCGAGCGCGCCTTGCAGTTCGCCGACGAGGCGCATGTCGAGCATACCGAAAGCACCTTCTTTCAGACCGGCATGGAGCTGGGCCTTTTTGGCATGGCGCTTCTGCTGGCGGCGTTGGTCTCGTTGGCGCTGACCCTGCTGCGCATGCGGCGGGGCCTGAGCGTGCGCGGCGATCCCTATGGCCGCGCGTTGGTCGAGCTGGCGCTGGTGCTGTGGATCGGCGCCATGGCCGATTTTGTTTTCACGCCCCTCTTGCAGAACCTGCTGGCGGCCGGCTATCTCTGGTGGGCGGCCGGCGTGGCCTTTCACGAGGGTGCACGCGTGCCGAATGGCGAGGTGCCGGAGTGACTGAGCATCCGGTCGACCTGTCGGTGATCGTGGCCAGTTGGAACACGCGCGAGCTGCTGCGCCAGTGCTTGCAGTCCATCGTCGATGAGCCGGGCGTGCATATGGTCGCGGCCGACGCGCCGGCCGACGCCGCGGGGCCGCCCGCTGCGCTGGCGGTCGAGATCGTCGTGGTGGACAATGCCTCGGATGACGGCAGCGCCCAGATGGTGCAGACCGACTTCCCCCAGGTGCATCTGATCGTCAACCGTCACAACGCCGGCTTTGCCGTCGCCAACAACCAGGCCATCGCCCAGGCGCGTGGACAGGTGCTCTTTCTGCTCAACCCCGACGCCTATCTGGTTCCGGGCGCGTTGAGCGGCCTGACGCGTTTTCTGGCTGAGCACCGGGAGGCGGCCGTGGCTGGGCCCAAGGTCTTGAACCCGGACGGCAGTTGGCAGGCGACCTCCTTTCGTTTCGCCACCCTGTGGGATCTGCTCTGCGAGGCGTTGTTTCTCAGCGTGCTCTGGCCGCGCAGTCCCCTGTTTGCCCGCAAGGAGCTGGGCGGCTTTGACCGGGATGCCGTGCGCGAGGTGGACTGGGTGCAGGGCTGTGCGCTGGCCATTCGCCGCGAGGTCTGGGACGCGGTCGGCCCCTTCGACGAGGGTTATTGGATGTACGTCGAGGAGCTGGACTGGTGCCGCCGGGCCAAGGGCATGGGCTACCGCATCTTCTTCACCCCCGAGGCGCGGGTGGTGCACTATGGCAAGCGTTCGGTGGCGCGGGCGCGGGCTCGAGTGTTGCCGCTGGGCTTCCGCTCGCATTTTCGCTATTACCGCAAGTTCGACGGCCGCGCCAAGGAACTGGCCGTGCGGCTGATCGCCCTGCTGCAGATGGGCCTGCGCGCCGGCATCAGCGCGGGCATGATCCTGATCAGCCGCGGCCCGACGCGCGCCCGCTGGCAAGAAAACTGGCGAGCCTACACCGGCGTCATGCGCGAAGCCGCAACGGCATGGTCGTAGCGGCGGAGGGTGAACGGTGAACGGTAAACGGTAAGCGGTAAGCGGTAAGCGGTAACCCATTCACCATTCACCAATTCACAACTGATGGTTCGGTCATTTTTTGAGCGTTTTCTCAAATTCAGGCCATCCCGTATTTAGTACTCCTTTAGTCAAGAGCAACTATATACAGCCGGCGGCCCTAGTCGTCCATCCGGCCACGTCAGCAATGGCACGGTTTCGGGCTTGCGAGTCGGTCGGCAGATGGTTTGAACACACTTGCAAGTTTACGATAACGACGATATCCGCCCAAATTCTCGAAACAACCTCGTAAAATGACCGAACCATGAGTCACAATTCACCGTTCACCAATTCACCGCCCACCGCCCACCGTCCACCGTCCACCGTATACCGTATACCGTTCACCGTTCACCGTATACCGTTCACCGTTCACCGTTCACCATCCCCCATCCTCCCTTCACAACCATGCACATCGCCATCGACGCTCACATGGTGGGCGAGCGGGAAACCGGCAACGAAACCTACATGGTCAACCTGGCGCGCGGCCTGTTGCGGCTGACTGGGCGCGACCCCAAGGGTTTCTCCTGGGACGCGCTGGGTCCGCCCAACGCCACCCAGGAGCTGCCCGCCATGCAGCGCGCCCAGCAGCGCCGCTTTGGCGACATGCCGCGTTTTCTGCTGCTGGCCACGCACCCGGAGCGCCTGCACGCGGCCCTGCCTGAGCTGCGCGCCAGCGTCAACGCCCAGGCGGCGCGGCTCCGGCCGGCCAACGCGCTGCTGCGCATCCCCTTCGGCCTGCCCTGGGCCGTGTGGCGCGGCGCCTTCGATCTGCTGCATGTCACCTACAACGCGCCGCCGTTCAGCCCCTGCCCCACCGTGGTGACCATCCACGACATCTCCTTCGAGCATTACCCGCAATTCTTTTCGCCGCGCGACCGGCTGATCCTCAAGACGCTGGTTCCCCTCAGCGCGCGGCGGGCCGCCCACATCCTGACCGTCAGCCAGCACGCCAAGCGGGAGATCGTCCAGCGCTACGGCCTGCCGCCCGCCAAGATCACCGTCACCTACGAGGCCGCAGGTGAGCAGTTCCAGCCGGAGGAGGATCCGGCGCGGCTGCGCGCGGTGCGCGCCCGCTATGGCATTCCCGACGGCCCCTTCGCGCTGGCTCTGGGCAACCTGCAGCCGCGCAAGAACATCGCCCGCCTGGTGGCCGCCTTTGGGCAGGTGGTGGACGGGGAACGGTTGACGGTTAACGGTGAACGGTTAACGGTTAACGGTGAACGGTTAACGGTGGACGGTGAACGGTTAACGGTGGACGGTGAACGGTTAACGGTTCGCCCTTCCCTGGTCATCGCTGGCAAGGCGCAGTGGCGGGAGAGCGAGGTCTATGGCGCGGTGCGGCAGGCGGGGCTGGAGGGCCGGGTGATCTTCCCCGGCTACGTGGAGGACGCCGACCTGCCGGCGCTGTACAGCGCGGCCACGGTCTTTGTCTACCCATCGCTCTACGAGGGCTTTGGCCTGCCGCCGCTGGAGGCTATGGCCTGCGGCGCGCCGGTGATCAGCACCAACGCGGCCTCGCTGCCGGAGGTGGTGGGAGACGCGGCGCTGTTGATCGACCCCCACGACACGCAGGCGCTGGCCCAGGCGCTGGCCGACGTGCTGACCCAGCCCGCGTTGCAGGCCGATCTGCGCCAGCGCGGCCGGCAGCGCGTCAGGCAGTTCTCGTGGGAGCGCTGCGCGGCCGAGACCTTGGCGGTCTACAGCGATGTCCTGGCGCGCCGGAGGGACCGATGAAGGGGGCGGCCGGGGCCAGCTCAGATGGGCGGCGCCTGGGGGCGCGCCTGTTGCGTGCGCTGCCGTGGCTGCTGGTCATTCTCCTGACCGGGCTCAACCTGCTCTTCGCCAGCCGCGTCATCGTCAACGATGACGCGTTCATCACCTACCGCGTGGCGCGCAACCTGGCCAACGGCCTGGGGCCGGTCTTCAACCCCGGCGAACGGGTTCTTTCCGTCACCACACCCGGCTACATGCTGCTGCTGGCTGCCAGCTCCCTGTTCAGCCAGGATTTCGTGGCCCTGGCCCTGCTCTGGAATGGCCTGGCGCTGCTGGCCGTGGGCGCCCTGCTGATCGACGCCAGCCGGGCCGGTCTGGCGCAGCGCTCCCCCTGCCTGGCTGATCTGGCTGCCGTCGTCGCCGTGTCCTTGACCCTGACCAACCCGCTGCTCAGCGCGGCGATCGGCATGGAGACGCCGCTCTACCTGGCCGCGCTGCTGGCGGTCTTCGCTGCCTATCGCCGCGCCCTGCAACAGCCGGCTGACGCGGCCCAGCGCTGGCTGTTGGCCACCGCGGCGGCCGCGGCCGCGGCTTTTCTGCTGCGCCCCGATGGCATCCTGGTGGGCCTGGTGGTAGGCGCGCACTGGCTGATCAGCCGCCGGCGCGTGCCCTGGGCCGCGTTGGCGCTGGGGCTGCTGTTGACGCTGCCCTGGGTGCTCTTCGCCTGGAGCTACTACGGCTCGCCGCTGCCCAACACGCTGGCAGCTAAGATCAGCCAGGGCCAGCCTGACCGCGCCGCCCAGTGGGGCAACCTGCTGTGGCAGACGGCCCGAAGCTGGGGGCTGGCCAACCCGCTGGCCGCGGCGCTGGCCTTGATCGGCGCGCTCCTGGCTGGCCTTCCCGCCGCGTCCCCCCGGTCGGCGACGCTCTCCGTGCGCCGGCTGCTGCTGCTGTGGGGCGCGTTGTACATTCTTATCCACGCCCTGTTGCGCGCGCGAGGCTATTTCTGGTACTACGTGCCCCTGGTCCCTGCTGCGGCGCTGTTGGCTGGCGACGGCGCGGCCGCTGTGGTGGGCTGGCTGGGAGTGCTGCGCCGGGATGCCCGGTTTGGGCGGGTTGCGGCGTCGCTGCTGGCCGTCGTCCTGCTGGCGGCGCTGCTGATCCCCACGCTGCGAGCTGCTGCCAGCCTGGCCAGTCAGGAGCCGCCCGGTCAGCGGCAGGTTGCCTACGAACGGACCGGCCAGTTGCTGCGTGAGCTGTGCCAGCAGCCGGGCCGCGAGCCGGTGGGCATGACCGAAATCGGCATCTTGGGCTACGTCAGCGACTGCCGCATCCTGGACTTCTCCGGGCTGTTGCACCCGGAGATCGCCCAACTGCAACTGCCGGCGGCCGACAAGATCGGCTGGGCCATCAAGGCCCATGCGCCGCCGTTGGTGGTGCTGGCCGGCGCCGAAGGCTATCCGGGCGACGTCGCCAGCGAGAACTGGTTCCGCCAGCGCTATGAGCCGATGGACATTCAGGATGAGCGCGGTTTCCGCAGCATCATTCACCGGCGGGCCTTGGGGCCCATGTTTCAGCGCGACCTGGCCGTCAGTTGGTGGTCCGCACGGGGCGAGGAGCCGGCCGGCGGCCCGGTGACGACGACGTTGACCTTCCCGGCCGGCGTGACTCCCAGCGTGGTCCTGCACACCTTTCTGCCGGCGGGCAGCGAACTGGCCGGCGCGGCCGACGGCGCGGCGACGCTGGCGCTGACCGGCGATGCCGCGGCCTGGCGCAATGTGGCCGTGCCGGTCGAGTTGGCAGCCGATGGCGCCGTCGCGCTGACGCTGGCTGGCCGCGCCGACCATCAGCCAGCGGCCGCGGCCTGGATCGAGAGCAACGCAGTCACCAGCCACCACTATTTCGGCTATTTCGAGGAGGCGGCCACCCAGCCCAGGCCGTCGCAGCAACTGAACCAGGGCGACACCGCCCAGGCCACGCTGGCGCCCGCGGCCGCTGGCCCGGTCGTGCTGGATGTGGCCTACCGCGACCACCCTGGGGTGCAGTTGGCCGTGTCGGTCGATGGCCAGACGCTGGGCATTGTGGGCGGCGCCGGCGATGCCTGGCAGACGGCGCGCTTCGAGCTGCCGGCCGGCAGCCTGCCAGCCAGGTCCAGCGTCGCGGTCGAGCTGCGCAACCTGGCCGAACAGCCCGTGCAGGTCCACTCCGCAGCCCTGGTCGATCCAAGCCGCCCGCCTTATGTGCCGTGATGAAAGAGAAGTTCAACTTCTTCCGAGAAGTTGAACTTCCAAGGATGACAAACACCGAATGAAAATTGCCATGCTCGGCACGCGCGGCGTGCCTGCCAGCTACAGCGGCTTCGAGACCTGCGTCGAGGAGCTGGGCAGCCGGCTCGCGCTGCGCGGCCATGAGGTTACGGTCTACTGCCGCAGCCACCACATCAGCTACGACCAGCCGACCTACAAGGGGATGCGGCTGGTCAAGCTGCCCACCATCACCAACAAATATCTGGACACCATCGCGCACAGCTTCCTCTCCAGCCTGCACGCGCTGAGCCAGGGCTATGACATCGCGCTTTATTTCATCGCCGGCAACAGCCTGGTGACGTGGATTCCCCGCCTGGCCGGCCAGCGCACCCTGCTCAACGTCGATGGGTTGGACTGGAAGCGGGCCAAGTGGCCGCCGCTGGCCAAGCGCTACATTCAGTTTGCCGAGCAGATGAGCACCGTGCTGCCCAACGCCATCATCACTGACAGCCTGGTGGTGCAGCGTTACTATCGCGAGGTCTACGGCGCGGACAGCGCCTACATCGCCTACGGCTCCGATCTGCCCCATCGGCCGGCTGGGCCCACGCTGGCCCGTTTCGGATTGAAGCCCCGCGGCTACGTGCTCTTCGTGGGGCGGCTGGTGCCGGAGAACTGCGCCCATCACCTGGTGGAGGCCTGGCGGCGGCTGGACACCGACATGCAGTGCGTCATCGTGGGCGATGCGCCCTACGCCGAGGACTACAAGGCTGAGCTGCGCCGGCTGGCCGGCGGCGATCCGCGCATCCACTTCACCGGCTACCTGTTCGGCGAAGGCTACTGGGAGCTGAACAGCCACGCCTACGCCTTCGTCGAGACCAGCGGCGTGGGCGGCACCCACCCCGCGCTGGTGGAGGCGATGAACTTCGGCAACTGCGTGGTGGTGCACAACACGCCGGAGAACCTGGAGACGGTGGAGGCGGCCGGGCTCTGGTACGACGGCCAGGTGGGCGCGGCCTCGCTGACGGCGGTGCTGCGCACCCTGCTGGACGCGCCGCCGTTGGTCCAGCTCTACCGCCAGGCTGCGGCCGAGCGGGCGCGCAGCGTCTACAGTTGGGAGGCGGTGACCGACGCCTACGAGGCGCTGTTCCAACGGGTTTTGCCCTGAACGCGCTGCCGCTCAACAGCGCGCCGCTGGGCGTGATGGAAAGCTCCACCCACTGGGAGCCCGCGGCATATGCCTTTGCCGTCGATCCTGGGCTGTTGGCGACCGGAGGCGCTGGCCCGCGGGTCAATGAGCTGGAATTTCTCATACCCGACGCGGCCAGCCCTGCCAGCCTGGATCCAAGCAACGGCGACAGCCGCGTTCTTGGGCTTTGCCTGTGGGAAGTGCGCCTGCGTTAGCGGAATGGGCGGAGCGCTGCCCGTCGCCTCACGTCGCGGGCAGCAGGTCCTCCAGCAGCTTGATCGGCGCCACGGCCACGCCGACGATGCCTGGCCCGGTGTGAACGCCCAACACCGGGGAGATGCGCATGGTCTCCAGCCGGGCAACGTTGAGCTTGCCGATCAGCAGATTGGTCAGCGCGTCGGCCTGCGCCGCGAACTGGCCGTGCAACACCGTGGCCCACAGGGGGGTGTTGCCATACTGGCCGTGCAGGTGCTCGACGATGGCGGCCAACGCCTGGGGGATGTGGCGGCTCTTGCCCACGGTGCTGTATTTGCCGTCGCTGTGTTCGACGCGAATGACCGGCTTGATCTTGAGCAGCGAGCCGGCCAGCGCCTGCACCCGGCCGATGCGACCGCCGCGCGCCAGATAGTCCAGCGTCTCCAGGGTGAAGATGACCTCGGTCTGGCTGCGCAGATCGGCCAGCCGCTGCTGGATGGCTGCCAACGACCAGCCCGCCTGGCTGGCCGCGGCCGCGGCCAGCACCTGGAAGCGCTGGCCGCCGGAGAGGGTCAGCGTGTCCCAGACGGTCACCTGCTCCTCCATCTGGGCCTGGGACGCGCCCAGTTGGGCCGACTGGGACGCGCCGCTCAGCCCGGAGGAGATGTGTACCGAGAGAATCTGGGGATCCTGGGCGGCCAGTTGCTGATAGATCTGCGCCATCTCGCCGCTGGAGGGCTGGGCCGTGGTGGGGATGGCCGGCCACATGGCCCGCAGCCGGTCGTAGAAGTCATCGGCGCTGATGTCGGCCGAGTTGACCTCCCCTTCGGGAAACTGGATGTACAGGGGCGCTTCTACCACGCCAAACGCGTGCAGTTCGGCGGCCGGCATGTCGGCCGCGCTGTCGGTAACGATTTTCACAGGAGGGAGCCTTTCGCAGGGATTTGCGGCCGCGGGCCGCGGTCCCGACCGGAAAGGGAGACCAGCCTGGCGCAGCGTCGCGCATCGCACCTGTGATTATATGCACGACAGCGGAATCCGACGATTTGGCGATCAGGCCGTTGCCCTCTGGCGCTGCACTGGCCCGCGCCGGTCAGTGGAAGAGCGCATAGGCGCCAGGCTGGCGGATAGTCGCCAGCACGTACCCCTCCTGTTCCACGTACCAACTGTCCTCGACCAGCGTTGGTTCGCCGTTCTCGATGCGATACAGGCGCGGCAGGCGCTCGCTCTCCCCGGCGCAGCAGCCGGCCTGGATTTGCACCGCCAGCTCGACGTCGTTCCAGGCGCCGCCCAGGGTGTAAAGGCGACTGACGCCCACGAGGCCGAGGCCGTTGCGGTTCAGGGCCGGCGGCAGGGGGCTGTCGACGATGAACAGGTCGGCAGGTATCCTGCTGCCCTGCTGGAAAATCTGCCACAGGCCGTCGTTGGACGCCAGAGTCAGCCTGGCCGGCTGGCTGGCCGGGGCCAGCGCCGCCGCGCCGCTCAGCGCGTTGGCTGTGACGCCAACGTCCAGCAGGAGACAGTTGCCTGCTCCGGCGAAACAGACCGGCGCGCTGCTGGGCGGAGCTTCGCCTTGAGCCGCACCGGTCACCAGGGCGTTCACTGCACTGGTGGTGAGCAGGTCGCGGAAGGAGGCGTCGTACTCAAGGGCATCGATGGCCGAAGGGTCCCGGCTGAGCGGAATCATTGCAGAGATCAGCGGAGTCAACCTCTGCAAGGTCATGTCGGAGAGAAACTGCGGCCTGGGCCGGTCGAACTGGGCCATCAGGGCCAACGAAGCGGCCCGTTCCTGGGGAGCGGGATGGTTGCAGACCATGAAGGCCGGCTTACAACTGAAGTCGTGGTACTGCAACGCCACGGGATTGGCCAGCGCGGCGCCGTCGCTGATTGGGCGCGTCGCACAGTGCCACCCGCTTTCGTCAACCTCCTGGCGTATGTGAAGACGGTCGCCGCTCCGCGCTCCCAGCACCCACAGACGCGGCCGAGCTGCCGTGATTTCCCCCAGCTTGATGGCGCAGCCCAGCTTGCCCTGCTCCAACCAGACGACTGACGGTGCGGCGAGGCTGTTGTTGGTGGCCACTGTCAACGTAAAGGGAGCTACCCGCCCCACCTCCGGACTGTCGTTTTCCACCACAACCGCAGGAACGTTCATCAGAGCCGTGGGCCACGTGGTCGAGATCGGGCCCGAGAGCGGCTGTTGGCGCGGCGGGACGATCTCCCACTGGCCGGCGCGGCTGAAGCGCTGCACCACGGCGTCCCAGGCTGACTGGCCGACGCCATTGTGCAGGGTCCGCTGCCATTGCAGTGTTTTTTCGCACTCCAGCGACCACAGCCCCGGGACATCGTCTGAGCTCAGCTCGCTGGTGGTGTATTGATGGTTCATGATGCTGGCGCCGGTGCTGTCCAGGCTTCGGTCGGGTTGCGGCCTGGTGCAGGCGTGGTTTTGGCCATTGCTGCCCACATATTCGTCGTAGAGGCCCAGCGCGTAGTGTCCCAGCTCATGGACGATGGTGCGGTAGCCATCAGGCTTGCTCCACCGGCTGTCGGGACCGTTGATGCGCCTGGAATCCCAGAACGGTCCCAACTGAATGCGGTAGTTGGCAGGCTCCAGATCCTCTTCTATACCCCCGATCACAGCATGCGGGCTCAGGGTGTTGTTGGCCACCACCTGAATGTCCGCGTCCCACCAGTGTTCCCGGTTGGCGACAATGCGCACCTGTCCCAGGGCCATCTGGCCGTCGGTCACGTCCCACAGGTAGGTGGAGGCGCGCTGCATGGCCAATGCCAGGTCGTCCAGATAGGCTTGATCGGCATCCCATTCGACCGAAACCAACAGGTTGAACAGAATCAACGGCCGCTGCCGGTGGAGGGTCAGGGTCACCGTTTCGCTGGCGCCGACCGACGCAGCCACTGGCGCGCCCGTTTCGTCCCAATCCAGGCTGGTCCAGAAGACCTGGTATTTCCAGTCGGGCGGCTGGCCGGAGCTGGCAAAGGCCTGCCAGGGCGCAGCCAGCCAGTCGTGGGCTGGCCGCGCGGTGGTGGCGAGCGCGGCCGGCGCCAGCGCTGCTACCGCTTCTGTCCCTGCCAGCCTGGCGGTCAGCTTGCCGTCAGGCCCGGTGGTCAAGCTGCCGCCGGCCAGCGCATTGGGCAGCGGTTGCCCATTGGCGAAGATGGCCGCGCCCGGCGCCGGCGCTCCGTCCAGCGTCACCACGAAGGTGACATCCCTTGCGACCGCGGCCGGCGCCGGCGCGGCGCAGGCGCCGGCCAGCAGCGCCAGCAGCAGCCCGACAGCCAGCGCCAGCGCCAGACTCACGCTCGCAAGGCGCGAAGATCTCATCGCATCAACTCGACGCCGCAGCGCTGAGGGCGAAGGTGCTCTCGCCAGTCGTGCTGACGCTGACAGACCGCCCATCTGCTGCCAGCGCCGCCTCCTGCATTTTCTCCCAAGTTCCCTGCCGGCGGATAAAGACCCCAGGGGCGACCTTACGGTCCGGATCGGCCGGCAGATGGAACGTCAGATCCATCGGCGGCACGATCTCGTTGGAGGCAGCCCGGAAGATGAAATACCTGGAACCAGGCAGAAGGTCCAATCCCAGGGGGCCGTTGTCTCTGAACGCGATGCAGACGCGGGTCGAGGCGTCGGCCTTGGAGGTGGCAGTCGCCAGCACGGCGCCGTGCCGCACCGTGAAAGCGTCCTGTGGGGTCAACGTCGCCACGACGAAATGCACCTCAGCCAGCGTGACCAAGGCCCCCGCCACATCGAGCACCACAGGCTGTTGCGCGCTGTCGTGCAGCGTCACGTCCTGGCCCTCGAGCACAACCGCGGCCATCCCCTGGATGAGTTGAGATGTCCCGACCGGTTGGAGATTCTCGATTTTCAGGGTAAACTCAGCGCTGCCAGCCGCCGGCTCAGCCAGGTCGAACCCGGTGTAGCCTTCTTCTCGCCCGGTGCCGCCCTGTTCTGGGACGTCGGCAAAGCTGCCTTGCGTCAGGGTGACGTGGATGCGCTTCTTGCCGGGCAGCGTTGTCAGCGGCAACTGCTTGGATTGCACGCGGAACGCCAATCCAAGGCTGTTGTCAAGTGGTGTGATCAGGACTTCGACATACTGGGATGGCTTTGTTGCCGACATGATACTCTCCGTCTCCGTGCGATGTGATTTTGATCGCGGCCTGGCGTCGGGGTGACGAATCCGACCGCTGGCTGATGCTTGACTTCGATACGATTCCGCTGATTGACCTATGCCTGCACCGCACCCTGCTCTTCTTCAACCCTTCCTTGACGCCGTGCGCCTGCGCCAGTTGGATCGCTGCGCGACGATCCTGGCGGAGTTGCGCCTACTGGCCGCGGCTGACCCAGACCTGGCAGCCTGGACGCGCTACTTCGAGGGCATCCTGGCCAACGAGCGGGACCACGACCTGGCCGCGGCCGAGCGCATCTTCCTCGACCTGCTGGACGACCAGCCCGACCTGGAGCTGCAAGGCCGGCTCTGTTTGGCGCTGGCGGTCACCTATCGCCGCCAGAACCGTCTGCAAGCGGGCCTCGCCTTCTGCCGGCGCTGTGAGACCTGCTACGCCGCCCTGGGCGATCGGGCCGGCCAGGCCAAGGCGCTGAAGCAGATGGCAATTGTCCTGGCCACAGGCTTCGATCAGAGCCAGTTCGGCGCTGAGGTCTTGCCGCAGGTCGCCGCCGCATGCCATCAGGCGCTGGACCTGCTGCATGAAGCGCCGCAGACGGAGGAGAACCGTTGGCTGGCCGGCACCCTCTGGAACGAGATCGGCGCCCTGCACCGCGTCCAGCGTCGGTGGGACGAAGCCGCCGCGGCCTACCATCGCTACCTGACCATCAACGAAGCGTTGGGCCACCGTCTGGGCATGGGCGTGGCCTACGGCAATCTGGGCGAGCTGCTGGTCAAGCTGGGCCCCGAGCGCTGGCCGGAAGCCGAGGACGCCTTTCGTCAGTCGCTGGAGATCGCCCGCGCCAACCATGACCGGGCCCAGGAGCTGGACTCGCTGGCCAACCTGGCGCATCTGCACCAGCAGCAAGGCCGATGGGAGGACGCGCTGGACGCTTACGGCGCCGCCATCGCGCTGATCGATGCCCTGCGGGCGGGCGTCTCCACCGAGACGGCGCGCGCTGGCTTCATGGCGACGGTGACGGAGCTCTTCGCCAACGCCGTGCTGACAGCGGTGGCCGCCGGCCGGCCGGATGAGGCGCTGGTTCTGGCGGAACAGGCCCGCGCCCGGGCCTTTCTGGACCTCCTGGCATCGGATGTGGCTGACAGCCGCTTGCCGGCCACCGGCGTGTTGACCGTCAGCCAGATTTGCCAGGCGCTGGCCCCGGACGAGGTGCTGCTGGCCTACTTCACCACCGGCCTGATGGCCGCGCCGGCCGGCCGTGAGGCGGAAAGCCTGGACCGGCACCGCTTTCCGCCCGCCAGCACGCTGATCTTCATCGTCACCCGCGGGGGCGTCGCTGTGGTGACCGGCGACGCGTCGCCCAACGATCTCCAGCCGCGCCGCCTGGCCGGGGCCGCCGAACGCCATTTCTTGCAGCCGGCCGTGCGCCGCACCCTGTACGGCCGGCTGATCGCGCCGGCGGCCCGTCTGCTGGCTGGCAAGCGTCGGGTGATCATCGTCCCGCACGGCCCGCTGCACTACGTGCCTTTTCAGGCGCTGATCGCGCCTGACGGCGAAACGCTGCTGCGGCCGGGCGGGCCGGAACTGCTCTACGGGCCGTCGGCCAGCGTGCTCTTTCGGGACCGCGCCGCCGCACAGCCTTTGGGCTTTCGGCAATTCCCGAGAATCTGGGAAACGCCCTGCCTGGCCCTGGGCTACGACGGCGAGGGCGACCAACGGCTGCGCTTCGCCGAGGAGGAGGCCAGCCGCATCGCCGCGCTGCTGGGGGGAGAGGCGCTGGTGGGGCCGGCCGGCAAGCGGGAGGCGCTGTTGCAGCGCGGCCCGGTCGCCCGCTACCTGCACATCTCCTGCCACGGCCAGTTCGACCCGGCCGCGCCGCTGGAATCGTCGCTGCACCTGGGCGCGGGCGAGAAGTTGACGGCCCGCGAGGCGCTGGCCAGCCTGCGTCTGCGCTGCGACCTGGCCACCCTCAGCGCCTGCGAAAGCGGGCTGAGCCAGGTGCGCCGCGGCGATGAGCTGATGGGGTTGGTGCGGGCCTTCCTGGCCGCCGGCGCGCCGGCCGTCATCGCCACCCTCTGGCGGGTGGACGAACGCTCGACGCGGCTGCTGATGGAGCGCTTCTACCGGGAGGTGGCCGCCGGCGCGGGGTTCGCCGGGGCCTTGCAACAGGCCCAGCTCTATCTGCGTGAGCTGGGCCGGGAGGAAGCGCTGGCGCTGCTGGGCAAGGACACATCCAGCGCGGGCTGGGCTGAACGGCCCTTCGCCGATCCCTTCTACTGGGCGCCTTTCGTCCTTGTTGGCGGCGGCAGGTAGCGTGCTGGGGATCGATCAAGTTTGCGGCCGGCAAAGCCGCCGACTGGCACGACCGGCGACCGCTGAAATCTGACGCTGCGTTACACCGCTTCGACTGCAAAGCTGAGTCGGGGCAGATCCTCTATCGACAGGTTCTCGAAGATGGCTTTGCCAAACGGGTCGGTCTCCTGCTGATCGAGCGTCTCGTCGCCGCGACGCAGGGTCACGAGGCTGCCGGCCAGATGCGGCCAGCCGCCGCGGCTGGGGATGTCCACCTCCACCTCGACCGTCCAGCGCTGGGGATTGTCCCGCTGCGGCTCGGCCTTGATGCGCACGGCCAGGTCGTCCACTGCGTCGGTCAGCTCGTAGCGCAGCCCGGCCGGCGCGCCGCTTTTGAGCAGGGCCGGCTGCATCGCCGGCCCTTGCAGGCTGGCCAGCAGGTCGGCGGTCCACCGGATCACCAGCCGTCCCAGCTCGTCCAGGAGCCAGGGGCGGGCGGCTGGCGGGGCCGCTGGCCGCGCCGGCAGCGGGGGCAGGTAGCTGAAATCAAAGGAGGGAAGCACAGGAGGGGCCGCCAGCTCGCCGCTCCGGTCCAGCCTCAGCAGCGCCTGCAATTCATGATGCGCCTGCTGGCAGGCGGCGCATCGATCGAGGTGCGCGGCCACGGCGGGGAAGCGTGCGCTGGCCGGCTGGCCGGCCAGTTCAGCATCGATGTAGGCCGCCAACTGCTCCTGGCATGGCGCACAATCGGGTGTGGAAAAGCCCTCGTCGTCGAACAGGGCATTCAAAATCGTTTTAATCTGGGAAGCCATGATCATTCTCTTCGCGTCGTCTCGCTGCCAGTGATGCGGGGAGAACGTGATTTCTGTCACGCGAACAGGGCCAGGGCGCTGCGGTCCAGCCCGGATTGCTCCAGGCAGGCGCGCAACTGGCGTTTGGCGCGCTGGATGATCAGGTAGACGGCGTTGGCGGTGGTGTCCAACGCCCGCGCCACCACATCGGCGCTGACGTCGTCGCCCAGACAGTTGAGCACGGCCAGGCGGTAGCGCTCGGAGAGGCGGCTGATGCAGCGCTGCATCAGGTCGCACACCTGCCGTTGCTGGGCCAGACGGGCAGGATCGACGTCGTCGGAGGGGTCGGCCAGTTCCGTGGCCAGCTCGGATTCTGCGCCGTTCTCATCGCCGCCGCGGCTTTGGGGCAAGGACCCGCGGCGCGTCCAGTAGGACTTGCGCAGCTCCATGGCCGCCTGGTTGCGCACGATCTGCGCCGCCCAGGAGGTGAAGTTGCCCGCGGCATTGTAGCGGTCCAGCAGGGCGAAGCCATCGCGCACCAGTTTCTCCAGCGTCTCCTGGACGAAATCCTCGGCCAGCGCGGCCAGTTCCTCGGCGGCGAAGTCAGCCAGGCGGTTCAGGTCGGCCTGGCGCAGGCGCAGGTAGTTGTAGGCCACGACGTAGAGATAGCGGGCCAGGTCCTGGTGCGCCGAACGCTGAGCGTGCGCGCCGCCTTCGCCGCGCAGTTCCCGCACCCATTCGGTGTTGTTGCGCTGGGCCATGACGAACCCTTTCGTTGAACAGGCTGCTCGGATCGGAGCGGGGCGATTGTACCACAATGTCTGTGGCCTGGCAATCGTACAGCCAGTCAAGGTGACTTGCCAAGAATACCCTGAGTTGCGTGACAGATGCAGCGATCGTACCGCATCTGCTCTGTTTGAGCGCATGGTGTAAGGCGCTTGTCCGATCATCGTAGCCAGCAAACCAGGAGAGAAGAGATGTCCACATCCCCCCGTTCTATCAGCTCACTTGGGCTGACCGTCATGTTGAGCGCGCTCATGCTATTGTGCAGCGTGCTGCTTCCTTCCGCAGTTCAGGCGCAGCCTGTCTGCCCACTGCCGGCCCGCTTGCAGGTCGGCGACGGCGTGGAGGTGATCGACGGCGTGGCTAACAACTTGCGCAGCGGGCCCGGTCTGGCCTATGCCCGGCTTCGCCAGCGCATGGTTCCGGGCGACGTGTGGTACGTCCAGGCAGGCCCGATCTGCGCTGACGGCATTCACTGGTACCAGGTGGCGGCCTACGACTTCGCCGCCTGGACTGCGGAGGGCCAGCCGGGTCGCGGCTATTATCTGGGGCGCACCGACCGTCTGCCCAACCACGGCGGATCGAGCGCGGTTTGCGCCTCGGAGCGGCTGAGCGTCGGCATGCGGGCCATGGTAGGGGATCAGCAGCGCCAACACGTGCGGCAAGCGGCCAACAAGAACGCCGCCCACAGCGCATGGCTCTATCCCGGTGTGCCGGTGACGATCCTGGACGGTCCGCGCTGCGCCGATGGCTGGATCTGGTGGTACATCCGCGACGACAGCGGCCGCATCCAGGGTTGGACGTCCGAAGGAGATGGGCCGGCCAGGCCGTGGCTCGTTCCGACCTGGGGCAGATGATCGGGCGGCAGTGCGATGCCGCCTTGACCCTTCAGGTCGGCAGCGCCACGTGCACCGTCGCCTGCCAGGACGTTAACAACCAAGGATGGTAAGCGGCAATCAGTGTCAGGATCTGGCTGAGCGCAGCAGCTTTTCCATATCTGTCCAAAGCTCCGGTAGCTCTAGCAAATCGGCAAACTGCTGTACCCAGAATCTGATCCGCGCCGTATCGAGGTGTTCCTGAGTGGCGATGACAGCCTCGATATCCAGCATGTCCTTGGGACGATGGGCCACCGCTTTGAGGATAATCAGGTCTTCGGGAGTTGGCAAACGCAGAACAAGGGTTCCTGCCCGGTGTTCGTGGCTCCGTTCCACCGTTTCCACTCCCAGGATGGCATCACGCGGGCCTTTCGGTCCTAGAGAGATATATCTCTTGCAGCCGGGTCCACCGTTGACGGACTATGTTGTCCAGGTGATCGTCGCTATCCATGGGCAATCCGAGAGCCGCTGCCATCCGTACCAGTGCATTTAACTGGCGCCACCGTTCGGCGACAGAGGTTGTGCGCTGTTCAAGGGCCTCGATGTCAGCGACAGCCTGCCAGCGACTGCGATAGGCTTGCAGGGTCTCTTGATCAATCATCGAACTACTCCAAAGGAATCTCTGAATGTACTCAGTACCACAACACCTGAAGTGAGTCTACCGGCATTTCATGTTATTGTCAAACGTATCGCCGCCGGCCCAGCACCTTCTGGTTTGAACCTCGCGAGCTCAGACATGAGCCTTCAGACGGGGCGGCGCATCTGGAACGCGCTCATTAGACCCGTGATCCCCCGTATGGCGTCGGCCGGCCGAAGTGTCTCGATGCCGAGTCTGGCAGCCCTGCAAGGGCGCTGCGGCCCGGCGGCCGCGCACCTACTGCGCCCGCTGGCCGCCTACGCCGCCGGCGGCAGCTCATCGCCCTCGATGGGGGCGTCTGTGCCTGCGCTCTCCAGAATGGCCAAAAAGTCGGCCCGGTTGGCGCGAATTGCCCGTTCCCAAAAGTAACGCTCGGTGCGGAGCGCGGCCAACTTCTCAGCTACGGCGACGTTGATGAACTGGTTGAGGGTCGTTTCTTCCTCTTCGACAACCGTGCGCAGTTCGTCCATGATTGAGGTCTGCAATCGCAATGCGTAGTTACTTAGAGTTGCCATGTTCCTAGTACATGTCGGCCTAAATCAATCTTCACTCACTGCTCAAGCCGGTTCCGTGAACCGGCGGCGTTGTGGGCGCAAACCCGGCGGATCACGGATCCGTCGGGAGCAGGTAAACTGAAGAGTTATTTACGCCAACTTGTACTAGCTTCAGTGGACGGTCCAGAGCAAGACTGCTGAAGTCCCGCCTCAGTTGCTTTCCAGCAGTCGGCGGTCGAGCGCCTGATAGCGCGCCCGCTCGCGGGGCGACATGGGCCGCTTGACGGTATTGCGCAGCGCCGCCGCGCGCTGGAACAGCGCCGCTGCCTCGGCGGACCGCCCCATGTGCCAGGCCAGCTCGGCCTGCACCAGCCGCGCGGAGGCGGTGACGACAGCGTCGCCGCGGCTTTCGTAGTGCGCCAGCGCGGCGGCGGCCAGCGCCGCGGCCGCGGCGCAGTCCCCCTCTTCCATGGCAATGCGCGCCAGCAGCAACTGCGGGTCGGGCAGGTAGTGGCTGTCCCCCAGCGCCTCGAAAAGCTGCAAGCTGGCCAACGTCATCGGCTTCGCCCCGGCCAGGTCGCCCTGTTCGTACAACACGTCGGCCAGATTGTGCAGCACGAAAGCCTGGATCCAGCCAGCCGGCTCCGCCATCACCTGCGCATGGGCCCGCTCCAGCCACTGCCGGGCCTGGGCGCTGTCCTGCATATCCAAAGCGACGACGCCGATATTCGCCCATGCCTGAGCCGGGTCGGCTGTGGGGTCGGCGTCGACGCTGGCCAGCAGCCAGTCGATGGCCTGCTGGTAGTCGCCCATCATGTAGGCGGTCAGCCCCATGTTGTGCAAGGCCGTGGCGACGCCCAGCGCATCGTCCAGTTGCCGGCGCAGGGCCAACCCCTCCTCGTGGCAGGCCAGGCTTCCCGTGTAGTCGTCCTGCGCCAGATGGATGGAGGCCAGGCCATTGAGGGCCCGCGCCCGGGCCGAGAGATCGGGCGTGGACAGCTGCAATGCGGCCTGCAACAGCTCCTG
>Ga0209096_1001063_pt1 | contig 32203 bp, 23 predicted proteins | sample AD_UKC034_MetaG_FD_184407 | JGI IMG/M metagenome (GOLD analysis project Ga0209096, IMG submission 184407) | Active sludge microbial communities of municipal wastewater-treating anaerobic digesters from USA - AD_UKC034_MetaG (SPAdes) (version 2) | ecosystem: Engineered > Bioreactor > Anaerobic >... | reverse complement strand
CATCGGGGGTGTAGTGCTCTGGCGCGAGGGTGTAGGGGTTCACCGCCCGGCCAGGCGCCAGCTCGCCGGCCAACAGACGGGCCGCGGCCGCGGGCAGCGCCAGCTCCGCCTCCCCCATCAACAGGGCGTCCACCAGGTCGCTGAAGACATGATCGACCTGGGCGTAGCTCAGCGCGGGGCCGATGGCCAGCACCCGGGCCAGCGGCTGGCGTTCCCTCAGGCGGTTGAGGAAAGCCCGGTCGGCCGCCTGGGTGGCGTAGCTGACCGGCAGCGCCAGCACCTGGCTGTGGGGCAGACGCTCCAGCGTCGCGTCGGCATCCAGCCCCTGGCTGGCTGCGTCCAGCCCAGCCACCCGCCAGCCGGCCGCGGCCAGCGTCGCGCCGGCCGTGGCCAGCAGGTGGGGCGGGTAGATAAACCCATGGGCCGAATCGCCCAGCGCGCCCATGCCGGCCGAACCCTCGCGGTTGGCGACGGCGCCGGGCAGGCTGGGCGGGTTGAGCAGGAAGATGCTGCCGGTCATGGAGCAGATTATACCTGCGGTCTTGGGAAAAACAAGAGCGGCAGCTTGTCGCTGCCGCTCTCAGGCTCCTGCGCCTAGACTCGAACTAGGAACCAACCGGTTAACAGCCGGTCGCTCTGCCGATTGAGCTACGCAGGAAAATGTCGTCTGGAAATGTCCAACGGTCTGGATTATACCTGAAAGTCGGGCGCTGTCAAAAAAACGCCTATCCGAGATAGTCGCGCAGCTTGCGGCTGCGGTTGGGGTGGCGCAGTTTGCGCAGCGCCTTGGCCTCGATCTGCCGGATGCGCTCGCGGGTCACGCCGAAATACTGGCCCACCTCCTCCAGGGTGTGGCTGGTGCCGTCGCCCAGGCCAAAACGCATCTCCAGCACCTCGCGCTCGCGCGGGCTGAGCTGGTCGAGGATATCCTGCATCTGCTCGCGCAGCAGTTGATGGCTGGCCGCGTCGGCCGGCCCAGGCAGATTGTCGTCCTCGATGAAGTCGCCCAGATAGCTGTTTTCCTCCTGGCCGACCGGCATGTCCAGCGACATGGGCTCTTGCGACACCCGGTTGATGCGTTGCACCTTCTGGGCCGCGCGCTGCCAGCGGCGCAGCAATTCCGGATCCAGCGTCATGGCGCTGCGCAGCGCGGCCTCGATGGCCTGGCGATCCTCGGGCGCCAACAGGTCTGTCTCCAGGGCGATCTCCTCTGGGGTCGGGTCCCGCCCCAGCTCCTGGGCCAGCCGGCGCTGGATGCGCACCTGGCGGTTGATGCTCTCGACCATGTGTACGGGAATGCGGATGGTGCGCGCCTGGTCGGCGATGGCGCGGCTGATGGCCTGGCGGATCCACCAGGTAGCGTAGGTGCTGAACTTGAAGCCCAGCTCGTGGTCGAACTTCTGCACGGCGCGCAGCAGGCCGATGTTGCCCTCCTGGATCAGGTCGGAGAAGCTCATGCCGCGGCCGATGTAGCGCTTGGCCACGCTGACCACCAGGCGCAGGTTGGCATTGGTCAGACGTTGCTGGGCGGCGTCGCCCCGCCGGACGGCCAGGGTCAGCTCGTCGCGCCGGTCCGGGTCCAGGTCCGGTTGCGAGGCCAGCAGCTCGGCCGCCTCATGGCCCCGGCGAATCTGCAGGGCCAGGTCGATCTCCTCGTCGCCGGTCAGCAGCGAGGTGCGACCGATCTCGCGCAGGTACATGCGCACCGGGTCGCTGGTGATGGTGGGATCAGCGAACTCCTGCAAGAGCTCTTCGACAGGCCGGCTGATCTCCTCCTCCACCTCGCGCTCGAAGTCCTCGTCGCGCTCGATGGAGGGGAGGGCGGTGTCGAAATCTTCCGGCTCCTCGGCAAATTCCTCCTCTTCCTCGTCGCCGAGAGGTTCCTGATCTCCGGCGCTATCGGACGCCGCGCGCGTTGCCGCCGGCGGCGCCAGCTCATCGCCCAAGTCGTCGTCGAATGCATCGATCAACTCGGCGTCGAGCGGGTCATCGAGGCTCAGCGACGGGTCCATCTTCAGTTTGGGCTGACGCTCGCGGCGCCGTCGTGGTTCTGGCATGGTGTCAACTGAGAAGCAGCATTGCGGAAATCCGAAGGTTGAGGCTTGGGGAGCCGCCGCCAGCGCCGCCCCAAGCCGTGAATGGCATGAACGCTAAGCACCTGGTGTGAGCTGGCGTCGGCCAGCGTAGGTGCGCTGATTGAGCATTTGCTCCAACAGCCGCAGATGCTCGCTGAGCGACTGCTGAAGCTGCTGGTAGGCCCGCACATCTTCGCCCTGGCCCTCCTCGCGTGCGCTGCGCGTCAGGGCTGGCAGCGTGCGGGCCTGGTTCTTCAGGGTGCTGATGCGCAGCCGCAGCACGGCCCGCAGCATGTCTTCCAGCAGTTGATCCCGGGCCAGGGTGGGCTGGCGTTGACCGGCCGCCTGGAGCTGGGCCAACAGGCTGGCCTCGGCTGCGCCCATGCCTGGCCACTGCTGGCCGGTGAATTCGCCCGACACCAGCGCGGCGCAGAGCGTCCGTTCATCGGCGCGGCTGAAGTCATCCTCGTCCAGCGGGCCGGCGCCCAGGCTCACCAGCTCCGCTTGCAGGTCGGGCAGCATCTGCGGGTGCATCACCAGCAGCGTCAGGCAATAGCTGGCCGCGCCGGCCGTCGCGCTTGCCTTGGCAGCTTTCTTGGGCTGTGTGGACGGTTGCACCCACGTCGCCGGCGGCGCGGGCAGATCGAGATCTTCGGCCTCTTCCCAGACCGCGGGCGGCGGGAGGGGCCGGGGACGCGCGGCCGGCTGCGTTGTCGGACGCCGTTTGAGCAGCAGTCGTTCCAGGCTGCGCTCGTCGGTTTGAACCAGCCGGGCCAGCTGCTGGGTGTAGTGGGCCCGTTTGACCTCGTCGGAGACTTCGAGGATCAGCGGGGCCAGGCGCTCGACGGCTTCGGACTTGCCCTGGGCCGTGTTCAGGTCCAGCTCAGCCCGCGCCAGCCCGAAATAGTAATCTACCACGGGTTGGGCATTATTGACCAATTCGCGCCATGCCATCACGTCGGCGCGCACCACGTCGTCCGGATCCTGGCCCGCCGGCAGGGTCATCACCCGCAGATCGACGGCCAGCCGCGCCTCGTGCCGCACCAGACCGGTGGGGGTGAGCACGGGCACCCACTCCCGCTCCAGCGCCTCGCGCGCCTGGGAGAGGCCGCGCAGGGTGGCCGCCTGCCCGGCTGCGTCTGCATCCAGCGCCAGCACGATGGTGCTGGTATAGCGGCGCAGTTGCTTGATCTGCGTCTCGGTCAGCGCGGTGCCCATGCTGGCCACCACATTTTCCTCGCCGGCCTGGTGACAGGCCAGCACGTCCATGTAGCCTTCGACGATGATGGCCTTGCCGCGCGGCCGGATGGCGCGGCGGGCCGCGTCCAGGCCATAGAGCACGCTGGATTTCTCGAAGAGCGGGGTCTGGGGCGTGTTCAGGTACTTGGGCTGCTGGTCGCTGCGCAGCGCACGCGCGCCAAAGCCGATGACGTGGCCGTGCAGGTCGCGGATCGGCGTCATGATCCGGTGGCGAAACCGGTCGAAATAGGGCGAGCGGCCCGGCTCCGGCTGCTCGCGCTCGATGACCAGCCCGGCCGTCAGCAGATCGGCTGGCTCGTAGTTCTTGCCTTGCAGGTAGGTCAGCAGGCCATTCCAGCCGTCGGGGGCATAGCCCAGCAGGAATTTGTCCAGAGTGGCGTCGTCGAAGCCGCGGCCGGCCAAATAATCGCGCGCGGTCTGGCCCTGGGGGGTCTGGCGCAGTTGGTGGTGGAACCAAAGCGCGGCCGCCTGATTGATCTCGCGCAGGCGGTCGAGAGCTTGTTCCTGCTGGCTGCGGGCCGCGCTGGGCGGCGCCAGATCGACGCCGGCCTTCTGCGCCAGCACCTCCAGCGCCTCGCGGAAGTCCAGGTTCTCCCGCTTCATCACAAAGCTGAAGACATCGCCGCCGACGCCGCAGGCCCCAAAGCAATGCCACGTGCCGCGGTCAGGATAGACCACGAAGGAAGGGGTTTTCTCCTGGTGGAAGGGGCAGAGGCCCTTGTACAGATTGCCGGCCTTGCGCAGGGGGACGTAGGCCGAGATCACCTCGACTATATCCAGCCGATCCTTGATTTCCTCAACGACGCTCATAGCTTGGCGGCATGGGTGGGGCCAGAAGGGACATTGGGTGTGGTGCGCTGAACGGGTGCTGGCGATGCACGTTGCATTATACGAAGTTGCGCGCCGCCTGTCAATTCAGCTTTGCCGCGCCCGATGGGCGGCTCACTCTTCGCGTTGATGGTCATGGTGCAGAAAGGCCCGTTCGAGGCGCAGAAAGACCGCCAGCACGATCAGCACCAGCACGGTCGCCGCCAGCGCCAGCGCGCCCATGCCGGCGCCGGTAGCCATGCCGATGGCCGCGGCCACCCACAGCCCAGCCGCAGTGGTCAGTCCGCTGACGCGGTCTTGCGAGCGCCAGACCGTGCCCGCGCCCAGGAAACCGATGCCGGTGACGACCTGGGCGGCCACGCGCGCCGTGTCGCGCGGCACGCCGGGAAAGGCGTTGATCGACAGAATGGTGAAGAGCGCCGAGCCGACGCAGACCAGCATGTAGGTGCGCAGGCCGGCCGGCCGCTGTTCCCGCTCGCGTTCCATGCCGATCAGCCCACCCAGCACGGCGGCAATCAGCAAGCTCACAATCTGTGAAATGGTCGTGTCATTGGTCAGCCAGGGCATCATCGCGCTACCTCCGTGCGTGGGTCTGTCAAGCGTTGTTGTGCAGCGTTCCGTTGGGCTCATGGGTTCCATGCCTGCCCGCGCGCTGTGGGCATTCCCCGGCGCAGCCTGTGGGCGCCAGGACAGACAGGGGCGCGCCCACCTCGTCGGGCAGTCAAAGGGCATCTGACGAACCCATGAACCATGCCAGTGTTGTTGATCAGGGGTCGATAGTAGCACCGGTTCGTGCGGCTGTCAAAGCGCCCGAAAATCACCGCGCCCGCTCTGGCCGGTCTGTGCGCAGCACCCGAAGTGGGCCGGCCGGGCCAGATCAGTTTTCAGCAATTCCAACTGTAGCGCGGAGTCGAGGCTTTAGCCGGGTCTGCAGCGCGAAGTCGAGGCTTTAGCCGGGTCTGCAGCGCGGAGTCGAGGCTTTAGCCGGGTCTGTGGCGCGGAGTCGAGGCTTTAGCCGGGTCTGCGGCGCGGAGTCGAGGCTTTAGCCGGGTCTGTGGCGCGGAGTCGAGGCTTTAGCCGGGTCTGCAGCGCGGAGTCGAGGCTTTAGCCGGGTCTGTGGCGCGGAGTCGAGGCTTTAGCCGGGTCTGTAGCGCGGAGTCGAGGCTTTAGCCGGGTCTGCGGCGCGGAGTCGAGGCTTTAGCCGGGTCTGTGGCGCGGAGTCGAGGCTTTAGCCGGGTCTGTGGCGCGGAGTCGAGGCTTTAGCCGGGTCTGGGCGATGCGAGTTGCGCGCGGACCCGCCTGAAGGCTCGACTCCGGCGTGGCAGCCATGATGTTCGGAATTGCTGCTCAGTTTTGGCTGCGTCGCCAGGATCAGGTATACTCTCCGCCGCGGCGCCGACTCGGGCAGCGCCGCGGAAATCAGCTTCTTGGCCCGCAGACCAGGGTCATGGCGTCACGAATGACATTTGCCAAGCCCTGAGCCATGGGGGCCCGAACAAAGCCGGCTATTCCGAACAGGACCGTTGAACATGGATGTGAAGATCGTGCGCAGTCAGCAGCGCGTCAAGACCGTCAGCGCCCGCGCCGTCGATGGCGTCTTCGTGGTGCAGGCCCCGGCCCACATGAGCGACGCCGATTTGCAGCCGGTGATCGACAAGCTGCTCAAGCGCTGGCAGGGCCGTCAGGCCAGGAGCAGCCTGGACGACGCCGTGCTGGAGCGACGGGCCAGGGAGCTGAACCAGCAGTATTTCGGCGGCAAGCTGCGGTGGCAGTCGATCCGCTGGGTCAGCAATCAGAACTCGCTCCACGGCAGTTGCACCCCCAGCCAGGGGACGATTCGCATCTCGCACCGGCTGGCCGCCATGCCGACCTTCGTGCGCGACTACGTGCTGATGCACGAGCTGGCGCATCTGCTGGAGGCCAACCACGGCCCCCGCTTCTGGCGGCTGGTCAATCAATTCCCCCGCACCGAGCGGGCGCGGGGCTATCTGATGGGGGCGGGATTAGTAGCGACTGAGGAGTGAGACGGCTGCACCACCGAGGTCGGTGCGCGTCGGCGCGCCTCTCTCGACAGCTCGGAGGCGCGGCTTCAGCCGGGCATTGAGCGCCAACGCGGGCTGAAGCCTTGGCTCCCAACAAGGGGGGTGCTGGCCGGCGCTGGTCTGGCCCTCCTACCCCGCCGCCGTCACCTGCACCTCCCCTCCTTCCACCAACCACAGCGTCGTCGCAAAGCGTTCGATGAAGTAGCGGTCGTGTACCACGGCCAGCACCGTGCCTTCGAAGCGGGCCATGGCGCGCTCGAAGCTCTCGCGGCTGGGAATGTCCAGGTGGTTGATGGGCTCGTCCAGCAGCAGGAAGTTGCAGCCGCGGCCGGCCAGCAGGGCCAGCGCCAGCCGGCTGCGCTCGCCAAAGCTCAGCTTGCCCACGGGGGTGAAGACCTCGTCGCCGGCGAAGAGAAAGTAGTGCAGGAAGCTGCGCGCCTCGGTCTCGTTCAGCGGCGCGGCCGCGCGCAGCAGCGCCAACGGGGTCGCGGCCAGGTCCAGCGTCTCCTGCTCCTGCGCCATGTAGCCCAGGCGCACGCCGCGCCCCAGCCGCACCTGGCCGGCCCAAGGGGCCAGCTCGCCGGTGATGCAGCGCAGCAGCGTCGTCTTGCCCGCGCCGTTGGGGCCGATCAGCGCGGCCCGCTGGCCGAAGCTGAGATGCAGATCGACCTCCCGCAGCACCGTCCGTTCTCCGTAGCCCACGCTGAGCCCTTCGACCATGAGCACGTCCTGGCCGCTGCGCGGGGCATCGGCGAAGTCCAGCTTCATCTTCCAGCTTTGGCCCGGCTTGTCCACCAGCTCTTCGCTTTCCAGCATCCGCTCCAGGCGGCGTTTCTGCACCACGGCGCGCCGCGCCAGGTCTTTGGCGATCCGGCGCCAATAGAAGTGGATGGTCTCGTTCTCGATGTTCTGGGCCTTGCCTGACAGCCGGCGAATCGACGAGTTGAGCCGCGCCATGCGCTCCTGCTGCTCCTGGTAGGCGGCCCACTGCTTCTCCAGGCTGCGATCCAGGGCCAGCGCGTAGTCCCCATAGTTGCCGGGATATTCGCGCAGGGTGTGGGTGGCGTCGTCCAGGGCCAGGATGTTGGTGACGGTGCGGTCCAGGAAGGCGCGGTCGTGGGAGACCAGCAGCACCGCGCCCTCGTAGCCGGCCAGGAACTCCTCCAGCCAGGCCAGAGCGCCGATGTCCAGGTGGTTGGTCGGCTCATCCAGCACCAGCAGGTCGGGAGCGCTGAGCAGCAGGCGCGCCAGGCCCAGCCGCGTCTTCTGCCCGCCGCTGAGGGCCTGCACCGGCCGCCCCTGGTTGACATCGGCCAGCCCCAGCCCGGCCAGCACCGCGTCGGCTTCGGCGTGGAGCGCGCCGCCGCCCAGAGTCTCGTATGCCGCCAGGGCGCGGTCGTAGGCTTCCAGCGCGGCGGCCAGGTCGCCGGCGCCGGCCGCGGCCACCTGTTCGGCTGCCTCCGCCAGGCGGGTTTCGATCGAGACCCGTTCCCCCGCGGCCGCGGTCAGCAGGTCGCCGACGGTGGCGCCGGCCGGGAAGTCCAGCGCCTGGGGCAGGTAGCCCAGCCGCAGCGAGGCCGGGCTGAGCTGCACGCTCCCCTGGTCGGGCCGCAGCTCGCCGGTGATGATCTTGAGCAAGGTGCTCTTGCCGCAGCCGTTGGGGCCGATCAGCCCGGCCCGCTGGCCGCGGTTGAGGTTGAAGCTGATCTGGTCCAGCACCTTGACGTCGCCGAAATAGTGGGTGATGTTGCGAACTTGTAGCATAGGGCAATCTCCAGACAACGCTGGGCGGGCAATGAGAGACGGGCGATCAGGCAAACGCTTTCCGCAGCGCCATGAGCTTGGCTGTGCGGCAGAAACCCGGTTTCTGAACGCAAAAAACGCCGCAGGCGTGCGCCTGCGGCGTAAAACAGCATATCAAGCATTCAGAAAGAGAGTACGATCACAGCAGGCGCGTGGTCCCCGCCACGAACCTGCCGACCACATCGTCCCTGGCTAACGGCGCTCAGGCCGGTCTCCGACCGAGCCGCCGTCGCAACTCGCTCAGGCCGGTCTCCGACCGAGCCCGCCGTCGCGACTTGCTCAGGCCGGTCTCCGACCGAGCCGCCGTCGCAACTCGCTCAGGCCGGTCTCCGACCGAGCCGTTGTCGCAACTCGCTCAGGCCGGTCTCCGACCGAGCCCGCCCATGGACGATGTTTCTCTCAGGTGGTTTTCCAACACGTGGAAAGCGAGGATAGACCTTAAGCTGCAATCTTCTCTGTCATCGGGGGGTGAACCTCCAGGAATTTACGCCTGGAGTATGCCACACGCGGCAACCAACGTGCAAATTCGCGCAGGTGGTGGCGGCTAGTTGGGCTGGGCGCAGAACTGCGCTATAATCATGCCTGTTGCAGCAGTTGTCCTGTCGAATGCAGCCTCTGACCGTGGCGGCCAACCTGGCCGTTGGCCGCCGATCATACGTTTGACAGCCCCGTCATGAACGCCATCCCTACCGTCGCCGACGTGCAGCGCATCGCCGCCCTGACCGATCCGGTGCTGCGCAATCTACAGATCACCCAGTGCTACCACGAGCTGGCCGCGGCCATGGCCGGCTTGGTTGGCGGCGGCGCGAACTGGTGCGCGGTGGCCACATGGGCCTCGAAACAGGCCGGCCAGAGCATCCGCCAAGAGGATTTGCAGCGAGCGTTGCGGCGGCGACTGCGTCAATCGGCCGACGCGGGCGAAGCCGTTCAGGCCATGGCCGCGGCCGGCCAGGAGATCGCCGGCGACGAGGGACGCAGCGTGGCCGGCGCGGTGGAGGCGCTGTGGGACGCGCTCAGCCCGGCGGCTGCCTTCGAACGCACGGCCGCCGCGGTGGCGCGTGGCAACCGCAAGGTCTTCGAGGAGATCGGCCTCCACTTCGCCCGTTTCTTGGCGCTGTTCGCCGATGGCCAGCCGGATGAAATCAGGCTGGCTGAGTTTTGCCAGGGACTGCAGCCGGGCGCGCCGCCTGACGGTCAGCTCTACCTGCGGCAAGCCTTCACCCACTACCACCAGGCCTGGACAACCGCCGATGGGCGGGCCAGGGCGCAGTGGATGTTGTTGGCCAATCTGGAGATCGGATTCCACGAGCAGACTCGCCTGCAGCCGGAGATCGTCGAGGCCATGAACGCGCCGGTCTACGACCCGCGCCTGCTGCGGCGCCGGCTGGTGGCCGAGCTGTTTCCTGACCCCGGCGTCCGGCTGCGCTATGTGCTGGCCGGCCTGGGCGGGCGGGCGCGGCCGCTGCTCCAGGCGCGCGATCATCTGGCCGACGAGGCGACGCGCATCGCCCGGCTCCTGGTCACCGAGCGCATGATGACGCTGGCCATGCCCGACGGTCAGATATTGCAGTTGGGTGAGGACCTGCCAGGCAGCTTTCCTGACTTGCTGCGCACCATTGATCTGCCCGGGTTTACTGCGCTGCTGCAGGAGATCGATCCGACCCCCGATAGCTTGCTGGACAGCGGCGCTGTGGACTGGGGCCGCCTGCCCGATCGCATGCACTATATCGCCGATCTGTTCCGGGTTTATCATCTGGATCCGCGCCTCTTCGATCCGCCATTCAGCCCCGGGCAGGTGGCCGACTTCACGGCTGGCCGCCGGCCAGAGGATCCGCTCTGACCTGGCAGCTATTGAATCGTGGCAACTACTCAGCAACCGGTTGAGCAGGCCGCCTACTCAACCAACCTACGCGCACCCGCTGGTTGAGTAGGCCGCCTACTCAACCAACATACTCGCACCGCTGGTTGAGTAGGCCGCCGTATCGAAACCACCTACTCGCTCCCGCTGGTTGAGTAGGCCGCCGTATCGAAACCAGCGGGAGCGCGTAGGCTGAGCCGTCACGCATCATGATCATCGCCTTTCCCCTCGAAGGAGACACCCCATGAGTCCCGGCAAGAAGACCCTGCATTGGCTAATCATCATCCTGGCCGCGCTGGCCATGATTCTCAGCGTCGCAGGCATCGTCGGCGCGTGGTGGCTGCACAACACGGCCACCGATGTCACCGTCAGGGCGTTTGCGGTGGCTGACACGGCTGTGGGCGTCGTCGATACCGGCGCTGAACGGGCCAACGAGCTGGTTCAGCGAGGCCGGTCTGAGATTCAGCAGGTCGAGTCGACCATCGTGGCCGCGGGCGCCAACATCGCGGAAAGCAACCCCCTGTTGACCGGTTTGTCCAACCGGCTCAGCGAGCGGATGGGGCCCACCGTGGAGCAGATTCGCACCACGCTGGCGCCGGTCACCGACACCTTGCGCTCCGTGCGCTCCCTGGTGGACTTCATCAACACCTTCCCCTTGATCCGCCAGACTCCGCCGGCTGTGGAAGAACTGGAGCGGGCGCTGAATCGGCTGGACGAGACGGCCGCCGACGTGCGCCAGATCGGCGATATTGTCCACGCGACTGTGACCGGGGCCGCCGATCGCCTGACCAATCAGACGGTAGACACGCTCACCGGGCTGACCGGGCGGGTGGACAGCCGGCTGGCCGAGGCGCAGGCTGCGGTGGAACAGGCACAGGCGGAGATCACCGCCCTGCAAGCCGAGATGACAGCCCTGCGCGCCCGGTTGCTGCTGATCTACAATCTGACTGCGCTGGGACTGACCCTTTTCCTGCTGTGGGTCATCTATTCGCAGTGGGTGGTCATGCGCCAGCGCTGGCAGTTGCTGCACGCGGCTGGTCAGGCAGCCGTCGTGGAGGAGACGCCCGCCGCCGCGCCGGCCGCCGTTCTACCCGCCGCCGCGCCGACCGCCGTCCTGCCCGCCGCCCCGCCGGCCGCCGTTCTACCCGCCGCCGCGCCGCTGCCGGTTGTCATCGAACGGGTGTCGGACATTCCTCAGGAAGAGGCTCCCCGTGAGGCGGAGCTTCAGGAGGGGCAGGGAGAATACAAGATGGAAGTCGCGGCCACTGCCGTTGATGAGAACATCGCCATTTCGTCGCCGCGCTCGCAGTATCTCCTGCGCGTTTTCCAGGACCCGGCTGAAGTTTCCTATTCCATCGACATAACGATAAACAGGGACTGGTCGCGCGCCGAGAACTGACGGCGCTGATTCCGCCCGGTCACTCCTCTTCCCGCGCGGTTTAGAGATAAGCCACGTGTCGTGTATAATACACGGCGCGTGGCTTATTTTGTTTGGAGGCAGAACAATGTTTGTCGATCGCGAGGCAGAGCTCAGGTTCCTGGATGACATTCTGGCCCGGCAACGCCCCGGACCTGCTCAATTGGTGCTGCTCTACGGCCGGCGGCGGGTCGGCAAGACCGTGCTGCTGCGCCATTGGGCGCAGGCCAGCGGAGTTGCCCACACCTACTGGGCCGCCGAGAAGGAACCGGCCGCGCTTCAGCGGCGCAAGCTCTATGCCCGGCTGTTTGGGCTGCCGGCGCGCCAGGCGCCCAATCTCGAGAGTTGGTCGGAGCTTTGGGAGGCTGCGGCAACCTACCTCCAGGGCAAGCGTCACATCCTGATTCTGGACGAGTTGCCCTATGCGGCGGAGGCAGATCCTGCGACCCTCTCCGCGTTGCAACATGCCTGGGACCAGTTGTTCCAGGACTCGCAGACGTTCCTGGTGCTTTGTGGCTCGCACGTGCGCACCATGGAGGCGCTGCAAAGCCGCCAATCGCCGCTCTTTGGCCGCTTGACCGGTCAATGGGAGCTACGGCCGCTGCCATTTGCCGCGCTGGGCCAGTTCTTGCCCGATTGGACGCTCGAGGAACGGGTGGCCGCCTACGCCATGGTGGGCGGTATCCCGGCCTACCTGGCGTGGCTCGATCCGGCCCGCAGCCTGGTGGACAACATCCGCCAGGTTGTTTTGGCCCCTGGCAGCATGTTCGGTGCAGAGCCGGCTTTCTTGCTCTACGACGAAGTCCGGGAGCCGCAAGCATACCTGGCGGTCTTGAAGGCCATCGGCGCGGGCAGCCACACCCTGGATGAAATCAGCAACGCGGCCCTGATCGGCAAGGCGCACCTCTCGGCATATCTGGCGCGCCTTCAGGAACTGCGCCTGGTGGAACGCCGCCTGCCGGCCACCGTGCCGCCAAGTGGACGCCACAAGTCGCGCCAGGGTCGCTATCACTTGAGCGACGCCTATTTTCGCTTCTACTTCCGCTTTCTGGCCCCCCATCACGACGCGCTGGCCTTCGAGCCGGACTGGGTCATGCGCCAGATTCAGCAGGGCCTGCGGGGTTTCGTGGGCCAGACCGCCTTCGAGGAGTTGGCGCGCCAATGGGTGACGCAGCAGGGACGCGCCGGCCGACTCGGCTTCCGCCCCGAGGTGGTTGGCAGTCATTGGAGCCGCGCCGTTCAGGTCGACGTGGCGGCCATCAACTGGCAGGAGAAGGCGATCTTGCTGGGTGAGTGCAAATGGGGCGTCGATGCCGTGGGCCGCGAGGTGGTGCGGGAATTGATCGAAACCAAGACGCCGCGCGTCCTGAAGGATCTGCCTGACAGCGGCAGCGGCTGGCAGATCCACCACGCCCTTTTCGCCCGCGCGGGCTTTACGGAACCAGCGCGCGCCGCGGCCCAGGCGGCCGGCGTCGCGCTGATCGATCTGGAGACGCTGGTCGCGGCGCTGCCGGCGTGACCGGCGGCCGGCCAGGCTGTGGATAGAAAAACCCTTCGGGCGCCGAGACACCCGAAGGGTTTTGTCTTTCAATCACCGCCCCCGCTCTGGCCGGTCTCCGACCGAGCCAGCCGCCGGATCACGTCGCTCTGGCCGGTCTCCGACCGGGCCAGCCGCCGGATCACGTCGCTCTGGCCGGTCTCCGACCGAGCCAGCCGCCGGATCACGTCGCTCTGGCCGGTCTCCGACCGAGCCAGCCGCCGGGAGCTACTTGCTGTTGTGCTTCAGCGCAGCGTGCGCCGCCGCCAGGCGGGCAATCGGCACGCGGAAGGGGGAGCAGGAGACGTAGTCCAGCCCCAGCCGGTGGCACAGGTCGATGGACTGCGGATCGCCGCCGTGCTCGCCGCAGATGCCGATCTCCAGGTCGGGGCGGGTGGCGCGGCCGGCCTTGGTGGCCACGTCCATCAGCGCGCCCACGCCCGCCTCGTCGATGGTGGCGAAGGGGTTCTCCGGCAGGATCTTCTTGTCGATGTATTCCAGCAGGAAGCCCTTCTCCGCGTCATCGCGCGAGATGCCGAAGGTCATCTGGGTCAGGTCGTTGGTGCCGAAGGAGAAGAACTGCGCCATCTCGGCGATCTGGCCGGCGGTCAGCGCCGCGCGCGGGATCTCGATCATGGTGCCGAACTGGTAGTCGATCTCGATCCCCTTCTCAGCCATGACCGCCTTGGCCTCGGCCTCCAGCGCCGACTGCTGCACCTTCAGCTCGTTGATATGCGCGGTCAGCGGGATCATGATCTTGGGGTGTACATCCACGCCGTCGCGGGTGCAGTCACAGGCGGCCTCGATGATCGCGCGCACCTGCATGCGGGTCAGCGCGGGCAGGTGGATGCCCAGGCGCACGCCGCGCAGTCCCAGCATGGGGTTGGCCTCGTGCATGGCCTGCACCGCCGACAGCAGCGCTTCCTTCTCCGCCAGCTCAGCCGAACCGGGGGCGGTCAGGCGCAGCTCCGTCACGCGCACCAGCAGCTCTTCCTGCGAGGGGAGGAACTCGTGCATGGGCGGGTCGATCAGGCGAATGGTGACCGGCAGGCCGTCCATGGCGCGGAAGAGGCCGTCGAAGTCCTCGCGCTGGAAGGGGAGCAGCACGGCCAGGGCCGCATCGCGCTCCGCCTCGCTCTTGGCCAGGATCATCTTCTGCACGGTGGGCAGACGGTGGGTCTCGAAGAACATGTGCTCGGTGCGGGTCAGGCCGATGCCCTCGGCGCCGAAGCGGCGGGCGCGCTGGGCATCCACCGGGTAGTCGGCGTTGGCCCAGACGCCCAGGGTGCGCATCTCGTCGGCCCAGCCCAGCAGCTTGAGCAGGTAAGGATCGTCGATGTCGGGGGCCTTGGTGTCGATCTGGCTGGCGAAGATCTCGCCTGTGGTGCCGTCCAGCGAGAACCAGTCGCCCTCGCGGTAGACCACGCCGTTGACCGTGGCCTTGCGCTCCTCGACGTTGACTTCCATCGCGGCCACGCCCACCACGGCCGGGATGCCGAACTGGCGGGCCACCAGGGCGGCGTGGCTGGTGCGGCCGCCGCGGCTGGTGAGGATACCCTTGGCCGCCAACATGCCATGCACGTCGTTGGGGGTCGTCTCCGGGCGCACCATGATGACGGCCTTGCCATCTTCCTTGGCCCAGCGCTCGGCGGTGTCGGCGTCGAAGGTGACCTGGCCCACGGCCGCGCCGGGCGAGACGTTGAGGCCGATGGCCACCAGCTCGCCGCGGCCGGTGGCCGCCTTCTTGGAGTTCACGTCGAACTGGGGATGCAGGTAGAAGTCCACGTCCCACGGCTGGACCCGCGTGACCGCCTCGGTCTTGCTGATCAGCCCCTCATCGGCCATGTCCACAGCGATGCGGATGGCGGCCTGGGCGGTGCGCTTGGCGTTGCGGGTCTGGAGGATCCAGAGGGTGCCGCGCTCGACGGTGAACTCGATGTCCTGCGTCTCGCGGTAGTAGTTCTCCAGTTGGTGGCAGATGGCCTCGAGCTGCTCGTACATGAGAGGCATGAGGGTCTTCATGTCGCTCATGTGCAGCGTCTGGCGGGTGCCGGAAACCACGTCCTCGCCCTGGGCGTTGATCAGGAAGTCGCCCTCGATCTCAGGGGTGCCGTCGGAGACATTGCGGGTGGTCAGCACGCCGGTGCCGCTGTCATCGCCCATGTTGCCGAAGACCATGGTGCAGATGTTGACGCCGGTGCCCAGATCGTGGGCGATCTTGGAGGCGTTGCGATAGTCGAAGGCGCGCTTGCCGTTCCAGGACTTGAAGACGGCCTCGGTGGCCAGCTTGAGCTGCTGATAGGGGTCGCTGGGGAAATCCTGGCCGGTGTGTTGCTTGACGATCTGCTTGAACTGGCCGGTGATCTCCTTCAGGTCAGCCACGCTCAGGTCAGAGTCGCTGGCGACGCCGGCCTTGTGGCGGTAGGTTTCCAGCACCTTCTCGAAATCGTCCTTGGGCACGTCCATCACCACCGAGCCGAACATCTGCACCAGGCGGCGGTAGGAGTCGTAGACGAATTTCTCGTTGCCGGTGAGCTGAACCATGCCGGCCACGGTCTCCTCGTTCAGGCCGATGTTGAGCACCGTGTCCATCATGCCGGGCATGGAGAACTTGGCGCCGGAGCGGCAGGAGACCAGCAGCGGGTTGCTGGGGTCGCCGAACTTCTTGCCGGTGGCGGCCTCGGTGGCCTTCATCGCGGCCAGTTCCTGCTCCCACAGCCCTTCAGGGAACTGCTCGCCGGCGGCCAGGTAGGCGTTGCAGGCTTCGGTGGTGACGGTGAAGCCGGGGGGCACCGGCAGCTTGCCGCGGATCATGTCGGCCAGGCCAGCGCCCTTGCCGCCCAGCAGCGCGCGCACGCCATCCCAACTGCCGCCAACATAACGTTCAGCTTCATCTACCTCATTGAACAGGTAGACCCACTTGTGACTCATGGTGTTGCTCCTCTGATGATCTTTTTCAGGTTGCTTTTGCCGAAATCGCCGGGCTAAGCCGGCCATTGAACGCAACAGACTTCGATTGCCAACACTGCCGCAGGGCGGCAGCTAAACGACAGCAAACCGGCGCAAACGCCGGTTGCCAGATGTGAATTATACGGCAAGGAGGGGAAAAGGCAAGTACAGAGGGCGGAGCGGAATCTGGCGTAACTCGTAATGCGTAATGCGTAATGCGTAACCCGGAGTGTGTGAGGATGGGGGTGGTTTCTTGGTTGCTGTGGTTGGTCTTCGGACCGGGCCTGCCTGGATGGGGATGGACGTTGATTGCTCTGGCCGGTCTCCGACCGAGCCGCCCGGCGTTTTTTTGAGTCTTGAGCTGGCTGGCGACCCGGCGATTCCGAATATGGCGCGGAGTCGAGGCTTTAGCCAGGTCCGGCCGGCGCGAGTCGGGCGCGCCGACCCGCCTGAAGGCTCGACTCCGGTTTGGCAGCCATCAAATAGGGCGCGGAGTCGAGGCTTTAGCCGGGTCCGGCCGACGCGAGCTGGGCGCGCCGACCCGCCTGGAGGCTCGACTCCGGTTTGGCAGCCATCAAATAGGGCGCGGAGTCGAGGCTTTAGCCGGGTCCGGCCGGCGCGGGCCGGGCGCGCCGACCCGCCTGAAGGCTCGACTCCGGTTTGGCAGCCATCAAATAGGGCGCGGAGTCGAGGCTTTAGCCGGGTCCGGCCGACGCGAGCTGGGCGCGCCGACCCGCCTGAAGGCTCGACTCCGGTTTGGCAGCCATCAAATAGGGCGCGGAGTCGAGGCTTTAGCCGGGTCCGGCCGACGCGAGCTGGGCGCGCCGACCCGCCTGAAGGCTCGACTCCGGTTTGGCAGCCATCGAATAGGGCGCGGAGTCGAGGCTTTAGCCGGGTCCGGCCGGCGCGAGCCGGGCACGCCGACCCGCCTGGAGGCTCGACTCCGGTTTGGCAGCCATCAAATAGGGCGCGGAGTCGAGGCTTTAGCCGGGTCCGGCCGGCGCGGGCCGGGCGCGCCGACCCGCCTGAAGGCTCGACTCCGGTTTGACAGCCATCAAATCTGGCGCGGAGTCGAGGCTTTAGCCGGGTCCGGCCGACGCGAGCTGGGCACGCCGACCCGCCTGAAGGCTCGACTCCGGTTTGGCAGCCATCAAATAGGGCGCGGAGTCGAGGCTTTAGCCGGGTCCGGCCGGCGCGAGTCGCGCGCGCCGACCCGCCTGAAGGCTCGACTCCGGTTTGGCAGCAGCCATATTATGGAAGCGCTGCTGGCGACCTTCTCCATCCCGCGTCTATGCCTGGCTGCGGCGCCAGAAGCCGGCGTCGAACAGGCTTGTGCGCAGAAGACGCTCCAGGCCGGGATCGATGACGCTCAGCCCGGCTGCATCGGCCAGGAAGGCGCGTAGTCCCCAGGCCAAGTAGCGCTCCGGCGACTGGGCCGCCGCGGCCGGCGCATAGCCCAGGTTAAACTGGCGCTGCAGCCGCCGGCCCACCTCCTCCCAGGCCGCGTTGCGGCCGGCGCCATCGCTCAGCCGCCGGCCCTCGGCTGCGCCGTCGCTGCCCAGCAGATGATCCAGCAGGTAGGCCAGCGGGTCCGCCAGCCCCGGCTCGGTCAACAGCCGCTGCGCCGCGGCCCAGGCCACTCCGTCATAGCTGCGCCGGCCCACCGGCTGCACGCCGGCCAGATACTCATGGCGCAACGGGTTGACCACGACATGGCCGCGCGGGTGGCCGATCCAGAAGTCCAGCAGCGCCAGGGGCGCGCCGGCCAGCGGCGCCAGCAGCAGCCGGCCCAGGTCCAGCGGGCTGCGCAGACGGGCTGCCTGACTGCTGGGCAGCCGCGTCAGCGTGCCAGGCTGGATATGCACTTTTTCGCGCAGCAAGGCGCGCAGGGTCATCTGGTTTTCCGAGCTGCTCATGGGCGACTCTCGCAACTTTTCACGATCGGCTGCGTAAAGAGGTTGAACCGACTTTTGACGGCCCAAGACCGCCGGCCCTGCCGCAGGGCCAGCGATTCTCCGTTTCGCGACGAGACCGAACTATGACCGACCAAGACCAACCGATAATCGACAGCACGGCGCGTGAGATACCGACCAAAAAGCGCCTCTACCGCTCCACCACCGACCGCGCCGTGGCGGGCGTGGCCGGCGGGCTGGGGGAATTCTTCGGCGTTGACCCTGGCCTGGTGCGGGTGATCTGGCTGATCCTGAGCATCCTTACTCTGGGCATCGCCCTGCTGATCTACGCGCTGGCGGCCTGGATTCTGCCCAAGGAGCCGCCGGAATACGCCGCCATCAAGATCACGCCGCAGGGGAACCTCTGGCCGCGGCTGAAAAGCAATCCCATGGTGCTGTGGGGCGGCTTGCTGCTGCTGGTCGGCGTGGTGCTGCTGCTCAACAACGTTGGCCTGCTGCCCTGGCGCATCGATGCGCTCTGGCGGGGCCTGATGAGTGTGGTAGGGCCGGCGCTGTTGATTGGCCTGGGCGTCTACCTGGTGCTGGTCTTTCTGGGGCGGGCGCCCGACCTGCGCCGGGTGGCCCGCGCTGGCGGCGACCTGCGCCGGGCTGGCCACAGCCTGCCGCTGCGCCGCTCACGGCGCGATCGTCAACTGGCCGGCGTGTGCGGCGGCATCGCGGCCTATTGGGACATCGACTCGCTGGTGGTGCGCATGGCCTGGGTCGTGCTCAGCATCCTCACCGGCGGCGTGTTGGGGGCGGCGGTTTATGCAGCGGCAGTCTTTCTTGTGCCGTTGAGTGACGAGTAATGCGTAACTCGTAACCGGAATGGTGGGAGTTGGCTTCTCGTCGTGGGAGGCTGGGCGTAACTCGTAATGCGTAATGCGTAATGCGTAACCGGAATGGTGGGAGTTGGCTTCTCGTCGTGGGAGGCTGGGGCGTGATGCGTAATGCGTAACCGGAATGGTGGGAGTTGGTTTCTCGTCGTGGGAGGCTGGGGCGTGATGCGTAATGCGTAACTCGTAACCGGAAAGGTGGGAGTTGGTTTCTCGTCGTGGGAGGCTGGGGAGTAATGCGTAATGCGTAACCGGAATGGTGGGAGTTGGTTTCTCGTCGTGGGAGGCTGGGCGTAACTCGTAATGCGTAACCGGAATGGTGGGAGTTGGCTTCTCGTCGTGGGAGGCTGGGGCGTGATGCGTAATGCGTAATGCGTAACCGGAATGGTGGGAGTTGGTTTCTCGTCGTGGGAGGCTGGGGCGTGATGCGTAATGCGTAACTCGTAACCGGAATGGTGGGAGTTGGTTTCTCGTCGTGGGAGGCTGGGGCGTGATGCGTAATGCGTAACTCGTAACCGGAATGGTGGGAGTTGGCTTCTCGTCGTGGGAGGCTGGGGCGTGATGCGTAATGCGTAACTCGTAACCGGAATGGTGGGAGTTGGCTTCTCGTCGTGGGAGGCTGGGGAGTAATGCGTAATGCGTAATGCGTAACCAGAGAACTCTTCCATAATACCAAGTCATCTCCGGGTTACGAGTTACTCGTTACTCGTTACGCATCACGCATCACCAGAAACCTCTTCCATAATACCAAACCATCTCCGGGTTACGAGTTACTCGTTACTCGTTACGCATCACGCATCACGCATCACCAGAAACCTCTCCCATAATACCAAACCATCTCCGGGTTACGAGTTACTCGTTACTCGTTACTCGTTACGCATCACGCATCACCAGAAACCTCTCCCATAATACCAAACCATCTCCGGGTTACTCGTTACTCGTTACTCGTTACGCATATTGTCACTCGCACGCGCTTGAGGTATAATCGCCTCAGGCGTCGGGTTGGCGCCGGAATCGATCCGATGGTCATAAGGAGAGCGCAATGTTTGGCACTCTGTTTCGTTTCGTAGGCGGCATCATGGTCGGCGCCTCGGTGGGCGCTGTGGCGGCGGTGTTGCTGGCGCCCAAGAGCGGCGATCAGCTCAAGAGCGACGCCCTATCCTACTGGGATCAGATCAAACAGGCCGGCGCCGAGGCCGAGGCGCTGCGCCGGGCTGAGCTGCAGAGCAAATTCAAGAAGGCCAAGCTCAACCAGCCCTTCGAACTGGACGTCGATTATTATCCTGGCGAAAAACGGGTCGAGACCAAGTTCAAGGCCGGCGGGGCAGACTCAGCCTGATTGGACGACGGGGGGCTCGTAGCGTTGGCAGTTGGGGCAGAAGTGCGTGCTGCGCTGCCCCAGCTTGACGCGTTCGATGGCTGCGCCACAGACGGGGCAGGGCTGCCCCGCGCGCTGATAGACCTGATGACGCTGCTGAAAGCGGCCCTGCACGCCGATAGGGCGACGGTAGTTGGTCAGCGAGCTGCCGCCCAAGGAACTGCCCCCCTCGCGGATCGCCGCGGCCAGCGTCTGGCGAATCGCTGTGTGCAGACGGTTGCAGTCGGCCTGGGTCAGCGTGTTGGCCGGCCGGCGCGGATCGATGCCCGCCTTGAAGAGCGCTTCGTCGGCGTAGATATTGCCCAGCCCCGCCACCACCCGCTGATCCAGCAACAGCGTCTTGACCGCGTTGCGCCGGCCTTGCAGGCGGAAAAACAGCTCCAGGGGGGTGAAGGTCTCGCTCAGCGGCTCCGGGCCCAACTGGGCCGTCACCTCGTCAGCCCCGTTCACCAGATAGAAGCGGCCGAACTTGCGCGCGTCGCGGTAACGCACCTGCTGCCCGTTGTCCAGCGTCAGCAGCGCGTGGACGTGGCGCTCCAGCTCCTCCTGGGCCGAGACGACGTGCAGTTGGCCGGTCATGCGCAGATGCACCACCCAGGTGCGCCCGTTGTCCAGGGGGAAGAGCAGATACTTGCCGCGGCGATCGGTGTTGACGATCTGGCGGCCGGTTAGCTCCACGGCAAAGGCCTCCGGCGCCTTGCCATGAACCAAGCGCGGCCAGAGGATCTGCACCTCCTGCACGCGGCGGCCCACCAACAGCGGCTTCAGATCGCGGATGGTATTTTCGACTTCGGGGAGTTCAGGCATGGCGATATTGTACCGCACTTAGCGAAAAACCGAGATATCCGGGGCACTCGATGAACCCGTTATCGGCGAGCCGACCAACGAACAACCGCCGCCTCTCGTTGCCGGGAGGCGGCGGTTCGCGTGATCGATGGTGTTGGGGAGGTCCGTCAGGCGCTGACTACGGCGCCCGGCTGAGCTGCCAGGCGCCGGCCATGAGCAGCACCACCAGCACTGCCAGGCCAATCTGCACGGCCAGCAACACGCCTGGCGGCAGACCCAAGAAGCCCGGCGCGGCCGCGGCGGCCTCGGTTGACGCCTTGGCGATGATCGCGGTGGGATCGCCCTGGTCAGGCGCCAGCCCGCCCAGCTCCACCTGCACCTGCGCGGCCTGGGGGCCGGGCAGCAGCTCGGTGCGCGTCCCCACGTCTCCCAGCACCAGCACCAGCAGCATGACCGCGGCCAGCGCGGCGGCGCCCCGCAGATACGCCGGCTGCAGCCAGGCCAGCCAGCCGCGGCGTTGCTGCCGCGTGCGGCCCAGCATGGCCTCGTTCAGGGTGAAGGGGCGCGGCGCCGGCAGGCGCGGCGCTTCGGCCAGCAGCGTCTTGGTGTAGCGCAGGCTGGCCAGCGAGCCGGCCAGCCCGGCGTCGGCCGCCAGGGCCGCCTCGACCCGACGGCGCTCGTCGGGCGTCACCTGGCCGTCCAGAAAGGAAGATAGCAGATCGTCGTCGATGGTGTTGTGGGGGGGATGGGTGGTCATGGAATGGTGTGGTGGCTGACGATGGCGTCTCGCCACGCGCTGCGGCGACTCGCAAAATCTAAACGCTCATCTGATTTTAATCATCGGCTTCTAGACGGTAGCGCTTGGGCAAAAGTTCCTGTTGCTCCAGCAGAAAATCGCGCAGTTTGGCCCGCGCCCGGCTGAGCCGTGACTTGACCGTGCCCAGCGAGGTGTCCATCACCGCGGCGATCTCCTCATAGCTCAGCCCTTCCACATCGGACAGGGTCAGCACCATGCGCTGCTCGGCCGGCAACTGCTGAATCCCGGCCTGGATCACCTGGTTCAACTCCTGGCGCAGCGCGTAGGCCCCGGGCTCCTCGGCGCGGTCCACCAGCTTGCCCGCGTGCTCCGGGTCCACCGCCACATCCTCCAGCGAGCTGGCCGGCCGGCGCTGGACGTGGCGCAGTTGATCGTAGCAGGCGTTGGTGACGATGCGCAGCAGCCAGGCCTTGAACGACCCGCCCCGATACTGATTCAGGTTGCGGTAGGCCTTGATGAAAGCTTCCTGCGCGGCGTCCTCCGCGCCCTCGGCGTTGCCCAGGATGCGATAGGCCAGGTTATAGGCCATCCCCTGGTAGGCGAGCACCAAACGGTTGAAGGCCGCCAGGTCCCCACGGCAGGCGGCGTCGATCAGGGCTTGTTCATCCATGAAATGGGTGTAAAACGCGAATTTGGCGAAACTCTGGACTTCGGCTATACTGCCGCACGTGGTCACTGCCGAAGTGGCGGAACAGGCAGACGCGACGGTCTCAAACACCGTTGAGCATAGCGCTCATGTGGGTTCGATTCCCACCTTCGGCACTGAATACCCAGACTTCGGAAATGGCCGAGCGTCTGACAGGAACGAGATTGGATCGTAACCGGGTCGCGCTTTGCATGGGCACCGGCCACTTCCGAAGTCTTTTGTGTCATTATACGCTCAGTAGATGAATTAGCTAAGTTTTGACGATGCGAAAAGGGAATTGGCCCGCCCATGCGGTTCGATTCCCTTCTCTATGTCTCAACCATCGCCGCCGGTCGCTGCTCAGAACTTGCAACACGCCCGCGGCCGGCGACGGATCGGCCAACCCAGTTCTATGGAAAACACCCCTCATCAGCGCAGGGCGGCAACCTCGCCCCGGCCCACCGGCCTGACAGCGCTGCTCCTCCTGGCTGCCTTGGTTCTGTTGGCAGCCTGCGGGCCAAGCTCAACTTCCAGCACCCAACCGCAAAGCCCCCAACAGCGCGCCGCCGCCATCGTGGCCATCGCCCAGCAGTATGGCGCGACCCAGGACCTGGAGGCGGCCCGGGTAGCCCTGGCCGCGCTCAACGTCCAGGACCCGGCCCAGGCCGTGCTGGCCTTGGCCGAGGCCAACATCGTTCAGAAGCAGAACACCGAGACCACCGCGCAACTGGTGGCGCTGGCCGAGGCCTTGGGACCCCTCAGCCGCATGGCTCGGGAGTTCCTGGCGGCCGAAGGCCAGAACTCCGGCGTGCCCGCGGCCATGGCGTTGGCGCCCACCCACACGCCTTCCGCCACCCCCACCCCTCTCCCGCCCACCGAAACCCCCACGCCGGAGCCGACGGCCACGCCGACCGGCGTCCCCAAGCCAACGGCGGCCCCCACCGCCACGGCGCTGGCCCAGCCGCAGGCCTCGGCCCCCTCGGCCGTCAACGTGCGCAGCGGGCCAGGCACGGTCTACCCTGTGGTGGCCCAGTTGCAGGCTGGCCGGCCGGTGGATATCCTCGGCCGCAACGCCGAGGGAAGCTGGTGGCAGGTGCTGCTGGGCAACGGCAACGAGGGCTGGGTGGCCGCGTCGGTGGTGGATGCGAGCGGGCCGGTGGAGGATGTGGCCGTGGCGGCCAACATTCCGCCCGCGCCCGTCCAGCCCACGCCCCAGCCGCAGCCGACCGCCGCGCCCGCTGCCCAGCCAACGGCGCCCCCGGCTCCCCAGCCCAGCGGCGGCTATGCCCTGACAGGCTTCCGCCTGCGGCCGGTTGGTTCTGATTCCCAGCGTTGCGATGGCGGCGATCACAACATCTTCGTCACCGTGGTGGATGCGGGGGGCGCGCCCATCAACGGCGTGCGGGTGCAGGAGGTTTTCACCGGTGACGTCAAGGTCACCGGCGATCAGGGCAAGGGACCTGGTCGCGTGGAATGGGATATCTACCGCGGCGGCGGCGGCCAGGTGCAGATCGTCGATGGGAACAACAACCCGATCAGCGCTCTGAGCCCCGGCATGAGCGCCGACTGGCCGGCCATTGACCTGATGTACGATGCGGGCTACTGCAACTGCAAGCCCCACCCTGACAAAGAAAGTTGCCGCGCCGACCTGGAGAGCAAGAACTATTTCTTTGCTGTCGGCCATTACGTCTATGAGGTGACTTTCCAGCGCCAGTAAGGGCGCTGGAAGGGTCATTCCGCTACACACAATCCACAAAGGAGATGCCTGTGACATCTCAAGCAAGCAATCGAGCGCCGCTCTTCGAGGGGCTGGGGCCTTCCCAACAAGCGCTGCTGGACGAACGTCTGCAGCCGGTGCAGTTCGCACCGGGCGAGGCGTTGTTCCAGGCAGGCCAGCCGGCGGTCCGCATGTTCCTCATCGAGAGCGGCCGGGTGCGGCTGATCGCCGAACGCGGCCAGGTTCTGGCCACCCTCGGCCCCGGCAGCACCCTGGGCGACCAGGACCTCTTGTCCGGCAGCGCCCACACCACCGGCGCCGAGGCCGTCGGCCCGGTCAGCGCCCAGGCGTTGGCCGCCAGCGATCTGGAGCGGCTGGTGCAGCGCGACTCCAGTCTGGGCATCGCCCTGAGCCGCGCCTCGGGCGCACCTGTGGCCGCGTTGAGCAACTATCTGCTCCGCCGTGTGCAGGCCGTGCCCGGTTGGCGCAGCGCCAGCCGCGCCGCGCTGCTGGCCGTCACCGAACAACTGACTGTCAGCGACGTCGCTGACGGGCGACGCTTCTACGCCGCCGGCGATCCTCCGGCCGGGCTGCACATCGTCGAGCAGGGCCAGGTGCGCCTGGTCGATCCCACCGGCGCCGATGGCGACATCACCCTGGGCGCGGGCGGGGTCTTTGGCGATCTGCACCTGCTGACCGGCAAGCCGCACACCCGCAGCGCCGAAGCTGTGGGCGACGCTACCGCCTGGACGCTCAGCGCGGCCGCCTTCGCCGATGTGACCCGCCGCTACCCGGAGCTGAGCAACGCGCTCAGCCGCGAGGTACGCGCCCCGCTGAGCCCGGCCGATCAGAAGCTGGCGGCCGAGCGCCTGCGCCAACTGCCCACCTTCAGCCGCTGGCCCGACGAGGCGCTGGCCAGCGTCACCGCGGCCATGCTCTTGCAGCACGTGCCGGCCCGGGAGCTGATCTATCGCAAGGGCGAGCCGGGCGAGGGGATCTTCCTGATCGAGAAGGGCCAGGTGGAGCTGCGCGGCGACGGCGAGCCGTTGGCGCGGCTGACCGCGGGCAACGATTTCGGCGAGATGGCGCTGGTCACCGGCCGGCCCCGCTCCTCCGACGCCCTGGCCGTCACCGATACCAACCTGTGGGTGCTCTACCGCAGCGATTTCGAGCGGGTGTTGACCCGTTATCCGGCCGTGCAGACCGCGGTCACCGAGTCGGTGGCGCAAAAGCTGGCCACAGCCGACGAGAGCTTCTTCGACCGGCATCTGCGCCAGATCTCCCTGCTGGCGGGCCTTTCCCGGCCGCAGTTGGAGGCGGTGCGCCGGCGGCTGATGGCCGCCCGCTACCGCGCCGGCGAGGTGGTCTTCCTGCAGGACGCCGAACCTGATGGGCTCTACCTGATCGAACGCGGCCAGGTGCAGATCGAGAAGGCCGGCGCTCAGGAGGTCTCCCTGTTGGCGGTGCTGGGCGATGGCGACGTCTTCGGCGAGGGCGCGCTGCTGCTGGAAGGCCCGCGCAGCTCCACCGCGCGCGCCGTCACCGACCTGGACGCCTGGGTGCTGCGCCGCGAGGACTTCGAAGACCTGATGCTGCAATATCCGGTGCTGGCGCTCAACCTGAGCCGGGTGCTGGAAGAGCGGCTGCGGACCACCACGGCCCAGGTTCGGCCGACGCCGGTGCGGGCCGCGGCAGTTCCTGCGGCCGCAGTTGCGGCTGCGGCGGTCAAGCCGGGCCGTGCGGCCGCGCCGGCCCCTGCGGCTGCTTCGCCGGCCCCTGCGGGCGGGCTACGCGGCGCGCTGGGCAACGCGGTGCATTGGTTCGAGAATGCCAGCACCGGCACCAAGGTGTTGGTGATCGCGGTGGCGGCCTTGTTGATCTACCTGTGCGGTGTGGCCTTGCCCTACAACCTGCTGATCAAGCCGGTGGCCGCGGCCGAGGCTGAGGTCAACGCGCTGGTGATGCAGGATTCGCTGCCGGTGCGCGGCGGCGTGGAGGCGATCACGCCGGAGCCGCAGGTGGCCAGCCGCGGCGTCGGCCTGGCCATGGTCGACTCCGAGTTTGCACCCACGCCCACCTACACGCCGTGGCCCACCCTGACGCCGGTGCCCAGCGCCACGCCCACGGTGACGCCGACGCCGACGGACACCCCGGTACCCACCGACACCCCCGAGCCGACCCCCACCTGGACGCCGGTCCCCACCGCCGTCCCTGCGCCGGTGATCATCCAGCGATCGGTGGCGGCCGCGCCGGCCGCGGTCGCGGTGGCAGCCGCGGCGGTGGAAGAGCCGGCGGCCAAGGCCGCGGCGGCCGCGCCCTCGGTGGAATGGCGGCTGGTCTCGGCCCGCCGGCTGAGCGCCTGTGAGAACCGCGGCAAACACAACATCTTCGTCAAGGTGTTGGACGTGGCCGGTAACCCGCTGGACGGCGTGCTGGTGGTGCAGGCCAACAACGGCAACCCCGGCGCCATCCTGGATCGCAAGACCAGCGGCGTCAAAGGGCCGGGTCTGGCCGAGTTCGACATGTGGAAATTCGCCGAGTACATGGTCTTCGTGGCCAACCCGGACGGTTCCCCGGCCAGCGGTGACTTTGCCCAGCCGCTCCACTCCAATTTCGCCGATGAAGAGACCTGCTCAGATGGTCAGGGGGGCAACACCCTCTTCCACAACTCCTTCGAGGTCATCTTCCAGCGCACCTTCTGAGGCTCCTGCAAGGATGCCATCTCTCCCGCAGAGATGGCATCCTTGACATAGGGCACGCTTCGATGCCACAGTCTCGTTCTTTTCACTGGTCTATCTTGTTGGCGTCGCTGGCGCTGCTTGTCCTGCTGGCCGGCGCATGCCGTCCAGCGGCGCGTAGCGACGTCGCCGCCACCCTGGTCGGGGAGCGCCACACGGCGTCGCCCTCGGCCACGGCTGTTGTCGCCCCGCCGCCAGCCACTGCCGCCCCCCCTCCGACCCCCACCGTTGCGCCGCTGCCCACGGTCGACATGGCTGCCCTGCTGGGCGATGCCACCCTGCCCACCGGCGTCTCCCCGTTCACCGGCCTGACCGTGGACGATCCCGCGCTGCTGGAGCGTATGCCGGCCGCGGTCAAGATCTCCAACTCGCCCATTGCCCGCCCCCAATCGGGCCTCAGCCGGGCCGATGTGGTCATCGAGCATCTGGCCGAGGGGGACATCACGCGCTTCACCGCCATCTTCCACAGCCAGAACGCCGAGCGCATCGGCTCGGTGCGCAGCGCCCGGCTGATCGACCTGGAGCTGCCGGTGCTTTTCGACGCCTATCTGGTCTACTCCGGCGCCAGCGGCGAGGTGGAGCGCATGATCGCGGCCTCCGACTTCGCCGACCGCACCCTGTCGGACGAGCGCAAGGACCCCGCCTTCTACCGCCTGGACATCCCCGGGCGCACCTATGAGCACACGCTCTTCACCGACAGCGAGCTGTTGCAGGAATACGCCGTCGACCAGGGCTGGACCGCGCCCCCGCGCTACCGCGGCTGGCGGTGGAGCGAGCAGCCCTCCCCGCGGGCCGAGCCAGCGCGCAGCATTTCGCTCCCCTACAGCGCCGAATACTCCGATGTGACCTACGCCTACGACCCGGCCAGCGGCGCCTACCTGCGCAGCATCCTGGGCGAGCCGCACGTGGACGACCTGACCGGCGAACAACTGGCGGCCGACAACGTGGCGGTGCTCTACGTCAACCACGCGCCCACGCTGATCGTCGAGGACGCGCTGGGCAACACATCGGTGGAGATCCAGCTCTGGGGCCAGGGGCGCATGCAGCTTTTCCGCGATGGGACGGTGCAGGAGGGGTACTGGCTGCGACCCCGGCGTGAGGACCCGCTCCTGTTCGTGGATCAGGAGATGCAGCCGCTGGAGCTGAAGCCGGGCAACCTCTGGATCCAGATCGCGCCGCTGGAGATGCCGGTTGCCAGCGCGCCGTGAGCTGATGACGATGGGCGCGCCAGGAATGAAACGATGGATCAGGCTCTGATTCTTGCCGCCGACGCCGCAACCGCCAGCGCTCATTTCGAGCTGTTGGAGGATGTGCGCGATGTGTTTGCGGTGGACCGGATGATCACGCAGGATGGCAAGGAGCCGGCCCTGCTCCTGTATGGCCGCCTGCTGACCGACGCAGACACGGCCCTGACCCGCCTGGAGCCACGCTTTGCCGCCCGCGGCTTCACTCCCATGTTGCGACGCCAGCGCGAGGGGGATCTGCTGATCGCCGCGCCTGGGGTGATCGGCGCCGGCCGCAGCCGGCTTTGGCTGCACCTGCTGCTGGCGCTGGCCACCATGGGCACCACAACCCTGGCCGGCGCGCTGCTGGCCGGCGTCAACCTGAGCCGCAACCCCGCCGGCATCCTGATCGGCATCCCCTTTTCGCTGACCCTGATGACCATCCTGACCGCCCATGAGCTGGGCCACTATTTCATGGGGCGGTGGCACGGCGTGCAGGTCAGCCTGCCCTATTTCATCCCCGTTCCCTTCAGCCTGGGCACCTTTGGCGCGTTTATCCAGATGCGCAGCCCTATCCGCAACCGCCGTCAGCTCTTCGACGTGGGCTTTGCCGGGCCGATTGTGGGCTTCGTGGCCGCGCTGGCGCTGTTGATCCTGGGCCTGGTCTTCTCCGACGCGCTGCGCGCCTTCCGCTCCTACGGCCCACCGCTGGGCAACTCCCTGTTGACCAGCCTGTTGACCAACCTCTTGCGCCCCCAGGAGACGGCCACCATCCTCAGTCGCAACCCCATCGCGCTGGCCGCCTACTTCGGCATCCTGCTCACGGGGGTCAACCTGCTGCCGGCCGGCCAGTTGGACGGCGGCCACATCGCCTATGCGCTCTTCGGCCGGGCGGCCCGACCGCTGAGCCTGGCAACCGTGGTGCTGCTTTTCGCTCTGGGACTGCTCTTCTGGCAGGGCTGGTTCCTGTGGGCCGGCCTGATCTTTTTGACCGGCCTGCGCCATGCTGCCCCGCTGGACGATGTGACGACGCTGGACCGCGGCCGCTGGCTGATCGCCGCCGGCGCGCTGGTGATCTTCATCCTGACCTTTATCCCCCAGCCGTTGCGGAGTTTTTGAGGCGTGGGGCTAACTCGTAATGCGTAACCCGTGACCCGGAGTGTGTGGAGATGGGGATTGTGTGTGCGTGAAGGGTGATGGGGCGTGTGGGGATGGGATGGTTTCTTGGTTGCTACTCCTCCGCACCCGTCGGTTGAGCAGGCGGCTTTGCGCCGCAACGAAACCATCGAGCGGGGAACTCACGGATCGCTCAGCAGCACCAGTGTCAGCGGCAGGTAGTCGGTGACCACATGGCCGGCCCGGTCGGTGAAGTAGAAGGGGATCTCTCCCTGCCGGCCGCGCAGGCGCAGTTGCGGCCAGACCGCCAGATCGCCGACCGGCGCCGTCACGTCGAACTCCACCCAGCCCGGCCCCTGCACCGTGCGCTCCTGCTGCCACAGCAGCCGTTCCCCCTCTCCATCCCACAGCTCAGCCGTCAACTGCACCGGGCAGTCGCACGCGGTCAGCTCGACCCTCAGCGGCGTGACCTGGCCGCGGGCCACGGTCTCCGCGCCCAGGGTGTAGCTGGCCACGGCCAGTTCGAGCTCGTGCGGCGCTTGGGCGGCCAGCAGGGCGGGCTGGCTGGCCGGCAGCAGGGGATAGCGGCCGAAATCCGCCTCGTCCCACGGCTGGGCCACGCCGTCGGCGTCGGTCACCGGCAGCCGCTGGCCGGCGGAATCGTAGAGTCCGATCTCGAAGCTCACCTCGGTGGGGGCCAGCGGCAGGGGATCGAAGCCCAGCGGGTGATAGTCGGCGATCAGCTCGCCCGGCTGCCACTGCGAGGTGGGGCGGCTGCCCAGCAGCGGCGGCGCGTCGCGCGTCGCCACGATGGCCCCGCGGCTGTCCCGCAGGTGGGTGAAAAGGGTGTAATCGTCCTCCGGCTGGCGCAGTACCCGCCAGTAGAAGACCACATTCAGCGGCGTGTCGGGGCTCCAGGGCGACGGCGGCGTGCTGTAGGCGGCCAGCTCCAGCACATCGCCGAAGCGAAAGATCTGCGGCGTGGCGTCGGGCGGGATCTGCTCGGCAACTCCGCCGGTCGCGGCCGGCTGCCGGCGCTGGTAGATGGTCACCTTGCCGGCCGGCACGCGGTGAACCGGCTGGTAGGCGGCCTGGAACCAGCGATCCTTGAAGATGTCATAGCCGAAGAGGGGCGCTTCGCCGTAGAGCGCCAGGTAGTCGGGCTGATAGCGATAGAGCGCCCACACCAGGTCGCGGCGGGCCAGCGCGTCGGCCACATCGCGGTCCAGCAGCCCCCAGAAGTCGATCATCGGCCGCTGGCTGAAATAGCCGACCAGCCCCACATCGGCCACGCCCACGACGGCGTCGGCCGGCGTGTTGGCCGCCAGCCATTGCCCGGCTTGGCGATAGGAGGCCATCTGCACCCCCGGCAGCACGGCCGAACCTGGGTCTTCCATGGCCAGGTCGGCGTTGACGTGCAGTTGCTGCTGCATGGCCTGATGGACGCGCACCAGCCCGCTGCCCGTCGCGGTCAGCAGCAAGAGGAAGGCCAGCGGGCGCAGCCAGGCTGGCGGCCGGGGCAGGAGATTGGCCAGCGCGGCGAGGCCCAGGCCGGCCAGCGCGCTGAGCGTCACGACCAGGGGTAGGTAGTACCAAAGATAGGGCGTCACCCCCAGCACCAGGTAGAGGGCCAGATGCAGCCCGGCCCAGAGCAGCAGCAGCGCGCTGTAGTGCTGGATGCCCAGCGTGCGCGCTCCGGGCGGCGGGCTGAAGGGGGCGCCGCGGCCGCGCCAGGAGCTCACGACGCGCGCCAGGCCGGCCAGCGCCAGCAACGCCAGCAGCGCCACGGCCCAGGGCGCGTGCCGCCAGTAGCCGCGCACGATCCAGACCGCCCCCTCCAGATAGGACGCGTTGGGGAAGAAGCCGGTGATGCCCAGCGCCACCTGCGCCTGCTTGCTGGCCAGGGTCGAGGGCAGGGGCGTCTCCAGCAGCAGGTGCATCAGGCCGTAAAGCGTCGCGACGAGGGCGCCGCACAGCGCCAGCGGCCGCCAGGCCTGCCGGCCGCGGCGCAGCGTCAACAGCCCCCAGGCCGCGGCTGCGGCCGCGGCGTCGAAGCGCAGCAACATGGCCAGCGTCAGCAGCACGGCGGCCGCGGCGTCCTGCTGGCGATTGGCCAGCCAGAAGCCCAGCAGGATCAGCCCCAAGGCGGCCAGCCCCTCCATGCCCAGCACCAGCCAGAGCAAGGGGGCAAAGGCCAGCAGCGCGCCGGCGGCCAGGCCGGCGGCTTCTGGCCAGGGCAGTTTGCTGGCCCGGCCGGCCCGGGCCAGCCCATCGCCCAGCGCCCAGGCCGCCAGCAGGATGCCCAGCACGCTGCCGATGGCCGCGCTGGCCGGAATCTGCGCGCCCAGCCGGCTCAGCCCCGCCAGGAGGATGGCGTAGGCCGGGGCGGTGGTGGCAAAGGCATTCTCTGGCCGGGTCGGATTGTAGACCAGCGCCCCCGTCTGGGCCAGGTTGCTGGCGTAGCGGTAGGTGATGTAGGCGTCGTCCAGGGCGATGCTGCCGACGTAGGCGCGGGCCAGGCCCAGCAGCACGGCGGCAGCGATGGCGGCCCAGGCCAGCCAGTACCAGGTGTTCTTGCGCATGACGGCCCGGATTGTAGCATCTTCCCGGCGAGGTGTAAAACGCCGGCCGGTGGTATAATGGGCGCGATCAATCTCGCCGTGCTCACTTTGGAGGCTGCCATGCCGCAAGACCCTGATCACCCCACGCAAAAAGATGAACTGCGCCGCCAGTACCAGGAGGAACGGAGCGGTGAAACGCATCACACCCCGCCGCGCGACTGGCACAAACTGATCGAAGAACAGATCGCCAAGATCGACTGGGAAGCCCTGCCCGGCAAGGGGCGGCCGCTGAACCTGGAGCGCAACCCTTACGCCAAGCCTGACGAGGAAATGGCCCATGGCCTGCTCAGGAATGCCGGTTTCACGCTGCCCTGGATCGAGGAGGGCCAGGCGATCGATGCCAGCAGCGCCGCGGCGCGCGCCAAGCTGGCCCGGGCCCACGCCGACTACCTGGAGGCGCGCGACGCCGAGATGTGCAGCGGCCACCAGTGGATCGAGGGCGCCTGGCTGGCGGCGGTGCGTGACTTTCGCCAGGAGGCCGCGGCCATCAACCGGCGGATCCGGGACTTCAACCTCAAGGTTCCCAGCGCGCATCTGCAGAAGTTCAGCCTGCGCGTCGACGAGGAGCTGGCGCCATATGGGGCGGACGACGACTAGAACGCTGCAACGTGAATCCCTCTGCGGT
>Ga0209096_1001062_pt1 | contig 32218 bp, 22 predicted proteins | sample AD_UKC034_MetaG_FD_184407 | JGI IMG/M metagenome (GOLD analysis project Ga0209096, IMG submission 184407) | Active sludge microbial communities of municipal wastewater-treating anaerobic digesters from USA - AD_UKC034_MetaG (SPAdes) (version 2) | ecosystem: Engineered > Bioreactor > Anaerobic >... | reverse complement strand
TCTTTTGCCACCAGACGGCGTTGCTCGCTTCTCACAGATCTCTGCGGATATGCTCGTCGCTCGCGCGGCTCGACTGAGCTCGCCGAAGTCCTTGTCTGGCGGCAAAACTCCTGGCCGCGAATGTCCATCCATTTGAGGGACACCACACTAGCGAGGCGCCGCCTCAGACCTAACCAAGTCCACGATCCCATGAAGCCTCCCTGCCTTTCCGGACCCTCTTTCCCACGCCTCGCTAATGTAGAGTCCTCGACGGAAGGTGGGGAGGCCCGGAACGGCAGGGACCAAACTTGACCTGTTGACCCCACATTCCACAAGTCGAGGACTCCACGACTTTTCCCAGACTTCGCTGGGAACATGGGCTTCGCCTGCGGCGAGCAGCACCGCCGGATCGCGCGGGCAACATCGACAACATGTTGGTAGGTATTCTCTGACAAGGGGCTAGAGCGCCCGCCCGCTTGCGGGCGGGCCACCCCGGAGCCGACACCCCACGCGCCTACAGGGCGAAAACCCACCAGGAGCCGATGGCGCACGTTCGCGCCGCAGGCGTTAGGCGAGGATCCGGGAGTGCAGAGGCGGCTTGCCAACGGGCGTCGGTTCTGGAAGCGTTGCCGCCACCACATCATGAGCGTTCCGCTGCGCCGCACCAAAATCGTTGCCACGCTGGGACCCGCAAGCCAATCGCCCGAAGTGATTCGACGTTTGGTCCTGGCCGGGATGGACGTGGCCCGGCTGAACTTCTCGCACGGGAGCCACGAAGACCATGCGCGGCTCATTGCGTGTCTGCGGGCGGTGTCGGCGGAGTTGGACACGCCGGTGACCATCCTCCAGGACCTTCAGGGCCCCAAGATCCGGGTCGGGACACTGGCGGGAGGCGAGTGCCAGCTCACGCCGGGCGAGGAGGTCTACTTGGTGCCGGAGGTCGAGTACGAAGGCCAACCGGGGCTCATTCCCCTCGATTACGCGCATGCGGCCCAGGAGGTGCCGGTGGGCAGTTCGGTGCTGCTGGCCGACGGGGCATTCCAGTTGAGGATCGAGGGGGTGTTGGGGGCAGCGCTGGTGTGTCGGGTGGTCGATGGCGGCGTCTTGCGGAGCCGCAAGGGGGTCAATTTCCCCGCCGCCGCCCTGCGGTTGCCGGCCCTGACGGGGAAGGATCGTGCCGATGCCGAGTTTGGCCTGTCGCAAGGCGTGGATTGGATTTCGCTGAGCTTCGTGCGGAGCGGGGCGGATGTGCGGTCGCTCAAGGAATTCGTGGCGGAGCGGGGATCGATGGTGCCGGTGATGGCGAAGATCGAGAAACCGCAGGCAGTCGAGCGGTTGGATGAGATCCTGTCGGAGGTCTCGGGGGTGATGGTCGCGCGGGGCGATCTGGGGGTCGAGATGAACCCGGAGAAAGTGCCGCTGTTGCAGAAGCAGATCATCGAATCGTGCAATCGCCGGGGGCTGCCGGTGATCACCGCCACGCAGATGCTCGAGAGCATGATTCGGGAGCCGCGGCCGACACGGGCGGAGGCGAGCGACGTGGCCAACGCGATCATCGACGGGACGGATGCCATCATGTTGTCCGGGGAATCCGCGGTGGGGGCCTACCCGGTCCGCGCGGTCGAGATGATGGACCGCATCGCGCGGGAGGTCGAGGGGCGGATCACCTTTCGGAGTTACCCGCCGCCGGGCCGGACGGAAACGCACGCGCTGAGCGAGGCGACCACGGTGATTGCGGGGGTGGTCGAGCCCCGTTGCGTGGCGGTGCTGACGACCAGCGGGCACACGGCGCGTTTTGTGGCGTCGGAACGGCCGCGGACACCGGTGGTGGCGCTGACGACGAGCGAGCGCGTGTATCACGCGCTGAATCTGCTCTGGGGCATTCGGCCGGTGGTGGTGCAGGGGGAACCGACGACCTTCGAGGGATTGGTGGCCCTGGCCGAGATCACGCTGCGGCAGCGCGGTTGGGTCGAGTCCGGCGACCGCGTTCTGGTCCTGGGCGGCGTGCCGGCCTTGCGGCCGCGGGGGACCAACTTCATCAAGATCCACACGATCGAATGACGGTCATCGCAGATGGCGGTCGGCGAAGTCGAGGAAGACGCGCCAATCCTCGCGGGTCATCGAGTGTTTCCCGGGCCGGATGAAGTACCCGAGGCGGCTCAGCACCGGCTGGCCAAGAGGTGGCATGCGGTCCGCGGCGAGGCCGTCGACCCCGAGGAAGCGGTAGACCGGGGAGGCGGCGCGGGCCATGGCGAATTGGCCCTCCGGGTTGGCCCAGGTGTCCTCGACGGCGTTGGGCAGGAGGACGGGGCGGGGCGCGCAAAGGGCGATGAGTTCGTGTTGGTCGAAGGGGAGACGGTCGGGGCCGAGGTTGAATTGCTTATACACGGCGTTGAACCAGTGCGGGAACCGGTCGTTGATCGCTTTCACGGACTCGCCCACGGTCGAGCGGTTGGGGGCGGTGCCGCCGCAACCGGCCTGAAGGGGGATGGCCATCGCGAAGCGCTCGTCCAACGCGGCGGCAACAAGCGCCGCCTTGCCGTTGCGCGAATGGCCGACGACGGCGACCCGGCGGGCGTCGATGGCCGGGTCGGTCACAAGGTAATCGAGCGCGCGGGAGAGGCTCCACCCCCAGGCCGCAATGGTCCCCCAATCGGCCCGGTCGCCCCGACGTGCGTAATAGGCCCGAATCCCCTCGGCGGCCTCGGGCCGGTCGGGCTCGGCGTCACCGTTGTAGAATGTGGCCACGGCATAGCCGCGGTCGATGGACTGCTCGATCGCCCAACCCTCAGCCTCGCTCCCGCGGGCGGCGTCGGTGGCCCGGTTGTTGGTGCAACCTTTGCAGAACCCGGACATCCAGGAAACCGGCAGGGCCACGCGCGGATCGGCAAGGACGGTGTGGTTTCCGCAGAAGTTGAGGCCCAGGAATGCCGGGACCGTGCCGGAGCGGCGGTTGGGGATGACGATCATCAGGTGGATCCGGGGCGCGGTGGCGTCCCCGAGGGCGATCGTCACCTGTTTGAGGGTCGCCTTGCCGCCGAGGGCATCGGCGTCGGTGCGATCGACGGCGAATCGGGGTCGGACCGGCTTCGCCGGCGTGCCGCCGTACATGTAATGCCGGAACAGCGCCTTGATCTCGAGCCGCCGGCGGTTCCAGTCGGACTTGCTCTTGACCGGTTGACCGTTCTCGAACACGAGCGGATTGGGCGGAATGGGGTGGGCGGTCAGCTCCGCCGGCGCGCGGAACTGCGCGGCCTGCGGCGGGGGGGCAGAGGTCGCTGGAGTCATGGTGAACGTGCAGGTTAGGAGCCAGGCGAGGGATGCGAGGGACATTCTCATGGGAGACTGAAGTGCGGGTTGCCTCAAGGGTGGGGGAAAGAGGTTCAGCAAACGCGGCGGGTCGTGATCCCCAGCAACGCGCCGAGCTTCTCGATTCGGGCGGCCACGTGCCCGACGCCGACGGCGCAGTGGTGGGCGGGGCCATGGACGTTCCATTCATTGACGAACCGCCGGGCGCCGATGGGAAACCGATACCGGCTGTTGGTGTTGCCGATCTCGAGGATCGGCCCGGGGACGGACTCGGCCTCGGCCACCAGGAACTCGAGGCGGCCGTCGACGGTCTGGACCACGGAGAGCAGCGTGACCGGACCGTGCCTAACCGACATCTCGACCGAGAGGCCGCGGCCGACCTTGCCGTGATAAACGCGCAAGGGGCGGACTTTGGTCTTGCCTTCGGCAATCGCAATGTGGCCGGGACCGTCGTGCCCCATCAGCACGACGTCGTCGGGAAAGTCCATCGCATAGTACTCGGTGAACGAGCCCCCCACGCCGAACGCGTCCAGGATCTTCATCGCCTGGACGTTCTTGATCTCGAATTCGCCGGCGACGGGGACGCTGCGGGCGGTGAGTAGGGAATTGCCGAGGATGATCGAGCTGATGGCGTCCTCGTTCTCGGGGTTGCCGGTTCCCATGTAGTAGTAGGCCAGGGATCCGAGGCGATGCTGGCGCACGAGGCGGTCAAGGGCCACCGAGGTGCGGGCGGCCCGTTCGAGCTCCGCCGCGGGACAATCCGGCTGCACGTCGAAGCGCTCGTGAAACTCGGCAACGCGCGCCGCGATGGCGCGCGCTGTGACCTGCCGCCGGAGATCGGCCAGTTCGTCGACCTCGAGAACCTCGATGTGGCCTCCGAACGTGGCGCAGTGCTGCGTCAGGTCCGAGTAGATGTCCAGCATGCCGCCGTAGTAGTGGCCCATGATCCCGAGCCGGTTGTGGAAGAGGACATTCGCCACCCGCGCCGCCTCGATCCAGTCGTCCACTTCGCCCCAGCACGGCGGATCGTCGTGCAGCATTCCGGTGATCTGGTGAAAGGTAATGCGGGCCCGATTGAACACATTCGCGATCTCCGGGACCGGACACGCGCCGCAGTGCGCCAGCCACTCGCCGGTCATTGCAGTCCGGTCCCCCATCCGGTTGAACTGCGTGTAGTCAATCGCCGGCGCCGGCTGGAGGTTGAGGACGATTACGGGGACACGCGCCCGCTGCACCACGGGAAGGACGGTCGAGGAGAGCGCATAGGTGGTCACATGCAGGAACAGGAGATCCACATCCTCCCGGCGGAACCGATGGCCGGCTTCAAGCGCTTTCTCGGGCGTGTCGATCAGCCCCAGGTTGACCACCCGGATGCCCGGCCGGCGCAACCGGCCCGCCACCACCCGCACGCAGGCCTCCAACCGCTGCTTCAGTCCCTTGAACTGCGGCCAGTACGCGTCCAAACCAATCCCAAACAAGCCGATCGTTGCGGGTCTCACGGGGCGGAGACTAGTCCGAAAGCCCGTCAGGCATCAAACCTCAAAACCCATGCCCTCCATACCCTATGGAACCCGCCCGCCAGCGGGCGGGCCACCCCGGAGCCGACACCCCACGCGCCGACAAGGCGAAAACCCACCAGGAGCCGATGGCCAACGTTCGCGCCGCACGCGTCAGGCGAGGATCCGGGCCCCACGCCCGGCGACTGGCGGAACCGGTCGGCCGGGGCTACACTGCGTCGAGTGTCATGAAACCGCTGAACATCGTCTGTCTCTGGGCCGTGGCGGCCCTGCTGGCCGCCGCGGATCTTCGCGCTGCCGACACGCCCCCCCCGGCGCGGCCGCCAGCCAATCCTCCCGTCACCAGCCCTTCCCCCCCGGCGAGCCCGACCGTCGTCAAGACGGAGGCCGACTGGCGGCGCCAGCTCACCCCGGAGCAGTTCCGCGTCCTGCGCCAGAAGGGGACGGAACGCGCCTTCACCGGGGCCTACTGGAATCATCACCAAGCCGGGACCTACCGGTGTGCCGGCTGTGGCCAGGAGTTGTTCGCCTCCCAGGCCAAGTTCGATTCCGGTTGCGGCTGGCCGAGCTTCAGCACCCCGCGGCAGAAGGAGGCCGTGCGGACACAGCCCGACTGGAGCCACTCGATGCAACGGATCGAGGTGCTCTGCGCCCGCTGCGGCGGCCATCTCGGGCATGTCTTCCCCGACGGCCCCCAGCCGACCGGCCTTCGCTACTGCATCAACTCCGCCGCGCTGACATTCCAGAAGGCCCCCAAAACGCCGTGAGACCGCCGACTACTGATAGATCACGACCAGGAACACGGCGGCCGGTGTTCTTCCCGCGTTGACGATGGCGTGGGGTACATCCGCCCGATAACTGGCCGAATCGCCGCGGTTGAGCGTCTCGAGGTCGTCGCCGGACTCCACCCTGATCTGCCCCCGTTGCACGGTCAGGAACTCGCGCGTGCCCTGGAAATGTGGGGCGCTGCGGAGGGCGCCGCCCGGTTGCAGAATCAGTTCGTAGATTTCGACGTCCTTCTCCAGGTTCAACGGCGAGAGCGTGCGCAGCTCGCAGTGCCGATCCGACCGGTAATGATACGTCCGATCGTTGGCGTGAATCACGGTCACCGAGGTGCTCGCGGAGGGCATCTCCAGCAGGTCCCCGAGCGTGAGGTTGAACGCCCGGGCGATGCGCAGGGTGACCGCCAGCGTGGGATTGGCGCGCTCCCGCTCGATCTGGCTGAGCATCGACCGACTGACGCCGCTGGCGCGGGCCAGCGCCTCGAGCGACCAGCCGCGGACGGTGCGGAGTTCGCGCACGCGGCCGCCGAGGTGGCGATGCAGCGCCTCGGCAGGCCCCTGAGAAACCGGCGCCGGCGGGTCGGAAGCGGCAGGCGATGTTTTCATATTGTTCAATATACTGGAGAATGTTCTTGCATAATGGACGACGCGGTCTAGGATGCCGGCACGGTTTCCAGTCCGTGGCCGAACCCTGCCGGGCAGGGCGGGGGGGGGCAAGCCCTTTTCCGGAACTGGACCGCGAGGTGAAAGGCGACCATGAAAGCACTTGTGAAACGAAAGTCGGAGCCGGGGCTGTGGCTGGAGGAGGTGCCGGAACCGAAGCCGGGACTGAATGATGTTCTGATCCGGGTGGACCGGACGGGGATTTGCGGCACGGACGTGCACATTTACAAATGGGACGCGTGGGCGCAGCGGACGATTCCGGTGCCGATGGTGGTGGGGCACGAGTTTGTGGGGGAGGTGGTCGAGGTCGGGTCGAACGTGAAGGACTTTTTCCCGGGTGACCTGGTGAGTGCGGAGGGGCACGTGGTTTGCGGGCGGTGCCGGAACTGCCTGGCCGGGCGGCGGCATCTTTGCAGGGACACGAAGGGGATCGGCGTGAACCGGCCGGGGGCGTTTGCGGAATACTTGTGCGTGCCGATGACGAATGTGTGGCATCACCGGCCGGGGATCGACCTGGACGTGGCGGCGATCTTCGATCCGTTTGGGAACGCCGTGCACACGGCGCTGTCGTTCCCGGTGCTGGGCGAGGACGTGCTGGTGACGGGTGCGGGGCCCATCGGGATCATGGCCGCGGCGGTGGTGCGGCATGCGGGCGCGCGTTTCGTGGTGATCACGGATTTGAACGAGTACCGGCTGGATCTGGCGCGGAAGATGGGTGTCACCATGGCGCACGATGTGCGGCAGGGGACGCTGTCGGAGGTTCAGCAGAAGCTGGGGATGAAGGAGGGATTCGATGTCGGGCTCGAGATGTCGGGGAACCCGGCTGCCTTCCGGGATCTGATTGCGAACCTGTGCCATGGGGGCAAGGTGGCGATGCTGGGGATTCCGCCCGAGGAAATGGCGATTGACTGGAACCGGGTGGTGTTCAACATGCTGACGATCAAGGGGATCTACGGGCGGGAGATGTACGAGACCTGGTACAAGATGACGGTGATGCTCGAGAGCGGGCTGGACATCCGGCCGGTGATCACGCATCGGTTCCACTACACCGAGTTCGAGAAGGGATTCGAGGCGATGATCTCGGGCCAGTCCGGCAAGGTCATCCTCAACTGGCGGTAGACGCCGCACGCTTATGTACGGAGCCCTGAAACAGCATCTACAGAGCCAGCTCGACGCGATCCGCGAGGCGGGCACCTTCAAAGGCGAACGGCTCATCACCACGCCGCAGGCCACGCGGATCGCGGTGGCCGGCGGTCGCGAGGTGCTCAACCTCTGCGCCAACAACTACCTCGGCCTGTCCAGCCATCCGGCCGTCGTCGCGGCGGCCCACGCCGCCCTGGATCGCTGGGGCTATGGCCTCTCCTCGGTGCGCTTCATCTGCGGAACCCAGGAGGTCCACCGCGAGCTCGAGCGTCGGCTGAGCGCCTTCCTCGGCACGGAGGACGCCATCCTGTTCTCCTCCTGCTGGGACGCGAACGGCGGTGTTTTCGAGATCCTCCTCGGGCCCGAGGACGCGGTGATCTCTGACGAGCTGAACCACGCCAGCATCATCGACGGGATCCGGCTCTGCAAGGCCCAGCGGCTGCGTTACGCCAACAACAACCTGGCCGAGCTCGAGGCCCGCCTCGAGGAGGCCCGGGGCGCGCGCTTCCGGCTGGTGGTGACGGACGGCGTGTTCTCGATGGACGGCATCGTGGCGAATCTGCCGGGCATTTGCGATCTGGCGGAGCGGCATGACGCCCTCGTGATGGTCGATGATTCGCACGCGGTGGGCTTCATGGGGCCGAAAGGACGCGGGACGCACGAGCTCCACGGGGTGATGGGCCGGGTGGATCTGCTGACCGGCACTTTGGGAAAGGCCCTCGGCGGGGCGAGCGGCGGCTACGTCAGCGGGCGGCGGGAGATCGTGGAACTGCTCCGGCAGCGGTCGCGGCCGTATCTGTTTTCGAACTCGGTGGCGCCGCCGATCGCGGCGGCCTCGCTCAAGGTGCTCGAGCTCCTCGAAGGCGCCAGCACCCTGCGCGACCAGTTGCGATCCAACACCCGGTGGTTTCGCGACGAACTGACCCGCGCCGGCTTCTCGATCGTGCCCGGGGAGCACCCGATTGTCCCCGTGTTGTTGGGCGATGCCGCGCTCGCGGCGCGGTTTGCGGAGGCGATGCTCGAACAGGGGGTGTACGTGGTTGGGTTCAGCTACCCGGTGGTGCCCAAGGGCAAGGCGCGGATCCGCACCCAGGTGTCGGCGGCGCACTCCCGCGAGGATCTCGAATGGGCGCTGCGGGCCTTCGTGAACGTCCGGCGGCAGTTGGGCTTGTGAGGGTCCACGGGCAAAAACCAGGAGTCGAACCGAGACCTGCGATCCGGCACGGGACGCAGCCCTGCCGCAGGGCGTTGCGGACCGTGTGTCGGTAGGGCGCGCTGTCCTCAGCGTCGGACGGGGCACCGACCTGCCGTTTCAGGTCATCGGAGCCCCCAGCTTCGCCGGCGACGATCTGGCACGCCGGTTCAACCCGATGGGCGTGCCGGCGATCGAGGCTGAGCCCCATGAGTTCACTCCGTCTCAGGCGCCCTATGCGGGGTTCCGCTGCCACGGGATTGGGTTGCGGGCCAAGGACCGGCGTGCGCTCCGGCGCCTGAGGGCGGGGTTCCACCTCCTGGCGGCGGCGATTGCCGCCTGCGGCTCGCGTCCGTGAGGTCTGAGATCAGGGAGGCCTGAAATTGCCCTTGCCAAGGACCGTGTGGCATCGTTGAATGCGCGTCGCATTCGCCTTCGTGGCTGGATAGCTCAGTTGGTAGAGCAGAGGACTGAAAATCCTTGTGTCGCCAGTTCGATTCTGGCTCCAGCCACCACCTTCAAAATAACCAATAGAATCAGGGGTTTGGTGCGTGTTTGTCCTGTTGAAAGTCAGTGCGTTTTTGGTCTCCTAGAAACCTGTCTGTCCGGTTGCTGTCCGGTATTTCGAGCTCTGAACCGCGGTTCCGGTGGTGTTCTGGCAACCGCTGGGCAGCCGGACTGCACGGCTGGATTCTGTTCCTTCGTGCCGGCGTGTCCGGCGGGCGTTGCCGAGGCTCACCTTGGGCGGGGGGAACGCCACTTCCGCTTATCCGTTTCGGGTCTGATACGCGGATGGTGTCCCGGTAGCACCCGACACACGTTCCCGGATTCTACTGTGCGTTTTGGCCAGTGCTGGCGCGAAAGCGGGCCATCCTGGCGTGTGATCGCCCGGCGGGTCCGGCAGTCTCTCTTCGCCTCGGTGCTGCTGCATGTCAAGGCAGTGCGCAAACCTCGGCGTTCGCCCAGCGGTAGTGGCGGTGTCCGCTGGCGGCGTTCCGTTGGGATCGACTGGCCCAAGCAAACCCTTGGGACGGATCGAAACGCGATGCAGGCCAAGCCACGCTGCGGCACGGGCTATCGTTGGCGACAGGGACAATCCGAGGCTGGGGCAAGGGATCCGTTTGTCGCGGCGACCCACCCGCCGGCCACCCCCGGCACCCCCGCAGGGACCCCTCCCACCCCGCGTCATGAACGGGACTCCGGCGCGGAATCGGCAATTCAGCCGGAACGATCTCCGCCTCCCGCCCTGTGAACAACTTCGTCAGGGTGGCTGTCCACGGATGTCACACTCCCCGTGGCAGACTCCGGGCGATATGGTCGGACCAGGCGTGATGCCGAGGGTCCGCACGTCCGCGAACCGGCCCGCTGACGGCACTGCATACTAAGGTTTATGCACGATTTTGCTGGTTCCGGGCTTCTGTCGGCGCGATAAAGGTACCTGTATGCGCTGTCCAAGGCTCACGGCGGGACCGAGAGCGCGGATGCGTTGTGCTGGCGATGACACTGAAGACGTGCAGCCGTCCTCTCCCCTTACATCCGCCGCAACTCCCGGCCTCCGCCACAGGAAGCGCCGGCCCTGCCGTCACAAGCGCACACTTTGACAAAGGACCACACCATGAAATGCATAGCAACACTAGCCGTCATCGCCGCCCTCACCCCACTCGAAGGTCTCGCGCAGCCCTCTGTGAACGAGATCATCCATGATGTCTCGCGCGACTTTTCGGGCGTAACAAATCCTAATGGCCCTTGGAGCTATGGATGGAAGTCCGACGCCGCTGGGGCCTTCACTCTACTGTCCGTTCACGAGGTGTTCACGGTGGAAAACGGTGTGCCCGTCCAGCTTTGGTGGTATGGACCGCGTCACAACCCCATGGTCGGCTACAACGCAACGACCACCACTGCTATTCACGATTCGGGGCAAGCCGTCATGCCCCCGGGAACAGTCTGGTTCGAGCCCGGTCTCGACGGCGAGCCACAGAACTTCTGCGTGATCCGCTTCACTGTACCGATTGATGGTGGTGGGACCTATTTGTTGGAGAGCGCCGTGCAATGTTACTTAGATGGAGACAGGTCGGGCGACACGGACTACCATGTTATCGTCAACGGCGGCGAAGTGTTCGGGCAGTTTCTTCCGCCGCGCACTGCGACCGGCTACACCAATGTGTTGAACCTGAGCGCTGGGAACACCATTGACTTCATGGTAGGCCGTGGAGCTGATAATCACGCCTACGGTTCAGGATTAAAGATCCAAGCTACACTGCGCCAGCCTGCATTCTGCAGCCCTCACCGGGCCCTTGCCACGGCGACCGTAGTCAACGGTTTTGTCGTTGGAGCCACGGTCATTGATGGTGGTTGTGGCTACACAAACGTCAACCCCCCAGCCGTCTGGATCCTTGGTGGCGGGGGCTCCGGCGCCACGGCTGAGGCGGTGGTCGTTGACGGCGTCGTGACGGCTATCCACGTCCTTGACGCCGGCTGCTGTTATACAGACACGCCGAAGGTTGTCATTGCATCTCCGCCCATGGAGCCGACGGTCAGCATAGAAGTTAGCAAAGTCAAGGTGACGCAAAACGTAACCCTGGGTCTCAATTATCAGCTTGAGTCATCGTTTGATCTCGTTACATGGACGGCTGCCGGGTCGCAGTTCACAGCCACTTCCGAGACGATTGTCTCGGAGTTCGACGTTGACGTCACAGGACGCTATTTCCGAATCCGCCAAGTTCCATAGTGAGATCCATACGCTCTGTTCGGTCGCAGCGATTCATTGGCGCAAGGCAGACAGCGGGAGCGGTGCAGGAGACGCGAAAACAGTGATGAGGCGGCTGCGACGCCGGTTTTAACCGTCGAGGTCTGATCTATTGAGTCGCCTGAAGGCGCGGCGATTGCGCCAAGAGAAGCTTGGGTTGAAGCGCGAGAAGAGGAATCCTTCCAAGTAGCGGGCCAGGCGTGGAGCACGGTCAATGAGTTGTCGCTTGATGCGGTCCGACTGCGGGAGCGATTGTGATCGGACAATCGCGTCGACTGTAGCCCAGGTTTTTCCGGGATCGGACGGAGTGGCGTACTCGTGTTGCGCAGGCCATTCCAGGAACAGTGGTTTTTCGGTCTCCTTTCGGGCCTGAACAAACAGCAGGACCGGGTATGAATTGATGAGCGATGCACGCAACCCTGCCTGCGCCGGGTCGAAGACGTGAAATGTGCGGCGTCTGGGGGCGTACTCGATTGCCAGAAGTCGTTCCGTGACGAATCCGTTCTTCTCCGAGAATAGCAGGTAAAACAACTCGGGGCTGAATTGATAAAGACCATGACCGAAAAAGTTGTTGGCAGGCGTTTGCAGGATGATCCGGCCTCCAAGTTTCGTCATTCTCATGCAATTGGCGACGGCTGTCGGGAAATTGAATACGTGCTCAAGCGTACCGCAATCCAGCACTACATCGAATTGGCCGACCAAGTCGTCAGGAATGGGGCGGTTCAGGTCGTGGATGATTGTGGCGTTTTCAAATGCGCCGACGTCCAGGCTATCCAAACGCCGCGCGCCTAGAAGTCGGAAGAAACCCTCTGCATAGGGCACAGAGCGGTCTGACGAATACCAGGAGTTGCATGCTGCCGGATCGAAGCCGAACTCGCGCAACAGGCGATGGCTCTCCTTGTGTCCGGGAAGATACGCCTGACGCCCCAAAGTCAGCGTGTTTTCAAATGATGCGGAACGCTTCGCTGCGGAGAGAAGAAGCCGCGCCACTTCGAGGTCGATTGCCATTATCGAGCTGAGAGATTAGTGTTTAGGATGTTCTCAGGTACGGTGGGATCCGGAGCGCAGGGGGTCAAGATTAAACCAGAAGGTGGTGTGGTTGCCTCTCCGTTGCTGGCGGCCCGTTGCGGCAGCGCGCTGCACGGTGGAACCTCGCCTCGGCAAACAGTGCAGGCTCCGACCGTGATCTGCCCAAGGCAGGTCCCCCTGGCGCTTCACCGCGTCGACGGCGGGCCGATGATCGTGGTGGGGGAGCCGTTCTGGTAGCTGGCAAGGCGCAGGCCGATCTCCTCCGCGAGAATGGCGAAGTTGGTGTGGCAGGAAGGGGCTTCTTGGATCCTCCATCCGGCTCTGAGCGTCTTCGTCGGCTGCTCAATCTCGCACCCAATGGCCTGTATGAAGGCCTCCATTCCCGCGGCAGAGGAACGGCGGAGGCGGATTCTCGGAGCGATCGGGTCGGATGCCGAGAACGCTGAGAGCGCCACCCCCGCTTGGCAGGCCGCCCCCCCAGGCGCCTGTGAACAACTCCGTGGGGGCGACTGCCCGCAAATGTCACACTCCCCGTGGCAGACTCCGGGCGATATTGTTGCGCCCAAACACGCGCTCCCGGAGTTGGCGGGCGGCTAGCCAGCGTTCCCGGGGCGTCATCCGGAGCTGTTGCTTGATATCCCAATCGGCGGCAGCCCGAAAAGTCCGAGCCTTGTGAACCGTTCGTTCCAGGTCGAAATGGTACGTCAAGGAATCGGTCAATTGAAGCGGGTTTTCCGCCGGGTTCCCGCTCGTCTTCTGAACCACTCACTCGCCCACCGGCACCGCCACCGAGCAGCAAGGCAATGGAGCAGGCAATGGGGTCGCATCGAATAGCGAGATTTGACCGCGAAGCCAAGGTTTGACAGCATTCTCCGCCATGCATGATCTGGCTGCCTTTGGGCTCGGTCCGAGCCGCTCACTGACGCTGAGTCTGGGGATGGCTCTGTGGTTGTGGCCCGGCGTTGGGGCCCAATCGCTCGCCGTTCAATCCGATCCCGCGGATCCGGCGGCACGCGCGGCCCGACGCGCTCCAGGGGACGGCGCGCACCCGGCGATGCCGCTCGACCTGCCGGAAGGGAGTCGTCCGGTGGTGGTTCGTGTGGCGTTTCATCTTCTGGACGTCAACCGGATTGACGACGAGTCGGAGGAGTTCGAGTTTTCCGGCGTCCTGACCGTGAGCTGGCGGGACGCGCGACAGGCGTTCGATCCCGTGTCCGAGGGGGTGGCCGACAAGTTGTACCACGGCGATTACCAGTTCAACGAACTGTCGCCCGCCTGGTATCCCCAGGTCTTTCTCGCCAACGCCTCCGGCGCGTGCGAGAGACAGGGGGTTATCTGTCGCGTGAAGCCGGACGGCACAACCATCCTGACGGAGACGATCAACGCCGTGGCGCGATCGCGGTTGTATCTCCAGAGATACCCTTTCGATCGACAGCGACTGGAAGCGGTGTTCGGGGTGCTGGGTTTCGACGCCCGCGACGTCGTGATCGATCTTGGGCCGGAGTCCGCGTCCGCCGACCTGGAGCGGATCCGAGTGCCACAATGGGAGTTGACCAACGTTCGTGCCTCGATTCGCACGATGGCCGCGCCCTATACCGATGCCGGGGGTTCGTGTTCGGCCTTCGTGCTGACCTTGGATGTGAAACGGCAATCCTGGTTCATGGTGCGGTTGGTCATGCTCCCCCTCTTGCTGGTCGTCATGCTCTCCTGGTGCGTCTTTTGGATGGACCGGTCCTCCCTGGGTGACCGCATGAGCGTCTCGTTCGTGGGCATCTTGACGGCGGTGGCCTACCAGATGGTGGTGAGCGATATCCTCCCGCAAATCTCCTACGTCACCCTGTTGAATGCCTTCCTCAACTTCAGCTTCTGGATCATGTGCGCCTCGGTCGTCATCAACCTGGTCGTTGGAGCCTATGACAAGAGGGGCGACCGCGAGCGTGGCGAGCGCATCGACCGGCGGTGTCGCTGGGTCTTCCCCCTCGTCTACGCGGGCCTGATGGTGCTGACGGCCTCGATCGCGCTTTTGGCCCCTTAGTTCCTCGCTTCATCCGCCAGCTGAAATCCGCCCGATTCTAATGGCGATTCCGAACGGCTCACGACGGGGTGTACTGGACGGCAGGGCGGGCTGCCCCTCTGCCCCTGCACCTTCGCTTCGCATTATGCAGTTGACATGGCGCCAGATTCCAGTATGAGCGCTTCATTCCTATGAAGACGAGCTGTCGGAACTCCTGCGTGCGGACTGCGGCTGTGGCGGTTCTGCTTACGTGCGGTGCGGGGCGGCCTGTTGAGGCTGCGGACTATGCGACGACGGTGATGGCCCAGAATCCGGTCGCTTATTGGCGGCTGAACGAGACGGAGGCATCGCCGCCGCCGAACATCGTTGCCAACTTGGGCACGGTGGGCAGCGTGGGGAACGGCTATATCGTGATGGACGTGGGCAAGGGAGAGGCGGGGATTGTGGGCAACGCGATCCGGCTGGTCAACGCCGCCCAGTCGACGGGGATGAGCGGCTCGAAGGTCGACGTTCCATTTAATGCGGCACTGAATCCCGCGGCGCCGTTCAGCGTCGAGTTTTGGGCCAAGCCCCACGCTTTGGGGACGGACGCCAGCGGGTTGTCGCCGATCTCCTGCTTCAATCCGAACTGGTATGGGGGCGGCAATCGCTCGGGATGGCTCTTCTACCTCAACAACACGGGTCGCTGGAATTTCCGCATGGGGTTGACCAGCGGGTACGACGTGAACCTGAATGCGGCGGCAAGCGGCAACGCCAAGACGAACTTCTGGCAGCACATTGTTGCGACGTTTGACGGCGTCACGGCGCGGATCTACGTCGATGGCGTCGAGCTTGGGAGTGCGGTTTCACGGGGCAACTGGAAGCCGAACACGCAGATGGCGTTGCGGATTGGCGGGACGCCGCTTGGCGACGGCACGTACTCGGTGGCGAATGCCCGGCCGTACAACTCCGATGCGAGCATTGCGGGCAACCGCGGCTATGACGGCTGGATGGACGAAGTGGCGATTTATCCCACGGTGCTTTCGGCGGCGACGATCAAGGCGCACCACGACGCCGCGTTGGCCGATCCTGCGGGCTACGGGGCGGTGGTGTTGGCGGACAACCCCCTGGGTTACTGGAACATGGACGAGCCCGCGGTGACTCCGCCTGATCCGGCGACGTATCCGATTGCCGCCAACAGCGGGAGCGCGGGCGCGGCGGCGGACGGAACGAATCTCTGGGGTGTGGTGGCGGCGCAAAGCGGCCCGCCGTATCCCGGCTTTGGCGCTGACAACCGGGCCTGCGTATTCAACGGAGAGTCGGGTCATCTGCCGGTTGGCGATGCTCCCGCGCTGCATTTCACGGGGCCGATCACGATGATGGCGTGGATCAAGCCCGGGGTGAAGGACTTCTTCCGGAACATCGTCGCCCATGGCATGGACAGCCAGATCCAGGAGACGTTCCTCCGGATTGGCCAGGGCCCGGGCTATGGCGACGGCAACTACTACGAAGTGGGTTCGAGCGATGGGACGTACGGTCAGTTTTACGATTCCGCGATGTTCCCGGTTCCGGAGGGGGACCTTGGGAACTGGGTGTTTCTGGCGGGGACGTTTGACGGATCGAACTGGAATTTGTACCGCAACGGCACGCGGGTGGCGACGGCACCGGGCAGCATGGGCGCGGTGGACGTGACGATGCCGTGGGCGATCGGCGCCCGCAGCGAGCCGTCGGAGGCGGAGGGGCTGCGTTTTGGCGGCGGGATCGACGAGGTGGCGATCTTCAACAAGGCGCTGTCGGCGGCCGAGATCAATGCGATCTTCATTGCGGCGCAGGGGCCGCCCGTGCTGTCCCGCGGCCTGGAGGCGCCGGCGGGTCTGACGTACAAGGGGTCGTCCGTCTCCTTGTCGGTCTGGGCGGAAGGGGGGCCGCCTTTGAGCTATCAATGGACGAGCAACAACATCCCGCTGGGCGTGACCGCGACGAATCTGACGATCCACAATCTTGCGGTGGGCAACCCGACGTTTGCGGTGGTGGTGCAGAACAACTATGGCGCGGTCACCAGCTCGGTGACGCTGACGGTGGTGTCGGCAACGCCGGTGATCACGGCGCCGCCGAAGGCTGCCGCGCGCTTCACGGGCACGCCGTTTGCGTTTTCGGTGGGGGCGGTGGGGACAATGCCGATGACCTACCAGTGGAAGCGGAACGGTGAGATCATTCCAGGAGCGACGGCTGCCATGTACAGCGGCACGGCGAGCGCGGGCGCGGAGGGGACTTACGTTTGCACCGTGAGCAACGAGGAGGGAAGCACCGACACGCCGCCGGCGGTTTTGACGGTGGTCACCGCGCTGACGGACTACGTCAAGCTGGTTCTGGCCGACGCGCCGATGGCGTATTGGAGTCTGGGAGAGACCAGTGGCACCACGGCCGCGGATTACGTCGGCGGGCACGATGGCGAGTACACGAACGTCGGTCTGGGCCAGCCGGGTTATTCGACGCTGGCCTTGGACGGGGGCGCCGCGTTCACCGGCACGGACTCGTATGTCGGCAAGATTAGCGGCACGGAGATCAACTTCTCGGGGCACACGAGCTTTACGATCGAGCTCTGGGCGAAGGGAGCGGCGGACCAGGCGGACGAGGCGACGTTGATTGGCAAGGGCATTGGCTCTGACGGAACGACGGCCACGGAGCAGTTTGCCATCGACATTTCGAGCAAGAAGTACCGTTTCTTCACGCGCGGGAGCGAGAATACGTTCATTGCGGCGCAAGCCACGGTGGGGCCGAACGACACGTGGCAGCACCTTGTGGGCGTCTACGATGACGCCCAGGGACTGATGCATCTTTACGTCAACGGGGAATTGAACGGCACCGGCACGACGCCGGCCGCCGGGCTGCGCGTCTCGAGTGATCCGGTGAGCATCGGCTCGAAGCGTCTGGGGAACGAGCCGGCCTACAACGGCGCGTTCCTGGGCGTGATCGACGAAGTCGCCATTTACCCGGCGGCTCTCACGGCGGAGCAGGTGGCGGCCCATTACACGGCGGCCTACGGGGCGGCCTTGAAGCCGACCATCATCCGGCAGCCGGCTCCGGTGGAGAACTATCTGACGCTGCCCGCCACGTTCTCGGTGGGGGCGGAGGGGACGATGCCGTTGTCCTACCAGTGGATGAAGAACGGGAGGGACATCGCCGGGGCGACGGCGATGTCGTACTCGATCGCCAAGCTGACCGCGGGCGACGCGGGCGACTACGCGGTGCGGGTGTCCAACGCTTTGGGCACGGCCACCAGCGAGGCCGCGAAACTGACGGTGCTGCCGGCGCCGACGGCGCCGGTATCCTTGGCGGGCCTGGTATTGCACCTGCCCTTCGACAACACCCTGACGGACGCCACGGGGCGCGGGAACAACGGCACGGCGATCCAGATCACGGATACCAGCACGAATGTGAATGTGGCCGCCACGTTTGTCACGGACGGCAAGCTGGGAGCGGCTTTGAACTACCAGACGTACATCCTTGAGGAAACGAACATCTTCTCGACGTATGTGACGCTCGGCCAGCGGCCGGATCTGCAGTTCGGTTCGGACGTGGACTTCACGGTGGCCTATTGGATCAGGTTGCCTTTGTATTATGTTGGCAACGACCTGCCGTTTTTCACGGACGCGGTGGGCTCGACCTTTGGCACGGGCTTTGTCTTCGCGCCCACGTACACGGAGCAGACGTCCCCTGACCCGCTTTGGCCGGGCGGATGGGCGATGTCCCTGTACGGTGATGCCGGCGGTGTTGGCGTCTATGGGGAGATTGGGACGATCAACGACGGTGCCTGGCATCATCTGGTGCATGTATTCGATCGAACGCAAGACGCCGTGACGTATCTGGACGGCGTGGTGGCCCAGAGCACGCGGCGCGCGGGGACGTCGGCGGCGGCTGCGGGCAATGTGAACGTGGACCAACCCGCCACGATCGGGCAGGATCCGACCGGCAAGTACGCCGAGGCTGGCGGTGCGGACATCGACGACCTAGGGGTATGGCATCGGGCGCTAAGCCCGCTCGAGGCGGCATCGCTGTACATGGCTGCGGCCGGCGGCCACAGTTTCACGGGACCGCCTCCGGCGTGCACGCTGACGTTCACGCTGACGGCACAGGGTGGCGTGAGACTCGAGTGGCCGGGCGGGGGCGTGCTGCAATCGGCCAGCAAGGTCGAAGGGCCGTACGCGACGGTGACCGGCGCTGCTTCGCCCTACGTTGCGAACCCGGCGGCAGCGAAGGAGTTCTACCGGGTGCAGCAATAGCGCGAGTTGGCGAGTTGGCGTGCCGGAGCACAGACGGCGGGCGTCAGACTGAGGGAGTATGCGGGCTTGCCGGGTGAAGGATCTTGTGCCGACCCTCAGGAGACGAGGCCCGGGCTGGCGAGGACGTAGAGGTTTGGGGTGCGCTGGGGATGCACGAGGTCGTGGTCGCCGTCGGCCGCGGGGTTGAGGACGAGCGGCGGTGTGTGGGTCTTTGAGGGCTCATCGAAGCCGACGAGGATCATGCCTTGGGACGCGAGCGTGTCGAGGAGTTGAGCGAACCGGATGGGGGTTGAGAGGCCATCGACACGGACCCGATAGAAGGCGGTGCCCGTGGGTGCGACCAGTTCGTCGTAAACCTGGTGGAGGGTGGGTGCAAAACAGCAGTGGGCCATGAAGTAGGTCCGCAGCTTCTGGGTCGAGAGGGCGCGGACCCGGGCCGTCCGTGTGCGGGCCGCCCGTTTCTCGACCAGATCCCCTTTGGTCGAGGAGAGGATTTCGGCGAGGATGTGGAAGTGATCGCCGAGGGTGATGCTGCCCTGTTCGGCGAGTTCCAGGAGTCGGAAGAGCCAGAGGAGATTCTGCGCGTCGGGGTCGGGGGCGGCGTTATCGGCGAGGAACACGGCGGCGTCGAAGCAGGAACCGGCGAGTCGCGGGTCTGTTGTGAGGCTGTGGAGCGGGTCGTCTTCCGAGCCGTGGACTGCGACGATGCGCTCTCCCTTGAGGGCGGCGCGGGATCGGAGGAGATCGTCGGCGTCCTCTTCGAGTTCGCAGCCCCAGCGTTGCTTGAGTTGGCGTGCGAGGAGGCGGGCGCGGTCGCGTCCTTGAATCAAGATGGTGAAGCCGACGCCGGGACAGAAGCGGCTGGTTTCCTCGACGACGGTGGGGAGGCATTCATTTTCGCCGATGACGAGGATTTGCCGGAGGGGTTTGAAGGCGGAGTGCAGGTGCAGGGTCAACGCGGTGTCTCCGGCGGGGGTGGCATCGGGAGGGTTGGCGTCGGGGCATCCGTCAAGGACCCAGGCCTTAAGGCGGTCGAGATCGCGTTCCTCTCGCGAGATGCCGACGAGGCCGGTCAGGGTGGACGGGGGAATCCGGCCGTTGTCGCACTGGAGGGGGTTGAGTCGGAGGACCTCGCGTCCGTTCTCCTCGACGAAGAGGCCGACGAGGATGACGCCGAAGCGCGCGTAGGCGGCGTGGAGGAGGAGTTGGAAGCGGAGGGTGGTATTGTCTCCGGCGAGGCGATGGCGTTCTTCCGGTGTCAGCGGGGCCACGTTGATGTCATTGCCCGCGGTGGTGAGGAGCTCCTCGAAGACGCGGTCCATCCCTGGGAAGACGAGGCTGGTGCTGAGGATGCCGCCGAGGATTTTGCCGAGGGGGAGGGGCGTGATGGCGCCGCCGGCGGCGGCGGCGGCGGCCCGGGCATTGCTGCGGTGCATCAACTCGAGGACGATTTGGGCCGGGGACCACTGGCGGAGGGCGAGGACTGTTGACAGGGCATGGGCATCCGCGTGGGTGCCCTTATTGGCGTCATAGAGGATCACCATGGTGGCGGCCTGCTCGGGATGAACGAGTCGGAGGGCCCGGTAATCCGAGAGGTTTCCGCCTCGGTACTGGACGTGGTTGAGATCGCGATCGTAGAGGAACGGCGGGGTTGACGGGCTGTCCGAGAGCAGAGCGAGGGGCATGCGTCGGCGTCGTTTGCGCAGGATCCCGGTGATTTCCCGCAAGAGGTAGGGCAGGTTGGGTCCCCGGCCGATGACAACGAGGTGGCCGGCGGTGGTCAAAGGGCTGGCGCGGTTTGAGGTCAGCATCTCGTGGACGACGGAGGTGCCGAGGCCGATGACCAGTGACATGATGAAGACCCCTGCGAGGGTGAGGAAGAGCGAGAAGAGGAGGAAGACGGTGTGTCCTTCGAGTGTGGGTGCGAGGTTATCGGCGCTCTCGAGGCTTCGGAACGACCACCAGAGGAGGTCTTTGAGCGGCCAGGGGGTTGGCGTTGCCTGCGGACTGCCTGGCGGGGTGGCGTCGATCGGGATTTGGAGCGTATGCAGGACGATTCCCGCGAACAGCGTGAGGAGCAGCATGCTGCCGAGGAGAAAGCCGACCTGGTGTTTGATCTCGTGGCGTCGGACGATCGCCCACAAGTCCCAGGCGAGGGAGGAGATGTGGCGTGCGAGGAGGGAGAGGCGGACCAGTCGCAACAGCCGCAGGTACCGCATGTCGAAGACGAGGTGCAGGACGGGGAGAAAGCTCAGCACGGCGATGGCATCGATGGCGACCCAGGCTGTTTCCCCCGCCCGTTGCCATCCGTGGAGGCGTTTGAGGACGGCGATACGAACCGCGAGTTCGAGGGCGAAGATGCCGAAGAAGACGAGGTCGAATTGGCGCAGGGTCTGCGAGGGCAGCACCGAGAGGACGATCAGGAAGGCGAGGGCGAACTTGACCGCGCCCTGCTGCAGGAACCGTTCCAGACGACTGATCATGGGTGGCGGGTGCATGGTGTCCGCCGATCGGGTGAAAGTCCAGTGGAGATGGCGGGCCCGGATCCTCGCCCAACGCATGTGGCGCGAACATTCGCCATCGGCTCCTGGTGGGTTTTTGCCTTGAAGGCGCGTGGGGTGTCGGCTCCGGGGTGGTCCGCCCGCTCGCGGTCGGGCTCTATAGGGATTGGAGGGAATGGGGCCGCCCTGGGGGCGGGCATCCAAATCCGCGGGAACCGCCGACGGGGTGGCTCAACCTCCTGGGCTGGAGCTGTTGTTTGTGGAAAGCGGTGCCGCTTGGCGCGGCACCGCACTCCACGACGCTATCGCGCGGGACAAAGGCCGATGGGCGCAGCGACCCGCATGGGGCGTGTTCTGTCGGGGCTTCGGCGAAGGCCGGTCAGGGGTTTTGGCGGCGGGAGAATCGGGCGAGGTCGGGAGTGAACTGGTGGTTGGCGAGCTGTTGGGGGACAGTTCTGAGCCAATCGAGGTGGTAGGCGAAGTGCTTGTAGAGGTAACGGTAGCCTTCGATGCCGCCGTGGTCGTCCTGGTCGAGGAGGGGGTTGTCGGGTCCGAGGTCTTCGCCGACGTGGAAGCCGTGTTCGTAGAGGCTGCGGAGATGGCTTTCGGCGGCGAGGGCGTGGATGGCGATTTCCTTGCGTGCGAGCTCCTGGTCCGCCGTGTTGGTGCTGGTGGCGGCGATGGCGGCCTGGGCCTGGTCCTTGGCGCGCGTCAGCGCCGCGAGCCGTTGTTCGAGGTCGTTCATAAACTGTGCGCCTTCCGCGGGCGGTGGCAGCGGGGACTTCAGGGTCCAGTCCGGGCGACTGGACTTCCGGTCCGCTCAACCGAGCGGGTCCACGGCCGCGGTCGCCAAAGCAACCGGCCGCCAGAGAGAGCGGTCGGCACAGTACAGGTAACTCGCGGATGTGCAATGCGAATCGGTGTGCGCGGACAGTTCTTGTGGCGCATTGACCGCGGGCGGCTACAGCATTTCATGGCGCAATTCGTTCCGCGTCCTGCGATCCTGAGTGGGGGATGTAACCCACTGGGCGCGGAGGGTATCGAGGGCGCGCATGATGGCGAGGGACTCGTCGAGGGGCATTCTGGGGCTTTCGAGGAGGCCGTGGTGCAAGCAGCGCAAGACCTCGAGGATTTCGTACTGGTAGCCGAAGCCGGCGAAGGGTTCTCGGACGATTTCGATGTCGGTTCCTTCGCGCGAGAGGATGAGGACGGATGGTTTCCACCATGGGCAGGGCAGGCGTGCGGCGGCGCGGGTGCCGCAGAGGACGGCTTCCTTGGCGGTGTCGACCCCCATGGAGGCGGAGAGGAGGGCGAGGGCTCCGTTGGCGTGGTGGAAGAGGATGGAGCAGGACTCGTCGACGTTCGGGGTGGCGAGGCAGGCCTGGCTGGCGACGGTGTGTGGGGGGCCGAAGAGGTTCCAGGCCAGGGCGATCGGGTAGACGCCGACGTCCAGCAGTGCGCCGCCGCCGAGGCCGGGGTCGAACAGCCGCGGTTTCTCGGCGGGCTCGGCGCGGTATCCGAAGTCGGCGGTCAGCATGCGGAGGTCACCCAGGACTCCGGTGTTGATCCAGTGGTGAAGGCGGTCCATGAGCGGGAAGCAGCGGGTCCACATGGCTTCCATCAGGAAGAGCCGGCGCTGGCGTGCGGCGGCGATCATCTCGGCAGCTTCGCCTGCGGTGAGGGCGAAGGGTTTTTCGCAGAGGACGGCTTTGCCGGCGTCGAGGGCGAGCAGGGTATTGGGCCGGTGACACGAGTGCGGGGTGGCGACATAGACGACGTCGACGGCGGGGCATTGGACGAGGGCCTCGTAGGAGTCGAAGGCCACGGGAACGGCGTGCGCGGCGGCGAAGGCCTCGGCGGTGTCCCGTCGTCGGGAGCCGACGGCGGCGAGCCGCGATGCGGGGACGCGGGCCAGGTCTGAGGCGAACTTGGCGGCGATGGCGCCGGTGCCGAGGATACCCCAACCGACGGGAGCTGTTGCGGGCTGTGTACTCATGGGGGTGGAGAGTACCGGCTTTGGGGGATGAGGTCAGGCGCGAAGTCACGGCGCGGCGGGTTTCTGTTGCCCTGGGTGGGTGGTCCTGTGGTAGGGTGCTGCTCATGGACCGCATTGCTCGGCGGAGTTTTCTTCAGCGCACCGGGGTCGCGGCTGTTGGGGCGGCGGCTCTGGGTGTTCCCCAGGTCGTATCAGCGCGGGTATTGGGCTCGGGGGAGGCGGCGCCCAGCGCCAAGGAACGTTTGAACATCGCCCACATCGGCGTGGGTGGCATGGGGGGTGGGCATCTCGGGTACATGCTGGCGAGGCAATCGCGTGGGGACGTGAACGTGGTGGCGGTGTGCGACGTGGACGAGGGCCGGTTGGCCGCGGCGGTGAAGAGCACTGGCGGCAAGGCGACACCGTATCGCGACTACCGGTACATTCTCGAGCGGAAGGACGTTGATGCGGTGGTGATTGCGACGCCGGACCATTGGCACGCCTGCCAGACCGTGCACGCGTGCGAGTCGGGCAAGCATGTGTACGTCGAGAAGCCGGCTTGCGGCACGATCGAGGAAGGGAAGGCGATGGTCCGGGCCGCCAAGGCCAACCGGTGTTGTGTACAGGTGGGGTCCCAGGGAAGATCGCAGCGCGAGGCGTTCCTGGCTCACCAGTACATTGCCAACGGGATGATTGGGCGGGTGCACACGGTGACATGCTGGCACTACGCGACGCCGTCGGATGACAATCCGGTTGCGGACAGCGAGCCGCCGGCGGAGCTCGACTGGGATTTGTGGCTTGGGCCGCTGCCGTGGCGTCCGTTCAACCGGCGCTACCTGCACGGGGTATTTCGCTGGCTGCTGGAATCGGGGGGCGGGCAGATCCGCGACCGGGGGGCCCACGTGATGAGCAACGCCCTTCACTTCATGAATGCGGATCACACGGGGCCGGTATCGATCGAGACGCGGGGCCGGGTGCCGACGCGCGGCTTGTGGGACAGTGCCATCGAGATGGAAGTGACCTATCAATTCAAGAACCCGGACTGGACCCTGATCTGGGCGCAACCGGGCAAGATGGTGCCGTATTTCGATCGGGACCGCGTGAAGCGGGAGGGGATACGGGAGAGCTACGGGGCGGTGTATCAAGGGGAGAAGGACCAGTTGGTCGTGTGGGTGGGGGACGGCCAGGTGTACACGGAGAAGAAAGCTGTCGATTACCAACTGCCTGCCGGGGGCGTGGAGGTACCGAAGAGCCCGCGGTTTGACCATCACGAGGACTGGTTCGAGGGCATCAAGACCGGGCGCAAGACGATCATGAACGTCGAGGCGGGGGTTGCGACGGCGTTTCTGTGCGTCCTGGGGAACCTCTCGCTCATCGTGGGCCGCAAGCTTGCCTGGGACCCGGTCAAGCAGGAGATTGTGGGCGACGAGGCGGCGCGCCGGCTGATGAGCCGTCCGCAGCGGTATCCGTACGTTCTCTGATCCCGGGACTTTGAGTTTACGATCCCCGATTTTAAAACGCCATGAACACTGGATCCTCGATTCTCACGACCGCCGCGATTGGTCTTGCTGGCAGTGCATCTGCCGCGCCAGCGGACGCCGTATCGGCAAATGACCTGCTCACACGAATCCGAAGCACCGACGACGCGGTGCGCGGTCCGGCGTGGCAGGGGGCCGGGCCGGCTGGTGCACCGGCGGTGGCTCCGCTCGCGGACTTGATGAACGACGCGGACTTCGAGATAGCGCGGTCGGCGAAGCGCGCCATCGAGGTCATTGTCCGCCATGCGGGGCGGCCGGGTGCGGCGCGGGAGCGGGAGGCGGTGCAGGCGGCGCTGGTCCGGTTGCTGAAGCATGCGAAGGCCAATGTCCGCCGCCACGCGGTGTGGATGCTGTCCGAAGTTGGCGATGACGACGCGGTCGGGCCGATGGCGGCGTTGCTGACGGATGGGGAGGCGCGGGAGGACGCGCGTTGTGCGCTGACGAGGATTCCCGGGGCCAAGGCCACGAAGGCGCTTGAAGGGGCGATGCGCACGGCGTCCGGGGAATTCCAGGTTGCGCTGGCGGATTCCCTGCGGGCGCGGGGTGAGAAGGTGTCTGACCACCCTACGCGTAAGCTGGTGCCGACCCGGCAGACGCGGGTGACGGCGGGGTAGGATGAGGCTGCAGCCGAGGGCAACGACCGCGGCGGGTGCAGCGGGGGCAAGCGCCAAGGGGCAAGAGCACATAACCTCTCAGCCTGCCGACACTTACCGCTTACCGCCCACCGACGCACCGGCGTACCGATCCCCGGGCCGGCCTCGGCGCGGGCGGGCACCGGGTGCGGAGTGAGATTGCAGGGCCGGGGCGCTGACGCGCGCAGGCCATGGACTGGGCATGGTTGGGTGTGCACATTTCGCTTGCACAAAACGGAGGGTTGACCGATTAATAAGAACGTCTGGACTGTCGATGGACAGTGTCTCAAGTGCACGCAACACCGCATGAATAAGCTGCAACCGAGGAGGGCGTCTTGAGTCGCCCGTTCTCGCCCCGTCCGTATTTTGGAGGCCCCCAAGTCAGGATCAACGGGAAGATCCGTTCCCGCGAGGTGCGGGTGATCGACTCGGACGGGCGCCAGCTTGGCGTCCTGGCGCTGCACGAAGCGATCACGCTGGCGCGTGCGCGGGACATGGACTTGGTGGAAGTGGCGGCGAACGCGACGCCGCCCGTCTGCCGGATCGTGGACTACGGCAAGTATCAGTACGAGCAGTCCAAGAAGCAGAAGGAATCCAAGAAGCACCAGCATGCGAACCGGGTGAAGGAGATCCAGCTCAGCGCGTCGATTGACGCCCATGATTTTGGCGTCAAGCTGGGGCATGCGATTGATTTCCTGTGTGAGGAGATGAAGGTGAAGATCTCGCTCCGGTTCCGGGGGCGGGAGATGGCCCACCAGGAGATTGGGAGGGACGTGGTAGGACGTTTCATCAAGGAGTTGACGCCGTACGGGTACGCGGTCGAGATCCCGAAGCTGACCGGGCGTTCATTGAACGCGATGCTGACGCCGCTGCCGCGCAACAAGCGGGCCAAGAACCCGCGGGCTGAGGAGTCCACGCCCGACGCGGGTCAGCCGGGGAAGGACCAGGCGCCGGTGCGGCAGGTGCCGGTTGACGGCGGGGCGGTTCCGGCGGGACAGCCGGCGCCTGGGGAGAGCGCGCCGTCGTCGAGCTTTGCCAACAGTCCCTTCTCACAATTGGACGAGCAGCTGCGGGATCGTCCTGTGGTCTAGCCCGCATGGTTGACACCTTCTCTGTCGACGCACAGCCGGTGCCGCTCTTCGCTGAGCATCTGGCGAGGCGCGCCTCAGACCTAACGAAGTCCGCGATCCCATGAAGCCTTCCTGCCTTTCCGGACCCTCTCTTCCGCGCCTCGCTAATGGAGAGTCCTCGAAGGCGGGGGACTGGGGTTGGAACGGCGGGGACCAAACTTGACCTGCTGACCCCATGTTTCACAAGTCGAGGACTCTAGCGGGGGTGCCAGGGAAGCGGGGGGTTGATTGACTCCGGACGAGGTTCAGCGGCAGTGGATGGAGTTCCTGCGGCAGTCGGGAGGCGGGGCACGGGTGCCGGGAGCGGCCGACAGCGATTCGTCCGTGCCGGCGGCGGGTTCGGAGGCAGCGGAGTTCCGATTCGATCGCACGCCCAAGGAGGTGAAGGCCTATCTGGATCGGTTTGTGATCCGGCAGGAGGAGGCCAAGAAAGTTCTGAGCGTTGCGCTGTGCGATCATTATCATCATGTCCGGCTGGCGTTATCGGGGCAGGCGCAACCGAACTACGCCAAGCAGAACATCCTGCTCGTCGGCCCGACGGGTGTTGGCAAGACCTATTTGATTCGGAGCATTGCGGATTTGATTGGCGTCCCGTTTGTGAAGGGGGACGCGACCAAGTTTTCGGAGACGGGGTATGTGGGGGGGGATGTCGAGGATTTGGTGCGGGAGCTACTGCGTCGGGCGAACGGGGACGTGCGGCGGGCCCAGTACGGCATCATCTACATCGATGAGATCGACAAGATTGCGGCGGTAGCGAGCGTGTCGGGCCGGGACGTGAGCGGGCGGGGGGTGCAGACGAATTTGCTGAAGCTGATGGAGGAGACCGAGGTTCCGGCGCGATCGGGCAACGATTTGGCGGGGCAGTTGCAGGCGATGCTGGACTTCTCGCAGCGGGGTCGCAAGCCGGTCGAGGTGATCAACACCAAGCACATTCTGTTCATTGTCAGCGGCGCGTTTCCCGGGCTCGAGAAGACGGTTCGCCAGCGATTGCGGGAGGCGACGATCGGCTTTGCCGCCCGCGGGGAGGCTCCTGAGGTGGCGACGGAGATGGCGGCTCGGGCGCAGACCCGAGATTTCATCGAGTTCGGCTTCGAGCCGGAGTTCATTGGGCGGCTTCCGGTGCGGGTATTTTGCCATCCGCTGTTGGTGGACGATCTCTTCACGATCCTCAAGATGTCCGAGGGGAGCATCATCCGGCAGTACGAGCAGACCTTTGGGGCGTACGGGATCGAGGTGGTGTTCCAGGACGACGGGTTGCGGCGGATTGCGGCTCTCGCGGCGGAGGAGCAGACGGGCGCGCGCGGTTTGATGACCGTGTGCGAGCGGGTTTTTCGGGAGTTCAAGTATGAGCTGCCGTCCACGGCGGTGAAGCGGTTTGTGGTGACGGACGAGCTAGTGGGCGAGCCGCCGCGGGTTCTTGGGCGGCTATTGGCGGAGCAGGCGCATGGGGAACAGGAGGCGCTTCGGCTGTCGGTGCAGCAATATGGCGAGCGTTTTGCCAAGGAGCACGGATTCGCCATCAGCTTCACGCCGGCGGCGGTGGATCGGCTGATTTCGCTGGCGGTCGCGGCGGGGCGGCCGGTGCGGGACCTTTGTGCGGAGCGGTTCAAGGACTACCAGTTTGGACTGCGTCTCATCGCGCAGAACACGGGCCGGACCGCGTTCGAGATCGACGTGGAGGCTGTGGACACACCGGATGCGGTATTGAGCGCGTGGGTAGTGTCCAGCTATCAGGCGGCGAAGACCGATGGACCCACGGCGTGAATCTCCGGCGCGGCGGCATTCCCGGGGGGGCCGGCCGTGCGCAATGACTACCCGGCAGCGAGGGGGCCCGGTCCGTCCGCCGGGTCGGCCCGGGCGGCGGACGGAGCCGGTTGCCGCCTCCGCTTCCGCGTCGGCGTTCGAACTCGCCGAGGCGGTCATCCGGCGCTCGGATCGCGAGCATCCCGCCGATGATCGGCTGCGGCAGGTGTTACGGGAGTCGCGGGCGGTGACGCCGAAGCAGGCGCGCTTGGTGAGCGGGGCGGTGTTTGCCTACTATCGGTGGCGGGGATGGCTCGATCCGGAGCAACCGCTGTCGCAACAACTGGCGCAGGCCCTGGATCTGGCGCGCGGGTTCGCCCGGGATCCGATGGGCATTCCCGAGGCGGACCTGAGGGCGCGGGCGATTCCGTCGTGGGTGGCCTCCGAGCTTGAGGTCACGGAGGGCTGGCTGCGCCACCTGCAGACGGAGCCGCCGCTGTGGCTGCGGGCGCGCGTTGGCGGGGGAGTCCGGTTGGCGCGCGAGCTGGATCATTGTCGGCCGGCGGGGACGGGGCGGCTGGCGGACGCCCTGAGGTATCAGGGGCGAGAGGATTTGTTCCGATCCGCGGCGTTTCATCGGGGCGATTTTGAGATCCAGGACCTGCATTCCCAGGCGGTGGGGTGGCTGTGCGATCCCCAGCCGGGCGAGACCTGGTGGGATGCCTGTGCCGGGGAGGGCGGGAAGACGCTGCATTTGGCGGAGCTGATGCGGAATCGGGGCTTGATTTGGGCGACGGACCGCGCGGCCTGGCGATTGGATCGGCTGCGGCGGCGGGCGGCGCGGGCTCGCGTGTTCAACTATCGAGCGCGGGGGTGGGACGGGGCGGCGGCGCGTCCGTTTCGAACGCCGTGCGACGGGGTTCTGGTGGATGCGCCGTGCAGCAACCTGGGCACCTGGCAGCGCAACCCCCAGGCGCGCTGGACGACCACGCCAGCCGATGTCCGCGAGTTGGCGATTCGGCAACTCGATCTGCTGACGAACGTCGTGGCGGCTTTACGTCCCGGAGGCCGTTTGTTCTATGCCGTTTGCACGCTGACCCGGGCGGAGACGACGGGGGTGGCGGAAGCGTTGGCTCGGGGACAGCCGGACCTCGAGCCGATGCCGTTGGTGCATCCGCTGTGTCCCGAGGCGCCAGCGAGGTCCGAGCTCTGGCTCGACCCCGGGGCAACGGGCGCGAACGGGATGTTCGTCGCCGCCTGGCGACGGAAGGCGGCAGTTTCATAAAGGAGAGTCCGCGCCCCTCTCGCCTTGGTCCCTCTCCCCGCTCCTTCGTCGCGGGGCGAGGGGAAGACTGACCCGGATCCTCGCCTAACGCGTGTGGCGCGAACGTTCGCCATCGGCACCTGGTGGGTTTTCGCTTTGAAGGCGCGTGGGGTGTCGGCTCCGGGGTGGCCCGCCCGCTCGCGGGCGGGCTCTATGGAGTTGTGAGGGAATGGGCCCGCCCTGGGGGCGGGCATCCAAATCCGCGGAAACCACTGACGGGGCGGCTCAGCACGCAGTGTCCAGCCCAGGAGGTTGAGCCGCAAGGGACGCTTACGCGCGGATTTGGGACTGAGGCATTCACTCTGCCGATGGAGACTCTGCAGCAACTCACTGGCTCACTGGCTCACTGGCGGTGGGCGTGGCAGCCAGGAGGAAATCGTGGCCGCGGCGGAGGACGGTGTGGCCATATTGGGTGCGGAGCTGATCGATGACGTCGGCGAGGCGGCGCCGGGCGTCGCGTTGTTGGGCGGGGCGGTCCAGCGGCAACTCCGCTCCGTAGCCGCCGGTATAAACGTGGGAGAGTTTGAGGGCGACGAGTCGAAGGCTGACACGGCGGCGCCAGGCGCGGTCGAGCAAGCGATCAAGCCGGGAGTACACATCGGTTTCGAGGTCCGTCGGCTCGACGAGGCTTTCAGCGGCCTGGTCTTCGGCCATGTCGTTGTATCGGATGCGGACGGTCAGGGTGCGGACGCTGTGGCCCTCGGCGCGGGCGCGGGCGAACAAGTGATCGGCCATGCGGCGGAGGACGGCGCGGAGGCGGGGTTCATCGGTTTGATCCTGGGCGAACGTTTCCTGCTGGCTGTAGCTTTGGGCGGGGGCATTGCGGGGGACGACGGGACGCGGATCGACGCCTTGGGCGAACTGGTGGAGTTGGGGAGCTGCGCGCCCTACGAGGAGGCCGAGGAGATCGGTGGGCGTGGCGGCGATTTGCCGGATGCAGGCAAGGCCGGCGGCATTGAGCCGCGCCGCGGTTTGCGGTCCCACGCCGGGGAGCCAGCGGTTGGGCAGTGGATTGAGGAACGACACTTCGTGGCCTGGGGGCACGTATTCGAAGGCGGCTGGTTTCCGGAGTTTCGAGGCGATTTGACTGACGAGTTTGCTGGTGCCGACCCCTTCGCTGACGGTGATTTTGAGGGCCTGCCGGATGGCGTCGCGGATTGTCGCAGCGATTTCGAGCGGCGGGTGGCGGGCGCCGGTCAGATCGCCGTATCCTTCATCGATCGAGCAGATTTCGACGGTGGGGGTGAAGTCGTAGACGTAGCTGAACATCCAGCGGGAGAACTGTTCGTACTTTTCGAAATCCCCGGGCAGGAGAACGAGGTGGGGGCAGAGTTGGCGGGCTCTGGCGGTTGGCATGGGGGTGTAGATGCCATAGCGTCGCGCTTCGTAGCTGGCGCTGGCCACGATGCCCCGGCGGTTTCCGCCCACCGCCACGGGCCGGCCCCGCAACCGGGGGTCGGCCGCCTGCTCGACGGCCGCGAAAAACGCGTCGGCGTCGATGTGCGTGATGAGCGCCATGCGCTGGAGGATGACGTCTCAGGGTCGGCATCGCCGGACCAGGCCGACCATGACGCCCTGGATCACCAATTCGGCGGCGGGATGCAGCTGAGGATAGCGCGGATTTTCGGCCCGCAGGCAGGGTGGGGCGCCTCGTTCCTGAACGAAGGTTTTGAGAGTCGACTCGTTGTCAATCAGGGCGGCGACCACATCTCCGGACCGCGGCGTTTTGCCATGTTCGAGCACGACGAGATCGCCGGGGAGGATGTGCCGGCCGATCATGGAATCGCCGAGCACTTCCAGGACGAACGTTCGGGCCGTGGGGCGGATGCCGAGCGAGGCGAGGTCGAGGGGCATTCCGCCTCGGGACTCCTGGCGGCGGTCGTCGGGCAATCCGGCAGGGATCGAGCCGTAGAGGGGGATGGGGAACTGCGGGGCGCGGCTGGTGACTTGCAGAGTTCGAGCGCGTCGGGGTTGGGTGGTGACCCAGCCTTTGCGGCGGAGGACTTGGACGTGATCGGCGGCGGCTTTGACGCTGCGGAATCGGAAGTGATCGGCGATTTCCCTCAGGGTGGGGGCGATGCCGTTCTGTTGCAGCGTACGCCGGATGAACTCGAGCACCTGTTGCTGGCGATCCGTCAGGGTGTTCATGGGATTCCCGGTTAACTACACAGGTGTATAGTATAAGGTTACTGGGAATTGGCAATACAAAAAAGTCGATGATTCAGCGAGGCGCACCTCAGACCCAACCAAGTCCGCGATTCCATGAAGCCTTGCTGCCTTCTCGGATCCTCTGTTCCGCGCCTCGCTAATGTAGAGTCCTCGACGGAAGGAGGGGAGGCCTGGAACCGAACCGGACAGAACTTGGCCTGATGACATCGAATTCCACAAATCGAGGACTCCACGCCTTTTCCCAGACTGCGCTGGGAACATGGGGTCCGCCTGCGGCGAACAGCAGTTCGCGAACGCCGACTCCCGCATCGAGTCCGCGCGCCGGTCCTTCCCTCCCCCTGCGACCCCGGAGCGGGGGGAGTGCCGCAAACAAGGTGACAGACTCATTGTCCCCAGTTCACCGTTGACGCGGTGCGCCCGCTCGGGCTCTACTGGCGCCCGTCAAGGAGGCAGACAGCAGACAGGAGGTTTCCCATGCGCATGGCTCGTATCAAGATCAGCGGGCGGGGAGCAGTCTATCACTGCATCTCGCGGATCGTCGGCGAGGAACGGCTGCTCGGTGAGCTCGAA
>Ga0209096_1001052_pt1 | contig 32447 bp, 32 predicted proteins | sample AD_UKC034_MetaG_FD_184407 | JGI IMG/M metagenome (GOLD analysis project Ga0209096, IMG submission 184407) | Active sludge microbial communities of municipal wastewater-treating anaerobic digesters from USA - AD_UKC034_MetaG (SPAdes) (version 2) | ecosystem: Engineered > Bioreactor > Anaerobic >... | reverse complement strand
CGGCGGCAAACTCCGCCTCGAACGCGTCCACCTGCGGCCCCAGCGGCGCGATCCAGTTCGAGTCGAAGACCTGCTGGACATAGCCCTGCTCGCGGCCGGACATGTGGGGTGGGGAGAGGTAGAGGCGCTCTTGCGTCAACGGCTGCTCACTTTCTGGATGGCGCGGATCACGCGCGCGGGATTGCCTGCTGCCACCACGTCATCCGCCACGTTCTTGGTTACCACCGAACCCGCGCCAACGGCTGACCATGCGCCAATCGCACGCTGGGGGATTACCGTGGCGCCGATGCCGACCAGTGTGCCGCGGCCGATGCGGACGTCGCCGCCCAGATGGACGCCAGGCGCTATGTGGGCGTGATCACCGATCGTGTTGTGGTGGTCTACTGTGCAGCCCGTGTTCAGGATCACGTTCGATCCGATCATGCTGCCGGGATTGACCACAACTCCTGCGCAGATCACACTGCCGGCGCCGATTGCTACGTCGGGCGCGATGATCGCCCGGGGATGCCGGGCGATCATCAGGCGTTCGCCTTGGTTGACGAGTTGTGTGAAGATACGGCAGCGGGTTCGATTGTCGCCGATGCCCACGATGGTCGCATGATGCTCGATGGTTCCCAGGGCGACCAATGGGCCAAGAACCGGCAAACCCAGGAAGCGCTGACCGGCAATCTGGGGGTTGTCATCGAGGTAGCCAATGGGCGCGAGGTCGTCGCCAGCTTCATGCATGTGCAACAGTATGTCGGCCACGACCTGCGCATGGCCGCCGGCGCCCAAGATCAACACGCCCGTCATCGAGGTTGGCTCCCCATGAACTCCTCAGCCGTCGCCTGTCCCGGCTGGCTGATGCCCTCACGGTTGAGGATCTTCCATACGGTCAGGGCTATGATCTTAGCGTCCAGCCAGAATGACACATGATCAACGTACCACACGTCCAGGGCGAACTTCTGCTCCCACGACAGCGCGTTGCGGCCGTTGACCTGCGCCCAGCCGGTGATGCCGGGGCGCACCTCGTGGCGGCGGGCCTGTTCTGGCGTGTAGCGCGACAGGTACTGCATCAACAACGGTCGCGGCCCGACCAGGCTCATGTCCCCGCGCAGCACATTCCACAGCTCCGGCAGCTCGTCCAGGCTGGTGCTGCGCAGAAAGCGTCCGAAGGGCGTGAGGCGCTCTGCGTCAGACAGCAACTGACCTTGCTCATCGCGGGCATCGGTCATGGTGCGGAATTTGAGGATGGTGAAGGGGCGGCCGCCCAGGCCGGGGCGCTGCTGGCGGAAGAGCACCGGCGCGCCGAGCTTCACTCGCACCAGCAGGGCGAGCAGACCGATGAAAGGCAGCAGCAAGACCAGCGCGGCCAGCGCCAGCGTCACATCCAACAGACGTTTGCCAATTCTGCGATACATGATCTGGGCTCAGAAGGGAGGGTCGAGGTCAGCCGGGGTAGGCCTGCTTTGGCCCATCCAGCAGCGCCGCTGAAACGGCGTCGTTGAGCAGGGCTGTGCAGTGAGCGGTGCTGTAATTCGTCAGCGCGGCTGTCCGGGACTGGCTTTGCAGCCGCGCCAAGGCGGTGGGGTCGGCCAGCAGGCCGCGGATCCAGGCGGCGATGGCCTGCGGCTGATCGGGCTGGAAGTTGACGCCGCAGTCGTGACGGGCGATGGTGTCGGACAGGTCGTTGGGCGGCCGGCTGATGCCCAGGATGGCGTTGCCCGTGGCCATCAGCGCGTAGCTCTTGCTGGGCATGGACAGCCCCTCGTAGCCCGCGCCCAGGGTGACGATGCCGATGTGGCCGCTGCTCAGGGTTTGGGGCAGGCGGGCGGCCGGCTGCAAGGGCAGCAGGCGCAGGGTGGGCGTCTCACCGCTGGCCATGGCCGCCTCGACCAGGCCGCGTTTGCTGCCCTCGCCGATGATCAGGAAGGCGATGCGTGGCTCGTCGGCCAGCAGGCGCGCCGTCTCCAGGATCGTCTCGATGGCGTGGGTGGCGCCCAGATTGCCGGAATAGAGCACCACCAACTTCTCTTCCAGCCCCTGCTCCTGGACGAAGGGGTTTTGCTCGCGCGGCCAGGGCTTGAGCCAGTCGACATCGACCCAGTTGGGCGCCACCAGCAGCGGCAGCGGTCCCTCGCCCGCCATCTCGCACAGCACAGCCGCCATGTGGTCGCCCAGGGTGATGACCAGGTCGGCGTTGCGCAGCGCGCCTGCGTGGCTGCGCCGCCAGAGGCGATAGAGCGGGTGTTTAGGGCCAGCCAGCCCCATGGGGGCCAGGATCTGCGGGTAGATGTCCCATTCCAGCAGGCCGTAGCGCCGCCCCTGCACTCGGCGCAGCCAGCGCGCAGCCAGCGGCATCAGCGGCGGGTTGGTCACCACGAAGAGCGGAACCTGGTCCCTGCGACGCAGGAGCTGTCCTGTGGCGGCGAGGGTGAAACGGCTCCACGTGACCAGCCGGCTGGCCGCGCTGCTGTTGTCGTAGGGGGGGAGGCGACGCACGGTGACGTCTGCGCCCACCCTGTCCGGCGCGTTGCCGCTCCACAGCTCGATGGGGCCGCTGGCGGCCGCCAGGCTGGCCAGCCAATCCATGAAGGCCGGCCCCACGCTTTGGTTGAGAACGATGAGAGAGGTAGCCAAGATGGTCGGTAGATCGGCAGGCAGGAAGGCGGGAGCGGGCCGCCCTGCCAGCGGTTATTTCTGGATCAGATAGTTGCCGATGGCCAGCGCATCCATGCGAGTCCGTTGGAAGCAGTCGATGGCCTGGTCCGGCGTGCAGACGATGGGCTCGTTCTCGTTGAAGGAGGTGTTGAGCACCACGGGCGTGCCGGTTTCGGCCTCGAAAGCCTTGATCAACTGCCAGTAGCGCGGGTTCACCTCCCGGCTGACCGTCTGCAGGCGGCCGGTGCCGTCCACATGGGTCACAGCCGGGATCTCGGCCTGCTTTTCGGGCAGCACGTTGTAGACTTTGATCATGAAGGGGTCGGGATAGCTCTGGTCGAAGTAGTCGCCGGTCGCCTCTTCCAGGATCGACGGCGCGAAGGGCCGAAAGGGCTCGCGGTGTTTGATGCGGGCGTTGAGAATATCCTTCATGTCGGCGCGGCGCGGGTCGGCGATGATGCTGCGGTTGCCCAGGGCGCGCGGCCCCCACTCCATGCGCCCCTGGAACCAGCCCAGCACATTGCCTTCGGCGACAAGATGGGCGGCTTCGGCGGCCAGCGCCTGCTCGTCCAGCTCCCGATAGGCCAGATCGCAGCGGCGCAGCGCGTCGGCGACCGCGTCGTTGCTGTAGCGCGGGCCGGTGTAGGCGTTTTCCTGCACGAAGACGCGCGGCTGGCCCAGCACCTGGTGATAGATGTAGTAGCAGACGCCCAGGCTGGTGCCCGCGTCGCCGGCCGCCGGCTGGATGTAGATCTCCTCGAACGCGCTGTTGGGCAGCACCTTGCCGTTGAAGGCGCTGTTTAACGCCACGCCGCCGGCCATCACCAACGCCTTCTGGCCGCTCTCCCGTTGCAGCTTGTTGACCAGGGCAAACTCCGCTTCCTCCAGCATGGCCTGCAGGCTGGCAGCCACATCCTGGTGCTGGGGGGTAATCTCGCCGCGCGGCGCGCGCGGCTCGCCCAGCAGTTCGACCATCCTGGCGGAGAACATGGTGGGCACGAACGGCTCGTCCTCCTCCCAGGTCATCAGGCTGCCCTTGCCGCTGAGCTCGAAATAGTCCAGGTCCAGCTCGAAGGCGCCGTCGCGCTGGATGCGCACCATGCGCCGGAACTGGTCCATGTAGCGCGGCGCGCCGTAGGGCGCCAGCCCCATGACCTTGCCCTCATCGCCGTACTTGGGGAAGCCCAGCCACTGTGAAACAGCGGTGTAGAGATAGCCCAGCGAATGGGGGAAATTGACCGCGTCCGAGACCGTCAGCGTGTTGCCCTGGCCCGCGCCCCACATGGTGCTGACGAAATCGCCCATGCCATCCACCGAAAGAATGGCCGCCTCGTCGAAGGGGGAGACGAAGAAGGCCGAGGCCATGTGGGCGCGGTGGTGTTCCACGTTGTGGAACTGCGCCTTGAGGCTGGTCGGGTCCAGGGCCAGTTTCGCGCTGAAAACCCCTTTCAGGTCGCCCACCTTGCCGGCGTTGGCCAGCCGATCCTTGATCAGGTTGAGGCTGGGCCGGCGGCGCAGGGTGTAGAGTACCTTCTTCATCAGGTTGGCGCTGGGGTTGCGTGCGATGCCGATGTGGTCCAGATCCTGCGGCTGGATGCCGGCCTCAGCCAGCACAAAGGCGATTGCCTGGGTGGGAAAGCCGGCCCAGTACTTGATACGGGTGAAGCGCTCCTCCTCGGCCGCGGCGATGAGCTGGCCGTCGGCGATCAGACAGGCGGACGCGCCGCCGTGGTAGGCGTTGATGCCAAGAATGTACATGGTCATGCGTGCAGAAGTCCCTTTGTTTGACGAGATCTGTGATTGTTGAGTATTTCCTGATAGATGGAAACTGTCTTTTCGACAGCATGATCCCACGATAGTTCCGCTGCAACCTGGGGAGCGGCAGCGCGCAGGGATTGTCTTAAGGAGGTATCAGTGAAGAGGGCGCCCATCGCATCCACCAATTGGCTTTCGTCGCAATCGATGACCAGACCTGCGCGACCGCACACAAAGGGTGCGATTCCGCAGCGGTTTGTGATGATCACTGGCACCTGAGCAGCTATCGCTTCAGCGATGACGTTGCCGAAGTTCTCGTTGCTTGAAGGCAACGCGAACACGTCGGCTGCGGCAAAGGCAGCCCGCTTCGCGTCGCCGTACAGAGGGCCAGTGAAGATCACCTGGCTGCTGATGTGCAGGTCAGCCGCCAGCCTGGCCAGGGCATCCGAATAGCCATCTGTTTCATCTGGTCCTGCGAAGATCAGGCGTGCTCGCGACTGAGCAAGCCGGGCAAATGCGCGCAGCAGCATCTCCGGGTTTTTCTTGGCGCTTAGTCTGCTGAGAAACAGATAGACGAAAGCGTCATCGGCGACCCCGAAAGCCTGGCGCACCAGGCTGCGCTCAGGCAGATCTGTGAACTGCTCGAGATCGACTCCGTTGCGCCGGACGACAACCCGGTCATGGGCGATCCCTGTGGAGCAGATTTCGGAACGCTCCTGGTCGGAGGTCGCGATGATTTTGGCCGCCCGCCCGACCATCCACCGGCCCAGAGTGGCGTGATAGAGCTGTTTCTTGCGCATGCTGCGCACGATGGGCAGGAACATGCCCATCGGTTCCAGCACGAAAGGGCGCTGCAGAACTGCCGCCTGCCAGGCGGCTAGTGGGCCGAGAAGGTCATACAGGCCATAGATGTGGACCAAATCGGCCGCCTGCACCAGGTCAGCGACCGGTCTTGCTGTGCAAGGAACCTCGGCCGGGCCTATGTTGCGCCAACGCAGATAATGGACGGTCACGCCCTGATAGTGAACGCTGGCATTGCCGGCCGGCAATCGCGAATGGCGCGTGAGCACATCGATCCGATGACCATGTGCGGCCAGCCGCACGCACAACGCATGGATGCGTTCGGGAGGGCCGCCGTATTGCAGCTCCGGGAAGTAACGGTTGGTGACGTGGAGGATCCTCATGGGGAAGCGACCGCGCGGCCATCCAGCTCTCGCAAAATCGTCAGCAGCTGTTGCTGGAATCTGGGGAATGAAAAATGCTCCTCAACCCGGCGCTGAGCAGCGGCGCCCATCCTTTGGCGTTGATCTGGGTCGGCCAGCAAGGCGGCAACAGCGTCTGTGATCTGGGCAGGGGAGGTCGGATCGACCAGAAGACCAGTCTCCCCGTGGACGACCACCTCCGGGGTGGCGTCCATGTTGCCGCCGATGACCGGCAGGCCGTGGGCCATGGCTTCGAGAAAGACAAAGCCAAAGCCCTCGGCGCGGCTGGGCATGATGAAAAGCGACGCCTGGGCGTAGTGCCGGTGTAACTCAGCCTCTGAAACGACGCCGTGGAAACGCACCGCCGCGGCAACACCCAACTGTTTTGCCAGGGCCTGCAAGCCTGGCCGGGCATCGCCGTCGCCCACGATATCGTAGTGCAGGTCGGGAAAGCGGCGCAGCAGCTCCGGCATGGCGCGCAGGACCATATCATGCCCCTTGTACTGCTCGGCCAGGCTCATGCGGGCGACGGTGAGCAGGGAGGGCGGGCCGTTGCGCTGGGGCTTGGCGGGCGTCAGCGCGATCTGCGGGTCCCGGCAGTTGTGCAACACCCGCAGGCGGGAGGGATTCAGGGCATTGGCCTGGGCAGCTTGCGTCGCGGTGTAGCGGCTGATGGCGATGATGCCATCGGAGTGCTGCAAGGCCAGACGGCGGCTGCGGGAGAGGGGCGACCAGGCATCGATGCCGTAGACGAAGGTCGCCATGGGCGCGCGGACCAGGCGAGCCAGCGCCCAGCCCAGCGGCGCAAAATTGACGTGGCCGGTCACGATCAAACCGGGGCGGGCTTGGAGCGCGTGACGGACTGCCTGGCGGACGAAGGCCGGCCGCGAGCCGGCGCAGGGGGTGTAGGCGACGCCAGGCAACTGCGCGACGCTCTCTGTTGGGCTGCCAGCGCGGTCCATCAGCGCAACCACATGCACATCGATGCCCCCCTGCAACAGCGCGCGCAGCACCAGTCGGCAATAGCGCGCGATGCCCCCAGGGGGGCCGAACACGTCCGGGGCCAGAAAGAGCATTGACGACATAGATTGAATGGGAAGGCAGGCACTCGCAAACTTGGTAGTGGAAGTGAAACGCCCCAACTCAGGATCGGTTGTAGGATGGCAGCCCAAGAATATCGCGGTACACCTCTGTCACCTGATCTCCGTAGCTGTCCCAACCGCCCAAGCTTTGAACGCGTTTCATGGCCGCTTGTCCCATTTCCTGGCGTACGTCTGGATTCTCGTAGAGATAGACGATCCACTCTCGAATGGCTTCTGGCGAACGGATAGGCACGATGAAGCCCTCAACGCCATGGGTAAACAGGTCTTCTCCGCCAGAATTCACCGTGGAGATCACCGGTAGTCCACAGGCCATTGCCTGCGCTTGCACCATTGCCATCCCTTCTTCCAGTGAGGCAAGAATGAGGACTGAGGCTTGTGAATAATACTGATGTAACTCTCGCCTCGGCAAACTTCCCAAGTATTTGAAACAGCCGTCGTAGCGTTTGAAGAACGGTTCCGCCTCTTTGGTCATTGAACCGATCAGCCAGAACTCACAGTCTGGAATGCCAAGCCCACTTACCGCTTCCAACATGTACGGCAGGCCCTTCCGCAGACTCATTTGGCCAACATACAAGATGCGGAATACATCGTCGACCTTTGGGACGGGACGAAACATAGCCAGATCAACCCCGAGTGGCACGACTTTGACCTTATCCTGTGCAACGCCTTGTTGGACGAACGTGCGGGCTGCAAAGCTTGACGGAACAATGATACAATCAGCTCCTTCATACTCTTCAAGTTCACGCTCGATAATTCTGGAATCGACAGGGCGATAGGACATCCTCCAGATACGATGCTCTTCGTCCAGGATTGTGTTCTGGAAGGTAATATGCGTGGAGCCACGCTCGCATACAATTGCCGAGTTCCAGCGTTGCTTTGCCGCGCGTTGAGAAGCCACTCCACATGACGACCAATGATGAAAAACATCGCACTGATCCATTCGGTTTGCCACCCATCTATCGAATGAGGCAATCATTGCCCAGTTCAAATACTCCACAGGTGATGTTACTCGGGCCTTTTCCAAACCCTTCAGGACATACATGAGCCACGGCAACGAAGCAACTTTGCTCCGCTGAATGCCCGAGACCTTGCCCAAAGGATAGGCCGTATATAGCTTCTGCAGATGCCCGCGCAACTCCATTTGACGAGCTAAGTCAAAGGCGTGAAACTGGCCGGCGCTGCTGATCGATATCTTCATGAGAGACGTCTGGCGTGAGCTGGCGTGGGCTCGTGGCTCGCCAACACAGAATAAGGTACGAAAAACAAGTCAACGGGTCGCTTGACCATCTCATATCTTCTTTTCGGTCAAGCCATCGGATGTGTGGAATGGGTCCACGTTCTGGATCTGCAAATTGCCATCATATGTTTGGATAGTAGTTGATTGGATGTGTCTGTTATGTTACGATTGAAGTGCTTGCAGAACCGGAATGATTTGAGTTTCATAGTTCCAAGCTGACAGAACGCGTTCACGGCCTGCAGTGCCCATTGCTCGCCGTTTGGCGGGATTATCCCAGTACCATCGGAGCGTTGCAGCGATGCTTTGTGCATCGGCTGGATCACAGGCTAGGCCGTACCCAGGCTCGACGAATATCTCCTTCCATTCCGCCAAATCGCTTGCCAGGAGGGGAAGACCGCATGCCAGGTACCCAAACGGCTTATTGGATGGACCGACCATAGTCAGCTCGTTGAAATCGGAACCGCTGACGGGAAAGAGCGACAGTCCCACATGGCAGTTGGCAGCAATCTGGATCAGACTTTGTCTCTGTGGCACCGCGCCAACGTGTTCCACCCTGTCTGCGACACCAAGTTCAGCGGCATAACGCATCAATTGATCCACATAACCTTGAGCGCCCACGGTTTCGTAGCCGACGACACGCAGCCGCACGGCTGCTGGCAGCAGAGTCAAGGCTTCCACGACCGTCAGCGGCAGCCTGCTGGGCACAATCGATCCGTTGTAGAGCACCCACATCACATCGGCGTCCGGATTCGCCGGGCACACGTCGGCTTCACTCTTCCGGGGACAATTCCATACCACGGCAGGTGGGTGCAACGGGGTCAGCTCACGCGCAAACCGTTCAGCCCGCTGCTGGCTGGGGATAACACACAAGTCGGCTCGCTTCGCGAGGCGCGCCCGAGTCCACATTAACCAACGTATGAACATCGATGCTTCGGTGAAGGTGGGAGCGTCATGCTCATGGTAGATCACCCGCAGGCCGGGCCAGTAGATCAGGAACCATGCAACAGGGCAGGCAAACAGATCAGATGCATAGATCCAGGTTGGGCGCCAGCGCAAAACGTGACCGACGACCCAAACCATGTATGCGATATATGCGAATTTTTGGCGCCAGCCTCGATTCTGATAGGGTATGCGCCGCACCTCGATCCCAGGGTGGATGGGAAAACTCAGGCTGTCAGCACCAAACGCGCCGGTGCCAAGAAAGAGAACTTGCCAACCCAGGTCCGCCAGCAACTGCGAGCTGTGCTCCAACGGTGGGTAAGCGGCTGGGTTCGTGAACTGAACGTACAGAATGCGTCGCGTTTGCATTTCAACTCTTTGTCATCTATGCCGGGCAAGCATGGCAATGGCCGATTGCGGCGATGCCTGCAACACCAGGCGACAATGACGCGCGATGTCGTCGGGAGGAGTTGACAAGTTGGGGACGAGATAGATGGTTTCAGGCTTCATGACTGTTTGGATGACGTTTCAACTGGTCGAACAGGATTTTGGCAGGATCAAGAAGAAGCAGGATCGGCAACAGCAGAACGAACTGGAATTGACTTCACAAAAGTAGTTTCCTCACCTCGTGGTCTAGACAAGAGGGTCAGCCTCATCTGGAAAGGCGATTGCATCTGGATCGAGATTCAGTTTCACCTTAATTGTTGCTAGCCGCAACACCGTATTGATGGCTTTGAAGATTTCACGCCCCGATATTTTCGAAGCCCCTTGTTCACGGTCAACGAAAATGATAGGAGTCTCACCAATCAGGAAGCCCTTTCTTTGACATTCGAATATCATCTCAATCAAGAAGGAGTAGCCATTGGAAAAGATCTGGTCAAGATCAATGGTCAACAACACCTCACGGCGATAACAGCGGAAACCAGCGGTACAATCAGAGACATTCAAGCCCAGCAGGTGACGCGCAATGGCATTTGCTCCCAGACTCAACAGTCGTCGGTGTAGACCCCAGTTTTCAACTCCTCCACCGACCATGTAGCGGGAGCCAATAGTGATGTGATAATGGGCAGCCAGATTTATGAGATCTGGAATATAAGCGGGATTGTGTGAAAAGTCGGCATCCATGGTCAACAGGCGTTCAGCGCCCAGATCAAGTCCAAGTTTGAATCCAGCAATATAAGCTGAGCCGAGCCCTAACTTGCTCCCTCTGTGAATCGCGTATACTCCTTCGTATTCGGTTGCCAGTTGCTCAATGATATGGCCGGTCCCGTCAGGGGAGTTGTCATCGATAACGATTACATGAAGGTTTAGCGGCAAAGCTAGAATCCGCCTCACGAGAGCTGCGATATTATCTCGCTCATTATAGGTAGGAATTATTACGACGCCGTCCATGGTAGCTCCTTTCCTTTCACAAAACAACGCATGAGTCCTTGCTTCCTCGCCACGCGCTGAACATCCGCTCACTCATTTCCGGGATCGGTTATTGACTCACCCGAGAGCCGATAAATGACGACTACCTCGGCAAACGCCTATGCCTTACGGCTGGCATTTCTGAAACAGAATGGCGCCTTCTACTTCCCGAATTTCGCACCAATCCGGGCCTGGGCGCTCCATGGGCCAGACGACGGAGGCTATGGCGTCGTATCTTGGCAGCTCAACCCAGAGGAGTGTGACGCCGTTTTCAAGTTGGCTAAGATCCTCGATCGGGTGTGTTAGCACCCGAACATGCACATCCAGCAGATGAAACGAGTTCGTATAGATCTTGCCCTCCGGTAAACCTTCCTCAAGCAGGTCATAAGACATCGTCTGATAGCGAGGATCGTTGATGCCGTAAGTGTTGACAAGGCTTAGGTTGAGAACAGCCATGCAAACCGTCATTAGCGCATAAATGCCCCAGCGTTTCCAAGCAGTGGATGTTGGGCGAAAAGCAAAGAGGAGAACAATCAGGCTATAGCCCATGATCCGAACATCGGCGTCGAACGTGCTTACAATCTGTAAAGACCATATCAGTACGAAGATCAATGTGCCGAATATTAAGAAGAACCTCGCATGGGGAACTCGTCGCAGGCTTGCCAGACAGGCGAGGCCAACCGCCAACAGCAAGAAGAAGAGCACCGATACCCAAGGAACGAGGATTGAGCCGTACCAATTAGCTAGTAGTAAACGAGGCACAGACACGATAAACTGCACTACTTCGCCAGTGAAGCGGTTGAAGTCATTTCTGCCATGTGCTGCCATGACTGATCCGAGCGTAGAATAGTTATAGAGAAACAAACCCCCAATGGACGCAAGCCAGACGAAGCCGACAGCCACGAATTGCGTCCAATAGCGGCGGCTATGCCGCAATTCCTTCCCCGCAGTCAGCAGATCTGCCACCATGGCCGCAGGTGTAAAGACCACAGCGACCAGCTTAAATGGTATCAAGAGGCTCCACAGGAGGAAGCTTATGGTGGATCGGGTGCGGCCACCGCCGAGATAGATGTAGAGCGCTAACAAGAACACCGAATAAACTAGAATATCGGGTTTCGCCGAGCTTCCAATTTGGCGAAAGAAGCCAAAGCCAATAGCCAGCGCAGCGCTGATTGCAATCCGTCGATCCCAATCGCGAAAAACGGCGATCAGATAAAGCAGCGTGATCGCTCCGCCAAACGCCAGATAGTTGATCACCATCGACGCGACCAATGGTTGCGAAAATAGAGATAAGAGAAGTGAGTACCCAGGCGGCCACCATTGGTTAATCTTTGTGCCATCCAAGGTTACATAACCGTTTCCGCTTTGCAGCGAATAGGCTCCGACTATATAGGCATGTGCATCTGAATCTCTCACGCCGATGCGTGGAAGCAGGATCCACATGAGCCCTAATGAGAACACAGCGAGCAATAAGCCGCCAACCAGGGTTGCGCGGGATCTCAATACCTCTTTGGTGGTAAGGGTTGTGTCATGGACGATCATGGTTGTTGTTGTTGAAAATGAGTTGGAATGTGCTCATGTGGTCTTATCATTCGTTTGACATTCGGGATACGAGAACCGGTTGCGCATTGTGAGTCCTCTCGACAGGCTCCGCTATCTGTTCAGGCACTGTGCGCCAACCTGAAGTGAAGGGACGCACAAGGATGGCGCTGGCCAGAACCTGTTGAAAGATCGCCCCGAACATCACCGAGGCCGACGTGCCGATGCCGTTGAGCAGATAGACCCCGAGCGAAAGATAGATCGCCCGGCCGCCGTCGCTGTTTCTGCCGTTGAGCATGGCGCTCAGCATGCCCAGGACGGCCCCTTGCAGGACCATCACCAGCAGCACGCCCACGGCGCCGAAATTGGCGTAGGCCTCCGGCAGCAGGCCGATGCCGATGGAGGAACCGCTGCCCTCAACTTTGAGCCGATAGTCCACATCCATGCGGTCGTTGGCGCCGCCGGTGGCCGTCGGCTTGTCAGGCCAGATCGCGCGCGGGATCCAGGCCACGAGGAAGTAGGCGTAAGTGCTTCCCTGGTAGTAGGGAACCACCTGCGGCGTCATGGTGCGCACATAGGCGAACTTGTGAACCAGGTCGAAGCGGCTCAACGCGCCGAGCACCAGGTCCTCCCGGTCGCTGGCAAAGGTCGGCTGCAGCAGGTTGCCGGCGCTTTGGCTGGCCAGGTCCGACCACAGGCCGATGCGGTCGCCCAACGAGTAGTTGGCGCCGTCGAACCAAACCAGGCTGCGGAAGGTGAACTTGGCCGGATTGAGCACCACGTACAGGGCTGCCGCCGCCGCCAGCCAACGCCAGGGCAGCCGCCTGCGGGCCTGCCACCGCACCACGAAGACGCCCACCAGAGGGATGAAGGCGTTCTCGAGCATGCCGCTGCTCAGGCCGATCAGAAAGGCGAAAAGCAGCGCCGCATAGAGCACGACGCGTTGTTTCCGGGGCGCCCGCGGCTGCTCGAAGAGATGATACGCCAGGAGGATCAGGGCGATGTTGAACTGGCCGGCCAGCAGGCTTGTCAGCGCGCCCAGCGCTGCCGTTTGCAGTATTCCAACACCGGCCGCGTTCAGGAGCATGACTGCACCCCCCAGAAGAAAGCTGCCGTAGACGTAGGTCATCCGGCGCTGTTCGGTGAAGGGCAGATCCAGGCGCGGCAGGGCGGCAGCCAGGGGGCTGCGCAGGAAGAGATAATAGCCGGCGATGAAGGCCACCAGCCCGACCTGGGTCAGCGCCAGCGCCTGAGACAGCGCTTGCCAGGAGATGGGCACGAACTGGCTGAAGATGACTATGCCGTTGGCCTGCGTGAACAGCGGCATGCTGTACTGCGCGGCATAGGAGAGGACGATCAACTCGAAGATGGGCAGGCTTCGCCGGTCCCGCGTCGTCCATATCATCAGCGGCATGAGGCTGGTCGCAAAGATCAGCACCCCCAGGGCGTAGATGTCGAAGGGCAGCGGCTCAACCTGCCAGAAGGCGAAGATCAGGGCGTAGGCGAGCACAGCCGCGGCATAGATGGCAAGCGCGCGCGACGCTTGACGGGGCTGCCGCCGCGCCGGTCCCCAAACGGGTGCTGCGGTCGTGGAGCTTCCAGATGGCATCGTCATGGTCGGCCTCCTGAGGTTAACCCGGTCATCGCAGTCAACACCGGCGCCAACTGCCTGTCGTAGCGGAATTCCTGGTCGAAGGCGCTGGCCGCGTTGGCGCCCGTCTGCCGGGCGCGCGCCGGATCGTCCAGCAAGGCGTTCACGGCGACGGCCATGCTGCGGGGGGCGCGTTCATCGCTGGCCGGCAACATCATGCGCAGACGATCGGTATAGCGATGCGCGCCCTGCGTGATGTGCACATGCGCGGTCTGAGCCAGACGACTGCGTTCTTCGGGATTGGCCAGCAACCAATTGGTTTTGACCATGAGATCTTCTGGATCGTCGAAGTACACGACAGCGTCGCCGTCTGGGCCCAGCAAGGCGCGATGTTCAGGCGTATCCTCGGTCAACATGCAGCCGCCCATGGCCGGCGCTTCGAAGGTGCGCATGACGTGGCCATCGCGGTTGGCCCGGCGCACCAGACAGAGGGTGATCTTGGCGCCAGCCACGGCTTTTCGTAGGGTGGTGGGGTCAGCATGGCCTTTGAAGTGCGGACGCGTGCGCGCGTGGCGCTCCCAATAGCCTCCGTAGAGATGCACCGCCAGGCCGGCCTCCAGGAGGGCGACTATGTAGGGCATTCTGTCCTGGTCGGCGCCGCCGTAGAAGAGCACATCGCACTGGTAGCGGGCGCTTTCCTCCGGCGCAGCGCTCTCGGGATAGTGAATATGCGGCGCGTAGGCGAAAGGCAGGTAGTCAACCTGCCTGCAACCCAACTTCCGCAGGTCGTCCAGGTTGGCGCGGCGGGGCGAGTACACCTGATCGTAGTTGGGCAAGGCGTCGAGAAACCAGCCTGCGCGGTGGGCGGGATTCCAGGGATCGTCGGTCAGATAGTTGAGGCATGTCACGTTCAGCTCCCGCAGGCGTCTCAAGGTGTCAGCCGTCAGCGGGGCCATGCCGGTGGCCAGGAGCCAGGCCGGCCGCAGTGTCTGGCATTCGCTGAGAACCTGGCGGCTGAAGCTGTTGAGCCTGGGGGGGCGATGCCCCAGCACGCGCCAGTTCCACTGCACCACCGGCCAGGGCGCATCAAGCGCCAACCGCGTGTCGCACAGATGAACCGGAACCGAGATATCCTCGGCTGCCCGGCGAAAATGGGCGCCGATGTGGAAGACAGCGGGGTTGCCCACGATCAGCAGGGCGTCTGTGTTGGCAGTGTTCTCCTTGGCCGGGGTCATGCCGGCCCCCCTCGCCCATGCTGTGTGACATGCGCGTAGGCCTGAGCAATGCCCTCGGCCGCGCGGGCCACCGTGTATCCCGCCACCTGTTGCTGGCAGCGCGCCCGGCGGGCTTCGTCGTTGGGTGTGCTCATGGCGCGCAGCAGCGCGCGGGAGAGATCGTCGCTTTGATCACTGCGAAAAACCTCCCCGGTGATTCCTGTCTGGATCAGATCAGGGGCGCAGCCGACCGCGTCCGATACCACGCCGGGGATGCCGTGGTGCAAGGCCTCGTTGACCACCAATCCCCAGGTTTCACCTTGGCGGCTTGGCAGCGTCAAGAGATCGGCGGCATGGTAGAAGCGGCTGAGCATCTGTTGGTTCTGAAAACCTGCGAAACGCACGGCTACCGCAGGCGGCTCAAGGGCCAGGGTTTCCAGAGCGGGGCGCATCTCGCCATCGCCCAGAAAGACCAGGACGGTTCTTTGGCGCAGGTCGGGCGGCAGTTGTTTGACAGCCAGGATGGCCAGGTCGGGGCCCTTGCGCGCCGAAAGCTTGCCACAGAAGAGTACGACCTGATGTTCGCTGTTCAGGTCCAGTTCTGCGCGCGTTGTGCTGTGAAGCTGGGCGCGGGCGGCCTCCCCCAACTGGAAAGGAGCGGTGTTCACACAGTAGGGCGAGAAGTAGAGCCGCCCCTCCGGGCAGCCTAAGCGCCGGTAGTGCGCGTGGGAATGGCGGCCGATATAGAGCAACGCCGCACAACGCGCGTACAGCCGTCGCAGCGCCTGATCACGCAGCACTCTCTTGAGCCGGCCGCGTGAGTGGGCATGGTCGGTCGTCTCGGCGCGGAAGAGCACAGGAACTCGCAGCCGTTGGGCGTACCAGAAAGCTGCACGGTACAAGGGCAGCGAATAGCCGATCAGCAGCAGGGCGTCAGGTGAGGCTTGACGCAAGGCCTGAGCCAGGCCTTGGGCTGTCACCGCCTCCACCGAACGCGCCCCGCCGCTGGCCACTTGCGAGAGGAATACGCTGCTATAGCCGGAGAGCAGGTCGGTGTCCCAGGCAAACTCGACGCCAAACTCACGATCGTGATACCCTGCAACGCTGAAATCTGAGCCGTAGATCGCCGTTACGGGAATGCCAAAGTCAGTTTGCAGCGCGCGGTAGACGGGTGCGTGGTATTGGATGGGGTGCGACGAAACGATTGCGAGCGTCATGCGCCCAGTATCTCCCTGGCGGAGTCGCGCTTCTCCGCCGGCCATAGCAGCAATGTACCCCACACCCCCTCTTTGTGCGGATGCGTCTGATCCGCATCGGTGACTTCGCCAGACAGCAGCAATGGGATGCGCCAACTCTTTGAGCATGTGAGCAACTGCCAGTAGATCGAGATAGCCTGATAGCGGCGCGGCCGAGTAACGTGTGGAGCAAAGCACGCGACACACGTTTGAATAGGGGCCGCTCTAATACGCAGTTGTCGTGTACTGCGCACCGCTGGGGCCGTGCTCAGGCATTCATGGATATCATATTCAGTCATAGGCATGTTCCAGACGATGCGCACTTCAAGTTCCTGGTCGACGCACCCGCGTGTGCTGAAAGCTGTACCGGCAAGGAGTACTGAGAATCATCCACTGTCGCGCGCCGATTCGGCCGAGATTGATCTCGACTTGGATAAAGAATTCTTCTGCGCCTCAACGCTTGGCCGTGGACTCCATGCAGATCGCCTGGATGTTCTGTTTGAGCAGCGCCGGCCAATCGGCGGCAGGGCCCCGTACCCCGCCTTCAAAATACTGTTGATTCACGTTCGTGGGCCGCAAGGGCGCATGAATGTGATCGGGGTGAAGCAGCACAGGCGCATCGGCCAAAAAGCCGGCCCAATAGCCAAAGGTGCTGCCGGCTGAACAGACAATCAATTGGCTTTGCGCCATAAGGAGCAAGTCGACGATGTCGGGATTGCGCGCCACTCGCTGCACACCGGGAATGGCCAGAAGTGGCGCCAACTCCTCATCCTTACCGTCCGAGAAAATAGTGACCGGTAACTCTTTGCCCGCCACTGACCGTATGCCCTCAATCAGATCGATGAAGTAGGCGAGAGGGGTGCGAACAAGACCTACTGAAGCGAAGTCCTCGGCCACCTGAAGATGGCGAAAATCGCCCATGCGCACGTGCACGGCGATACAGGGAGAAGACAGGTCTGTTAGTTGACGCTGCGTCTTCTCTAGACGTCATCACCCAAAGGCGCTCTCGGATCAGGTGACGATACGATTTCAAGCCAACGAAATAATCCGCCCAGTGGGGGATTTGAGAAAGAACGTAGGCAGTGCGATCTGCCACCCGTGTAAGCTGCTCAAGCGGCGGCTCCTCGACATGGACCAGACGCCTTAGTCTCAAGCTTTGCCAGGGCTTTAGGACATTCCTCGTATCGAAATAACCCCAATACAGCCGCGTATGGCGTTCACCGCGCAGGAACGGGCCGAGCTTGGGTTGGGTCCAACTGGAAGTGCGCAGTGGCAAGTCATTGAGGTGAGCAAAAACCAGGGCACGCGCCCAAACGAAGAGCATGTTCCCTAGACCGGCGCGTGGCAGGTTAGCGTATACAAACGAGCGGGAGTTATTTGCAGACATCTACTGGTGTAGCCTACATGTCAGGTTTGCGAAACACCGGTCTTCTTGAACTCGAAGATGCCGCAACCATACCACAATCCTAGGTTGTTTGCGATTGCTTCGGGCGTCAAGGTGGTGTTTTCAATTAGGTCGCCCTTGTCATCCACATATGAAAACGAGCAGAGCTCAAACAGATCCGAAGTCATTGCTAATATGGTTTTGACTGCGAAGATACGTTGACTGTTGAAATCAATGCGTTGGGTTCCGATTGGTACGGACAAATAGAGAATACCTCCCGAGCAAAGCATGTGATGCATAGCACGGATACCGGAGCGATAGCCTACGATATCGATAGGATCGCCATAGCGACCCAATCCGAAGTGCTCGAGTGCATGAAGACAGGAAAGCGAATCGCAGTAGTCAGCATGCTCCGGCGTCACTTTCATCATATCCGCCTGAACAAAATGAATGTTTCGCACGTTGCTTTGTTGAGGGCGAATATCCACGACTTCCACCTCGCGGAAAACCGCGACGTGGGCCACGAAACCATCGACTCTTGAGCCAATATCCACGTGCTTGCGAGGATTACGTTCGTAGATCTTGCGCGCTACCAGCAAATCCTGATGAAAATAGTGACCGGAGGCTTGACCGCTCCCAACGCGGTCTTCGCCCAAGCAAGGCGAGACAAAGTGAAGATACCAGGGGTTATCAAGACGAGCATTCTGACTCCTGATCGTGAAGTAATGGCCTAAGATGGTAGGTAGTGAGCGAGCAGAATGGTACAACTTGAGAATATCGATACCAAACGCTGCCAACCAATGATGGAGAGCGCGCATGGCGGCAAACTTCGTTCTTGATTTGGGAAGTTCACTCATTGATTCTACCTAAGGTATGCGCGCAAACAAAACCAGGTTTGAGTGGGTTGAGTAAGCGAAATGGGGTTGGACAAGAGGATATTGGGTGAACAATTGCTCAAATCAGTCGATTTTGGCGAAGGTATTGATTGCCTCAGCTCGTGGCCCAATTGCCAGGTCTGTCATCTTCCACGCTCTGATAGGCAACGATTTCACCATAGTCTTTGATGTCAGCTACGGGGTTGCCTTGGAGGTCATATGTGGCATAGCCAAAGCCAGTCAGGAGGCTCAAGAGGGTTTTACTGCTGAAACCAAAGGCTGACCAGGCGAAAGGGTGTACTTCAATGAAGATCGCGCGTGGAGCTCGTGTGGCATCTGAGAGCAGATGCCTTCCACCTCGCAGTACGGCTTCTTCGTAGCCCTCCACGTCGATCTTGAGAATGTCAAGCCGGCTATTGGCAAAGACCTCATCCAATGTTATGGTATCGATTGAACGCACGCCATCTTCTGAAGATGAATGAAGGACATGCGATTCACTGCCTCGGCCATCTACGAATCCTACGGTCTTGTTTTCTTCAGCCACCACTGTAGAAACCACCATGACGTTGTCCTCTAAGTGGTTGAGGTGCACATTGCGTCGTAGCCAGCCAACCGACTCGAGGTCTGGCTCAAACGCGTAGACATACCCTTGTGGACCAACTCGTTTGGCGATAGCGAGCGTGTACAACCCAAGGCATGCTCCGACGTCCGCAACCACATCGCCGGGGTGAAGCGCCGCCATGATGTGGGACCATACTTCGGGTTCATAGGTCTCAGACATCGAATACAGCCCAGGGTCTATCAGGATCCGATCGGTGCCATTGATGTGTCTCACCAAGCCATCAGAAGCAACTCGCGCGAGAATCTTCATATAGTACGGGCGTACCCCATTCCAAAGTCCATCAGCTCGCCTCAAGGCGTCCGAGTGGCGAACAGAAAATGCTAATCTTTCGAATGATCGTATGGGATTCATCTTTTGCCTCAGCTATGCCACTCGGTGCATCCAGTAGCTATAGGAGTCGAAATTATCCTCATAGCTCGTCTTGCCGCGAAACAGCAGATCATATTCCTCACGCAGAGTTGACTCGGCGTACTTCTGTCCCCAGAGCGACTCAAAGGCAGAGTTATAACACAGGAACCCTTGTAACATGTACTGCTCGTTCCAGAATCTTCGACTGCGCATCCATTCACGCGGGTACTCGAAGGGCAAGAAGATGTCATGGATATGCACCACTACACCCGGTTTCAAACGAGGCAACACTTCAAGATACAGATAGTTGACATCACCTCCCGTGCGTACAACATGGCTGGTGTCAATTGACAGGATGTCGTCAGCATCGAGTTGGGTCAGGAAACTAACATCTATGTCCTGAACTTCTGTTGTCATCACCCTGGTGAGCCCGGGGAATCCCTGGAGTAAGACTGAAGAGGGATAGGGATCGATTGCGATTAGTTGCGTGGGAAAACCAAGTTCTGCGTTGATTAACGCTGCGTTAGCCAACACCCGGGTAGTGAATCCGGCGCCAACATCAATGATGCGCCGGGGATGATAGTGCCGCACAATGCAATGCATCGCTGTCGCCGAGATATATCCAAAGTAGCTATTGCGCCTGAAGTACTCATGAGGCCGGGCGGTCGCCTGCACAGGGAATTGACACTCCTCCACATAAGGGGCGAAGACTTCACTCATGAAACGGCTTTGGTTCTCACGATCCAGATGGATTCCCGCCATGTCCGAAGCATGAGTCCAGATACCAGGTTTTTGATCAAGCTCTCGAATATCCGGGATTGGGCTATAAAAATGGATTGGTGTGACATGGAGCCCAAATCGGCGGCACACTCGAAATATCAAGAAAGAGAGCCAATTTCGCAAGATGCTCATCACAGTGTTCCCAATTGTCTTGATTTCACGGTTCTGTTCTCAAGAACCTAAGGCGGTGCAAGAATTTGGTGTAAACCCCACGTGCCTGCCGGCGCACAGCGCATCTCTCCTCTTCGGCAAGAAACATCTGCCATAGGATCAAGATCACGATGAGCGCAAGCGCAGCCGCCATCGACAGCTGAACAAGCGAAGGGTCATGGGTCGAAATCCACCAAGCAGCGACAACAGCTGCCAATGTTAGCGCAGACAGCGGCAACAAGGGAAGTAATGGAACCCGAAAGAGACGGCGCAGCCAACCGAGCTGAACGCCGATGTACAAGCCGTATGATATGAGCAGCGCGACGGCGTACCCCAGGCCAAGATAGCGGGGTACAAGCAATAGCCCCAGCAACCAGAACATCAGAGCCCAGACCAGATTGTTGGCCGTAGAGAGCCATTGGTGGTTCGTCGCGGCTAGTGTACGGTCGCTCGTTTCATTGATCGCTGTAAGAAGTACCATCGTCACCATGATGAACGTTATCGTTGCAGCAGGCACGTACTCCGGTCCATAGAGCTCATGCAGTATAGTTGGCGTTGCACCGAGAAAGAGCACAATAAATGGCAAACCAGCGAGCCACATTATCCGAAGCGTTGTCAAGACGTTGGCGCCGAACCCTTCTCGTTCGTTGCGCGTCCAGTCAGTTGCAAGAACTGGCATGATCACAGATGCCATTGATGCAGGTATGAAGCTGGCCAGCCCAACGATCCGGCTCGATGTCGTTAGGAGTCCAACCTGCAGCGCCCCACCAGGCTGGGAAGCCAACAAAGTGGTCATGAATGTTCTTACGGGGTTGGCAATGATCTGTCCAATTAAGGTTGGTAGGGCAAATCCAAGCAATGACCTGCTGTTGGCGAAGAATCCATGCAGCGACAGTCGCGCATGTAACCGATGCATGCCGCCTAGCGCAAACATCAAGAGTAACACCGACTCGGTGCCCACTAAGAAGAAGCGGGCGCCAAATGCGCCAGCCAATCCGTGAGCCTGTACAAGCAGGAACGAAACGGGCAGGCTGAGCAGACCTGTTATCAGATTCACGTAGACAAACAGCCGAAACAGCTGGATGCCCTCAAGCAATGCTGCGCCGATTTCCCGTGTGGTCATCACTACTAACAAACCGAATAGGAGAAATGAATGCTCAAAGACGAACTGCCGTGCTGAATCCAAGAGACTCGATGTCTCCGCTGTTGTTGATACAAATGACAGATGAAGACCACCCATGAGCGTAATTCCTACCCCTGTGCTCAACAAGAAACCCAAAACAAGAGCTGTCCCCGCATATGCGCCAATCATGTCTGATTGCCCTGCCAATGCCGTTGCTGCATAGCGCGTCGTCGCCATGCCCAATCCGGCTAACGAAAACATACCTGCGAGTGCCAGCCAGCTTTCGATCAAACCCAGCTCCCCCACTCGCTCCAGTCCCAGCAAACGAATGACAACCAAGGTGCTGAGAAATGTACCAATACGAGCCAGCACGCCAGCGACGATTACAAAGCTTGATCCTTGAAGAATGCGTCTACTTACTGTCATGCTTCGGGATCAGCCCCCAATTGGAGCTTCGGTACTGATTGTGTTGGCTGGGTAAAACAGTATGACTTCTTTGGCGCATGCTCTCGTTGCATCGCCTGAGTAGAACCATACCGCGACATGCTCAACATGCGTATCTGGTTTCCAAAAACCTTGTATCATGAACGCGTTGCCGGGAGAATACGTACCGTGGATATTGCTGTGCGGGTCGGCCGTGCTCGGATCTTCGAACCAATATCTTCCAAAACCAAGATGCGTTTTGCCCGTGAAGTAAACCGATCCACTTTGAATGTAACCGGGCTCCTGCGACACAGCTCGCGCGGGGAGGCTCTGAAGGCCAAATGCCCAGTTCAGTTTGCCACCGTTCACACATAACCATCGTTCTGAGCTGGCGCCACTGTCGTATTCGACTCCTTCGAATTTATCGGAATACAAGGGGACATGCCACCCAAACGGCCGCACCCCATCGGGCGCGGCGTCCCAGGCGAAGGAGCCGTTGGGCGCCTGGTTCAGCACGGCGCGGCGCAGGCGAACCACCGGGTCGCCCTCAGCCATCCCTTGCTGCACGTACAGATCGACCCACATGAAGGGCCCGGTGGCGATGTCCTCGGGACGATAGTCGAAGCCGATCAGCCGGCGCCCGTCGTCCAGATCGTAGGTGAACGGCGTCTTCGGCTGCGGCGGGCTGGTCAACGTCTCCTGCTCCTCGCTGCGCCGGTCGGCCGTGTAGAAGTCCAGCCAGGCGGTCACCTGGGCGTTCTCCGGGTCCTGCTCCTGCCACTGACGCAGCGCGTCCAGGCGCATCTGCTCGAAACGCTCCCGCTGCGCCAGCGCCTCTTCGGGCGGCAACACCACCAGGCCGCGCCGGTAGGCGTCGAAGGCTTCCAGGGTGCGGCCCTGCTGCGCCAGACACTCCATCAGCTCCAGCCCCAGGTAAGGCCCCTGCACGTCGTAGCTCTGGTCGGCCCGGCGGTACCATGCTGCCGCCTCGTCGCTCTCGCCGCGGAACATCAGCTCCTGCGCGGCCAGGTAGAAGATCGTGCCCCAGAAGCGCTGATGGCGCGCGGTGGGCTGGCCAGGGTAGAGCTGGGCCGCATCCAGCCAGCGCAGCTCCAGCGCAGCCGCATAGGCGCTGGCCAGCCTGGCCTCGGCGGCGTCCTGGCTCCCCGCCGCCTGGCGGAACTCGGCCAGCGCGCCGGCGTAGTCGCCCCGGTCGACCAGGCCGCGGGCAATGAAGCCTGCGGCCGCCAGGCTGGCAGCTTCCGGGTCGTCGGCGGTCCCAGGGCGGCACAGGCTGCGCCAGCCGGCATCCCAGGCCTGCTCGTCGATGCTGCCGCTGGCGGTGGAGTTGGTCAGCGCGGCCAGCGCCGTGACGCGCTCGCCGTTGGCCACAGCCAACGGCGTCAGCCGCAGCGCTGCCAGCAGCACGCCGATCAGCGTCAGCGCCAGGAACAGCGACTTTGGTCGCAGCCGCTCCATGGTCAACCGACGGCCCCCGCCAGCGCCACCAGCGCCCAGGGACGCGACCAGTGTACACGTCCCTGGCGGTAGTCCTGATACACCGCCTGGGCCGCGCCGGGACGCAAAAGCCCGCTCCCATCCAGCGCGGCCAGCCGCGCCTCCACTTGCGCCTGCAAGGGGCCGCCCAGCCAACGGGCAAAGGGGAAGGTGAAGCCCTGCTTGTCGCGCCGCTCAGCCACCGCGGCCGGCAGCAGGCCATCCATGGCCTGGGCCAACAGCGGCTTGGGCCCGGTCGCGTGGTTGCGTTTGGCCGCGTCGGGCAGGCGCAGCGCCGCCTCGACCAGCGGCACATCCAACAGAGGCTCGCGCACCTCCAGCGAGTGGGCCATGCTCATCGCGTCGGTGTCGCGCAGCAACTGGTGGTGGGTGTAGGTGCGCAGCTCAGCCCGGCTGATCCAGGCCATGCTGGCCTGGGCGTCCGCGTCAGGCGGCTGGCCGGCGGCTGCCAACACATGCGCCACGGCGTCGAAGGTCCGGGTCGCCTCCTCCCAGACCTCTGGCGTCACCAACTGACGTACCTCGCTTGGCGCAAAGAGGCCGCGCCGCGTCAAATAGGCGCTGGGCAGCGAGGCCGGCCGCTCCAACGCGTCCGCCAAACGCGTCCATTGCTGGCGGTTGGGCAGGAGCCCGATGGCCGCCCGTGTCGCCCGGCTTCCGCCCGGCACGGCCTGGGCCAAATGCAGGGCGCGCTGCACCTGAAAGGCCTGCACGAAGGTGTTGGGGTAGCCGCCGAACAGCTCGTCGCCTCCCAGGCCGGAAAGGGCCACGGTCAGGCCGGCCTGGCGCGCAGTCTGCGATACGAACCAGGTGTTGACGCCATCCACCGAGGGCTGGTCCAGGCTGGCCAGCACCGCGTCCAGCTCGGCCAACACGTCCTGGGCGGTGATCACCCGTTCGAAATGTTCGGCGCCGGCCGCCTGGGCCACCGCCCGCGCGTAGGGAGCTTCGGAGTATTCGGCCTCCTCGAAAACCATGGAACAGGTGCGGATGGGGCCGTCGCTGGCCGCGCGCATCAGCATCACCACGCTGCTGGAGTCCAGCCCGCCGCTGAGGAACGCGCCCAGCGGCACATCGCTCACCAACCGCACCCGCACCGCGTCCAGCAGCCGTTCCCTGATCAGCGCGACCGCCTCGTCGTGGCTGCCGGCCGGGCTGATCTCCTCCGGCAAGCGCCAATAGGTGACGGCGCGCGGCGTCTGCGGGCGCTCCAGGTCGATCTCCAGCCAGGTGGCCGGCTCCAGGCTGCGCACCTGGCGGTAGATGGCCAGTGGGTTGGGCACGCTGCCCAGCAGCAGGTAGGCTGAGACGCTGGTCGGGCTGATCTCGGCGCTGACCAGGCCGGACGCCTGCAAGGCCTTCAGCTCCGAGGCGAAAAGCCAGCCGGCCTCAGTTTGAGCGTAGTAGAGCGGCTTGATGCCCATGGGGTCGCGGGCCAACAGCAGGCGGCCGCCGGCGCTGGGACGGAGGTCCAGCAGGGCCAAGGCGAACATGCCGCGCAGACGGGTCACGGCCTGCACGCCCCAGGCTGCGTAGCCGCGCAGGATCACCTCGGTGTCGCTGTGGGAATGGAACTGAAAGCCGAGCGTCTCCAGCTCACGGCGCAGCGCATCGGCGTTGTAGATCTCGCCGTTGTAGCTGATCCACACGGCGCCGTCGTCGCTGGCCATGGGCATGTGGCCGGCCGGCGACAGGTCGCGGATCGCCAGACGTCGGTTGGCCAGCCCGGCCCGGCCGTTGGGCGTCACGAACACGCCCTGGTCGTCAGGGCCGCGGTGGGCCATGGCTTGGGCCATCGACGCCAGGCGTTCGGGCAGATCAGGCAGCGAACCGCCTGGGTTGAGAGCTATGCCAGCGATGCCGCACATGATGGGGTGTTCAAATACCACGCAATCGTCTGCCGCAGGCCATCCTCGAACCGCGTCTGGCTCTCGAAGCCGAACCGCTCCCGCGCCCGGCTGACGTCCAGCTTGCGCCGCGGCTGGCCGTTGGGCCTGGAGGTGTCCCAGACGATTTTGCCCTCGAAGCCGGTCAAGCGGGCGATGGTTTCGGTCAATTCCTTGATGCTGATCTCGAACGCGCTGCCGATGTTGATTGGGTCGCTTTGGTCATAGCGTTCGGCTGCCAGCAGGATGCCCTCGGCCGCGTCCTCCACGTAGAGGAATTCCCGCGTCGGCGAGCCGTCGCCCCAGGCCACAATCTCCTGATCGCCGCGCGCCTGGGCTTCCAGGCACTTGCGAATCAAGGCCGGGATCACGTGCGAGGTCTCCAGGTCGAAGTTGTCGCGCGGGCCGTAGAGGTTGACCGGCAGCAGGAAGATCGAGTTCCAGCCGTACTGCTGGCGGTAGGTCTGGCTCTGCACCAGCATCATCTTCTTGGCCAGACCGTAAGGGGCGTTGGTTTCCTCCGGGTAGCCGATCCACAGGTCGTCCTCGCGGAAGGGGGTGGGGGTGAACTTGGGGTAGGCGCAGACGGTGCCGATGGCGATGAACTTGTCTGCGCCGGCCGCCCAGGCCTCGTGCATCAGCGGCACCCCCATCATTAGGTTGTCGTAGAAGAACTCGGCTGGCCTGGCCCGGTTGGCGCCGATGCCGCCGACATGCGCGGCCAGGTGGATGACATAGTGTTGGCAGTTGGCAATTGGCGCTTGGACATTGGCCATGTCAGCGAAGAGGCGGCGGATGGCGGCGATGTCGCGCAGGTCGTAGTCCTGGCGGCGGGGGATGATCACCTCAGCCGCGCCGCGGGCGCGCAGCTTGTCCACGACGAACGAGCCGAGGAAGCCGCTGCCGCCGGTGACAACGACGCGCTTGTCGCGCCAAAAGGTGTTGCTGTCAGGCCAATTGGGGTTCATGCCTTGTCATAATCCAATTTACTGGTTTACTGGGAGGAGGTGAGGATGGTCTGTGGAGATGATACGAATGCCTGCATCCAGGATCACGTTGGCCTGTGGTTGCACATTGGATTCGGCGTCGGTGCTAAATCGACCGCCGCGGACTCTTGGTAGCGCGCCAAGCCAGGCTATCGTGCCGTCAAGTGCAGGCGATCGATCAAACGCTGCACGGTAATTACCTCGATATCCCGTGTGCGCAGATGGTCGATCAAGTCCAGATCACGGGTCATGTCCTCGTCTCGACTGACCACATAGATTGCGCGACCTTGGATTGCCGTTTCCAGGATCATGTCGTCCTCAGGATCGCGACAGAGTCTCAGGTCACCGGAAATTGGAACCAACTGAACAACGGCAGCAATTCCTGCCATGTAGGTCTCGACCTCGAGCTCCGTCGAGTGGCGTATCTTCATGATCCGAGGTCTCAGCAGGACTTCCTGCAACTCGTCCAGCAGCGGCAACGAGCTGGCAATCGAGAAGGTGCCGGCCTTGCCCGCCTGAATCAAACGCGCAGGAAAGCCTTCCGGGTTCAAAAAGGCTGAAACCCAGACATTGGTATCAATAACCACTACGACGGTCACGTCGCGCCTCTTTGACCTCAGCCTGTGCAGCGCTGATCTCTTGCTCGATCTGCTCGGCTGTAAGGTCGCTAGGTCGTCTGTGAATCTCTTGCAGCAACACTTCTAGCGATCTCCAGCCTGCCTGATGGCGCTGTGCTTCGTCGGCAGCTAGAGCGCGCCAGTGCTGGTATTCCTCGAAGGACACCATCACTGCCAGCGGCTGACCTTCCTGTTGCAGGATCAGAGGTTGCTGCAAGTCCGCCACCGCGGTTCCATAAGCAACAGCAGCTTCAGCGATAGAAAGTGTCTTGGCCATGGCCTGACTCCTCTGGGATAAGGGTTCGTCCTGCGAACGCCCGACGAAATCGGCTGCGGCGGCTAACCTACGATGATCCCGCACGCCACCAGCTCCGCCAAAATCGCTTCCACCGCATCCTCGGCGCTGACCAGGTCGCTTTCCACCACCAGCTCGGCCGCTTCAGGCTCCTCGTAGGGCGTGCTGATCAAGCCACAACGTTGCGGGTGTCCATCAGCGCCGCTGCGGTCTGGCTGGCCTGGCGCCAGTGATACACGCTGTGATCGGTGACGATGACCACGCAGTCGGCGGCGTGCAGCGCCTGCTCCAGATCCGCCTCATTGCGCAGGCCATGCCCGTTGTGGGCGAACTCGGCCACGTAGGGATCGTGGTAGCGTACGTCCGCGCCCTTCTGCCGCAGCAGATCGACTGTCCAGGGCCGGCGACTCGCGCACGCCGTCGATGTCCAAACCTCGCTTTAGTCTCAGGCTAGTTGCATCTCGTGCTCGACAGGCACAGGACTCAGTAGATACTCCAGCACTTCCGCCTGCATACGTTCGATCTCCAGCCGGTAGCCACTGGTTATGGATCCGAACTCCTCGGGTTGCGCTGTCTGGCGCAACTGAGCCAACCAGCGCTGGAATTGGTCGATCCGCTGTTTGGTTACGATTAACTCCTGATCATTGGTTATCATCGTGAAATCACCTCGACAATGCCGCGCTTTGATCCATCTCGTTTGATCTGCCAATAACTGACGAACTCATCGATCGTTTCTCCGATGAGCAGTCCGGGTCTTACCCAGAAGATGCTGGCTCCATAGCGAGCTTGTGCCGTGGCATGATCGAAAAGACCTTTGGCCTCGAGTGGGCAACTCTCCACCCTGAAATTATCTTCCATTACCAGGATGATGTCAACATCATTGGGCGCCGGCTTGTTGGTCACATAGCTGCCGAAGACAACCAAGCGATCCAGATAGCCAGTTCGCCTGGCTAACGCAAAGATATGCAGCAGTCGCTTGGTAACAAGCTGGCGCTGCTCCGAACCGGAACCAAAATGCTGGATGAACTCATCCAGCGTGGCTGGATAAACACCAGGGGGTAGGTCGCCGTATTCATTGGTGAGCGGCAGCAAGCTTTGTCACCCTTTCGCCATCACTCGCGTCAACTATCGAGCACCGCACACCAACAACAGCGACCGGCATGCGGGCGAGTGGCGGCCAGCAGATGGTCAACCTGTAACAATCCCGCGCGCCGCCAGCTCCGCCAGAATCGCTTCCACCGCATCCTCGGCGCTCACCAGGTCGCTTTCGACCACCAGCTCGGCCGCTTCAGGCTCTTCGTAGGGGGAGCTGACGCCGGTGAACTCCGGGATCTCGCCGGCCAGCGCCCGGGCGTAGAGCCCCTTGGGGTCGCGGCGTTTGGCCACCTCCAGGTCGCATTTTACATAAATTTCAAAGAAACGACCTTCGGGCAACAGGCTGCGGGCGAAGCGGCGGTCGGCGCGGAAGGGGGAGATGAAGGTACACAACACCAGATGGCCATGTTCGAAGGCCAGCTTGGCCACCTCGCCCACCCGGCGAATGTTCTCCTTGCGGTCGGCCGCGGAGAAGCCCAGGTCGCCGTTCAGGCCGTGGCGCACGTTGTCCCCGTCCAGATAGAAGGTCTCGCAGCCCGCAGCCCACAGCCGCCGCTCCAGCAGCCGGGCGATGGTCGATTTGCCCGAGCCTGACAGCCCGGTGAACCAGACCACGGCGGCCTGATGGCCGTGGCGCTGCTGGCGCTGCTCCTGGCTGATGGCGGTGCGCTCCCAGACCACGTTGCTGGATCTCACAGTTGCCAACTTTTCCGGCAAGTTGGCAACTGTGAGATCCGCCACCTCCTGGTCGGCCCGCCGGATCATGCCGGCCGCCACGGTGTTGTTGCTGTACGGGTCGATCAGGATGAAGTTGCCGGTGGCGCGGTTGATCTGATAGGAATCGAAGAAGAGGGGCTGGGTGGTCGTCAGCCGCGCGCGGCCGATCTCGTTCAGCCCCAGCGTTTGGGCCGGCTCGCGGTGCAGCGTGTCCACGTCGATGCGGTAGGTGAGCTGGTCCACATGGGCCCGCACCTGGCGCGTCGTGTGTTGCAGGATGTAGGGGGTGCGCGGGTCGAGCGGCTCCTCGCTCATCCAGCACAGGGTGCATTGCAAGGTCGAGCTGGCCTGCGGCAGGTTGCCGGCCCGCACGATCATGTCCCCGCGGCTGACGTCGATCTCATCCTCCAGTGTCAGCAGCACCGAGTCGCCCGCGGCTGCCTCGGCCAGCTCGCCGTCGTAGGCGACGATGCTGCGCACGCGGCTGGCGCGGCCCGAAGGGAGCACCACCACCTCCTCGCCGGGCCGGATGACGCCGGAAGCGATCTGGCCGGCGAAGCCGCGGAAGCCAGCGCTGGGCCGCACGGCCATCTGCACCGGGAAGCGGAAGTCCACCAGGTTGCGGCTGGCGCCCACGTTGACATGCTCCAGGTGATGCAGCAGCGAGGGGCCGTCGTACCAGGGCATGGCCGCGCTGCGCTGCACCACGTTGTCCCCCAGCAGCGCCGAGATGGGGATGAAGGTCAGGCTGGGCGCCGAGAGCTTGCTGGCAAAGGCGCTGTAGTCGGCCGCGATGCGCTGGAACACCCCTTCGTCGTAGCCCACCAGGTCCATCTTGTTGACCGCCACCAGCACGTGGGGGATCTGCAAGAGCGAGGCGATGAAGCCATGGCGCTTGGACTGCGTCACCACCCCCTTCTGTGCGTCGATCAGGATGATGGCCAGCTCGGCCGTGGATGCGCCGGTGACCATGTTGCGGGTGTACTGGATGTGGCCGGGCGTGTCGGCGATGATGAACTTGCGCCTGGGGGTGGCGAAGAAGCGGTAGGCCACGTCGATGGTGATGCGCTGCTCCCGCTCGGCCCGCAGGCCGTCGGTGTAGAGCGCCAGGTCGACGTAATCCTCCCCGCGCAGCCGGCTGGCCCGCTCCACCGCCTCCAGTTGATCCTCGAAGATGTTCTTGGTGTCCAGCAGCAGCCGGCCGATCAGCGTGCTCTTGCCATCGTCCACGCTGCCGGCCGTGGTGAAACGCAGCAGGTCCATGGAAAGGTAGGGGTCGGGGGTCATCTAGAAATAGCCTACCTTCTTGCGGTCTTCCATGGCCGCCTCGGAGCGTTTGTCGTCGGCCCGGCCGCCGCGTTCGGTGACGCGCGCCGCGGCCACTTCCTGGATGATCTCATCCAGCGTGCCGGCCGTGGACTCCACCGCGCCGGTGCAGGTCAGATCGCCGATGGTGCGGAAGCGGACGGTTCTGGTCTCCACCTGCTCATGGGGCAGGGGGGTGACGACATCCGACACTGCCAGCCACATGCCGTCGCGGCGCAGCACCGCGCGGCGGTGCGAAAAATAGAGGCTGGGGATGGGGATCTCTTTCAACCGGATGTACTGCCAGACATCCATTTCGGTCCAGTTGCTCAGCGGGAAGACGCGGAAGCCCTCGCCCAGATGTTTGCGGCCGTTGTAGAGCGACCAGAGCTCCGGGCGCTGGTTCTTGGGATCCCACTGGCCGAAGCGGTCGCGGTGGGAGAAGAAGCGTTCCTTGGCGCGCGCCTTCTCTTCATCGCGCCGGCCGCCGCCCAGCGCGGCCTCGAAGCGGTGCTCGGCCAGCGCGTCCAGCAGCGTCACCGTTTGCAGGGTGTTGCGGCTGGGATTGTGGCCCGGCTCCTCCTGGACGCGGCCGCGGTCGATGGATTGCTGCACCGAGGCCACGACGAGCTGGACCCCCAGGCGCTGCACCAGCCAGTCGCGGTAGTCCAGCGTTTCCTGGAAGTTGTGGCCGGTGTCGATGTGCATCAACGGGAAGGGAATCTTGCCCGGCCAGAAGGCGTACTGGGCAAGGTGCGCCATGACGATGGAGTCCTTGCCGCCGGAGAAGAGCATCACCGGCCGCTCGAACTGCGCGGCCGTCTCGCGCATGACGAAGATCGCCTCGGCTTCCAGTTGTTGAAGGTGGGTACGGAGATAAGAACTCATTTAAGCTGCAACTCGTTCCAGGACTGTCTCACCGGCCACCGTGCGGTGCGCGTAATATAGCGAAGCCTGAATATCATCTTCCTCGAGTTGAGGATAATCCTCAACAATCTCGTCAATGGCAGCACCGCGAGTTAATGTCTTGCGTTGGTGATGGGTCATTGACTTGTGGGGAGCATTTCTACACGTTGCGGATCACCCGGCCCTGGCCGCGCGTGCGACGGGGACGGCGGGTCGGCCCGCCGGCCGCCTCCAGATCCGTCACCGGCACCAGCGTCTCCTGCTCCTGGCCCAGGAACTCCAGCAGCACCCGCACCCGTTCGGCCGGTCGCATGGGGCCGACGAAGACCGCCTCCAGCCCGGCCAGCGGGCCGCCGGTCAGCCGCACCCGGTCCCCTTCCTTGAAGGGATGCTGGGGCAGGCCGCCCTGCGCCTCGATCTCGGCCAGCCGCGCCTGCAGGGCTGCGATCACCCGGTCGGGCACCGGCTTGGGCAGGCCGCCAAAGGCCACCAGCCGGATCACCCCCGGCGTGTTGTTGACCGTGCTGGCCTCGATCTGCGTCAGGTCCAGCTCGACGAAGAGGTAGCCTGGGAACAGGGGGGCGCTGCGCGTCCGGCCGCGGCTGCGCTGACGCACCTGAGGCAGCAGCACGTGGGCGGCCAGGCGCTGCTCCAGCAGGCCGGCGGCCAGCAGTTCCTGGTGGGCTTTGGTGTGAACGACGTACCAGAGTGGGCTCATAGCGTGCGGCATTCGGGAATGCGCCGCCCGCCCGGCGCGCTGGCGCCAGGCGTAGAACGGCTGGGATGGCTGCTGGTCGGAGCGAAGGCTGCGACGAACCAGCAGAGTGGATGGGCCGGGGGCAGGGCCAGAGAGAAGCAGCGTCCATGGGAAACTGCGTCACGTGGGCGGCTGAGACTGGCTACAGGGGAATCGAGGTATGAGGAGGACGAGGCCCCTGCGGCGCTGCCTCCTTAACAGCCCGCGCTGGCTGGCAATCGGTGTGGGCTTCCCGGCTTGAGCTAACTATAGCATCACAGCGGACGAAACGCCAAATCACCGCCATCCACGAAGTTGCCTGACGCCGTTTGACACATCGTCACTTTGCCGTACAATCTGGCCAGCATGGCAAAAATTCACGCATTCGCGGCATCCGTGTCGCCGTCGTCAGATCGTGCGCTCCGTGCCGGGCTGGCGCCGGGCGGTCAGCAGTGACGCTTGGCGGCGTGCAGCCCCCTGGGGCGGCGGCAATGGGCGCGAAGAAGCCGGGCTTTTTCGGCAAAGCCCGGCTTCTGGCAGGCAGAAGGCGCGGACCGGAGGGTCGTCTCCGATCCGCGCCTTTTCATGCTCCTCGGCCGGCGGGTGAAGCTGCCGGACTGCGGAGTCGAGGCTTTAATCGGGTCTGGCCAGGACGACGTGAACGCGTCGACCCGGCTGAAGCCTCGCCCCCGCGCCATTTTGGGAATTGCTGTTGTCCTGGCAGTGCTCTTGACCTTTGCGGAGGCATATGATATCATGCGCGCCTGACAATGGAGTAAGGAATCTTTGTTGTACACAGCAGAGACCGGGCTCCTC